>JACLAC010001466.1_pt1 | contig 10376 bp, 6 predicted proteins | sample 8027881 | NCBI WGS metagenome assembly JACLAC01 (sample SAMN15725517, study PRJNA655200) | protist metagenome | isolation source: fluorescence activated cell sorting (FACS) single amplified genomes of... | place: Spain: Blaines Bay Microbial Observatory, Mediterranean Sea | collected 2016-01-19 | reverse complement strand
TCCATCGGAAAAAGCAGACGCCATGAGATCCAATCCCAAGTGGCGTGATTACTTGGAACGGTTCGATGCAATTGTCTGGTTGGGAAGTGATGTCTTCGCATTGGACGACTTCGCTTCGTCTTCGAATTTGATTGATGCAAGAAGCATCCGTGACAAGGACATTACTCCAAAGCTAACTGTAGATCGTGTCCCTGATGTGGATGGCAGTGGCCCGATACAAGTGATCTACACCGGTGTGGTTCCTGTCGTTTACAAGGCCCAGCGAACCCTCTTAACAAGTTTAACGCACTCCATCGCGATGGCGTTTGTACTGATCGCATTGGTCATGGTGTGGTTACTCAACCCTGGACGTATGCCAGTGGGATGGATGAAACCGGCTAACATTGCCAATGGCTTGGCCGCCGGTCTGGTTTCGATGATCCCCAATGTCTTCCCCGTGCTCATTGTCTTCGGCGTCATGTGCCATCTGAAGATTGAGATTGACATTGGAACAATGATGACTGCATCCGTCGCAATGGGTGTAGCTGTTGACGACACCATTCACTTTCTTTCGTGGTTCCGTGCTCATCTGGACGAAGGCATGAGCCGTGCGGAAGCGGTGATCCAGTCGTATCGAAGGGTTGGCCCGGCAATGACTCAAACCACTATCGTTGGAGGTCTTGGGCTTTTCGTTTTTGCATTGTCAACCTTCACACCAACCCAACGTTTCGGCACTTTGATGTTGGTCATGCTGGCAACGGCACTGATAGGTGACCTGATTCTGTTGCCCGCCCTGTTAGCTGGTCCCGCGGGCCGGTTTTTCAAGCCCCGCGACAGCCGACCGAAGAAGGCTGACAATTCGACTCATGACGAAGCTTTGCCATCAGCCCCTTTGGACGACATGGGTGTCGTGGTCCCTGTCTCTGTCGAAGCACAACCAAGCAGTGCACCAGCCGCCATGAGCGAGGAAACACAGGAAGAAAAGTCGCCGCACTTACGTTTGCACTTTCCTCGCAAAGATCCGGCTCGCCGAATTAAGCGAAGCCAATAAAAAAGCGTCTCTGGATTCGGCAAAAGCCAATTCCAGAGACGCTATCTTTCAAATTGCTAAATCAATCAAGCTTCGAATGGGTTGTACTCGCCCGGCACGGGCACTGGATACAAGCCATCTTCGCCCGGCAATACAGGTGGTGGAGTATCCAGCGTGTAATTGTCGATACCCGGTGCCAACTCCCGTCCACGTGTCAACAAGTCATCCCATTTTATGACCTTACCGCTGTAGCAAGCTTCACGACCAAGAATCGCCGTGAAGGTGGACTTGGCACCATATTCACCTTCGTTGTAGATCTCGCCACGCATCAGCGCTTCGATGAGATCATGCTGCTCTTGCTGGTGGCCATTTGGGCTGTTCCCAGTGAACTTCCAACTGGTTTCGCCAGCAATCGAACCAGATGGATCAGCAGTACCTTTGGTACCGTGTACTGCTTCGCCAACCTTGTTCCAGGCACCACGCAGATGGCGACCTTGACTGAACATCTTGGTTCCATCGGAGAACGTATACTCACAGAAAGTATGATCGAAGATCTGTGACTTCGATGCATCACCATCCATTCGTCTCTCGCGACCACCCATGCCATTGCACTCGACAGGGTATTCGCCCTTAACCCAGCAACCTACATCGAGATTGTGAATGTGCTGCTCGCAGATCTGGTCTCCTGACAACCAGTTGAAGTGATACCAGTTATTGGTCTGGAACTGCATTTCGCTCATGTCCGGGGTCCGGTTGCGATACCAGATTCCACCACCATTCCAGTAAACCCGCTGGGCGATGACATCGCCAATGGCTCCGTCGTGGATCCGGTCAATCGTTTCCATGTAACGAGGTTCATGGCGGCGTTGAAGGCCAATACCGACCATCAATTTTTTCTTCTTAGACTCTTCCACAGCGTCCAACACACGGCGGACGCCAACGGCATCAGCAGCAACAGGCTTTTCCATGAAAACATGGCGGCCTTTACTGACAGCGTACTCGAACTGCTGAGGCTTATAGCCCGGTGGAGTCGCGATGATGACCAAGTCACAATCTGTGTCGATTGCTTTCTTGTAGCCATCCAAACCGCCAAAAATGCGCTCGTCGGGCACGTCGACCTTGTCTTTATTGTCACCTTTGCTAAGTCGCTTCAGCGCGCTTTTTGCTTTTGCCTCAAATGGATCTGCTGCTGCTACCAGCTTGACATTTCCCTTGGTATTCATGATTTGAGCCGCGGCACCACTGCCACGACCACCACAACCAATCAGCACGAAACGAATCGTGTCACTACCAGCAGCATGGGCAGTTTTGGCGATAGTACTGGTCAATGCTGCGCCGGCTGCTGCAGCCGTTGAAGTCTTTAGAAAGGTTCGACGGTCAGAATCGTTTTGCGTCATTTATGTCCTCGAATAGGTAGGTTAAAGACAGAAGGGTGGAAGGGGAAATCCGTTTTCGGTACCCGAATTGTAGACAGGAAGCGTCAAAAATTGGGCCCTAACCGCTGTGTTTTGGGAAAAATAGCCCTCGATGCTACCGCTAGATGGGCTGTTGAAAAACACCCCAACACGCAGTCACAGAGTCAGAATTGTAGTGCAAATATGCTGCATTCTTGGCAAATGGAAGGGCCCTTTCCACAAGTTTCCTTTCAGTGTGGAAGTCACTCGCCCGGTTCGATCCAGATAACCAAACCACTCGCCGTGCTCTGAATCGGGAAAATACTGATATGCCCATTGATGGATTTGATGATGCCAATCCGAATATTTTTGCCTGCCTGTCAGCTGAAATGCCAAAAGTGTGGCGATAATCGCTTCACATTGCGGCCACCAAAATTTCATGTCGTGCCAATACTCTTGAACTGGATGACCTTTCACATCAGTGAAATAGAGAATCCCCCCATACTCAGGGTCCCAACCTCGCTGCCACATCCAATCCAACATCTGGCACCCCATCTCAATCAACCCAGAGTCATTTCGATGTGCTCCCTCCCACATCAAAAACCACGCACCTTCAATCGCATGTCCCGGATTGAGTGTCCGACCGTCAAAGTGGTCGATTAGCTCACCCGTCATACCAACGGTTTCCATGACACAATTCAGCTCAGGCTTGAGATGGAACCGCTGAATCGTCTCAATGCTCTTGTCGATCCACAGGTTGGCATCAGCGAAGCTGATGGATTCTCGCAATTCCTGAGCAGTAGCAATGGTAATCATCGGGAATCCGATAGATCGAGCCTGCCTGTGTTCTGTGAATTTTGGCGGAGTATCTACTGGTTCAAGGTTGTGCTGGACGAATTTATGAAAAGCTTTGACTGCATGCTCAGCGTAAAGCTGTTCTCCCGTAGCCTTGGCAAGCTCACCAAAAGCGATTGCAGCGAAACTTTCACTGAAAGCATACCGACGTTTACGTATCGGCTTGCCATCGCGGGTGACATGAAACCACATCCGGCCATCGCTGGCATCAACGCAATGCTGTAACAGAAAGTCAGCCCCATGGCGTGCCAGTTCTAACCAGGAATCACGAGCCTCGAGGTTGTTATAGAGTTCACCAAGAAGCCAAGTGAACCGACCTTGCTGCCAAACACCTTTATCCGTGTCGACCACTTTCCCTGCTTGGTCGACCGCCATCATGAAACCGCCATGGTGGCGATCCACACAATTCGCCTCCCAAAATGGCATGGTATCTTCCAACAAACCGTTGCGATAAATAGCTGCCAGTTCTTGCGAATTCAAATGACTCATGCTGAGGATCCACTCACTGAATCAGATGCTTCACTCCCAGACATCGTATAGATCGTCAGGCCAGCCAACTCATCATCGTTGCGGGCGGGCGACAGCAAACTCACTACGTAACCGACAATAAAACAGACCCCTATACCGATAGCAGTGTAGAGGTAGCCATTGATCGAACTTTCTTTCCAGACCCAATACATTGTCAAACCGCCGACAATCGCTCCCGTTAGTGCCCCCATGCCGTTGGCTCGCTTCGTCATCGCCCCCAGAATAAAAAGCCCACCAAGCACACCCATGAAGAGGCCTATGATCTTAAGGAACTCATCGAACAATGACTTGATCTCAGGATTCACGAACAACAGACCAATCAACGTGCCCAAGACACCGATGACAAGCGTCAATATTCTTGCCAATCGCAGGTAACCAAGATCGGTACGGCAGACTTTGAGCGGCCGAAGAAAATCAGTTACAAGCGTTGTCGCCGTAGAATTCATACTGGTCGATACGGTTGATTGGGCAGCGGCGAAAATTCCAGCGACGATCAACCCGGCGAAACCAATCGGCATTTCATGCGCAATAAATAACGGGAATATCTGATCCGTTGTGATGCTCAGGTCAAGTTTTTCTGGATTCGATTGGTAGAAAGCATGCAAAGCTGTTCCGAGGCCAAAGAACAGGAAGGTCGCAACAATTGCCAACCCAGCATTGAGCCAAATGGACCTTGCTGCCAAGCGACGGGTTTCCGTCGTCATGTAACGTTGCACGACCGCCTGATCAGCTGTGTAGGAAGAGACATTCTGTGCGATACCACCCACCACAATCACCCACAACGCGATTTGAGCGCTCGTTGCATCCAGATTCATATTGATGATTTTGAACTTCTCTGACGCCTGAGAATTAGCAATGAACCCCTGCCAACCACCATCAATTCCAGAAAACAGCACAAACAGTGCGATTAACGCTCCACCTAGCAAAATGACTGTCTGGACGGTATCTGTCCAAATCACTGCCTCAATTCCACCCATCGTGCAGTACAGGATGCTCATGCCTCCCATCACCAGCACCGACTGCGTTGGCGTCAGCGGAGTCGCCACTGCCAAGGCCATTCCAGTCAGCGACATTACGACCGCCATTCGGAATACATGAAATAAAGTGAAACTGGCACTGCCAAATAAGCGCGTCCCTCGATTGAACCGCTTTTCCAAGTATTCGTAAGCACTTGTGGCATCGATCCCACGATAAAACGGCAACGCAACGTACACCGCGATCACGGCTACCAGCGGAATCATAAAATTGCCGACCGCATAGACCCAGTCCTGAGCATACGATTTCGAAGGCACACCTGTATAAGTCAGGGAACTCAGCATCGTGGCAAAAATACTGCATCCAGCAGCCCACCAAGCCACACTTTTTCCCCCTCGAAAAAAATCATCCGTATTTTTAGTGCGACGTGCAAAATAAAAACCGATAGCCACCATTCCCAGCAGATAACCAATCAACACCACATTATTCGCAAAACCAAATTGATCTGCTTTTGGATTTACGGATACCTTCCAAATGTTGGGGGTCCGGACACGCGGTCTTATCTCACCAGTGGGAATAACGATGGCGTTATCCCATTTAACAGCAATGGTGGTGACTTGATTTTGAGGTGTCTTTCCCGCAGACACCCAAGTATCAGTAATTGTGTGGTAAACCCAAGCCTGCTTGGGAAAACCTGGATGGTCATCGCGAAGTTCATCAGCCTTGAAGAAATTTGCTTCGTCAGCACCTCCCAGGACCAACAGATGACTCTGCCCCCAACCAATTCCGGTACCTGCCATTACACATGTGGGCACATCAGCTCTCGGACGCCATGCCTTGGATTCAGGTTTATACTGCCACACATCAGTCAGGAATTCAACGTCTTCTCCGTTCTGCCGCCGCCCACTAACAACATAGAGTGAATCTTCATAACCATCATGCTGGGCAAGCGTCAGATTCAACGCACGCGTTGGACCGGGAAAATCAATTTCTTTTTTCCAGACGAACGTCTCCACATCAGCACGTTGCGAAAGATCCAGTGACCACACCTGACTCGTTGCTGTGTCGAGTGACAATCCTGATTGTCCCCCAGCGAGATAAACGACTCCCTTATCCGGGTTGCCCAGCAAAGCTGCAGCGCCAAAAGCACAAGGGTTTGGAAGTGAGGGGTAATCGATAATCTTGACTTCACCGGTCTTTGCGTCCACTTGCAACAAAAAGACCTCGCTGAATGTATTAGTGCTATCGTTGCCTCCAATGCACAGCACTCCTGCCTCGGTTGAGACCGCAGCGCCATAGGCCAAGGGTCTCGGCAGTTGGCCTGATTGCTTCCATGAGTATTTTCCATCTTTCTTGAATAGAACATGAATTTCATCATGCCAAACTTTTTCACTCTCCCAAACTGGTCGTGGAAAGTTGGCGCCACCAGCAACGACAAGAGCTTCACCATGTACACCGACAAAAGGTCCTGCCACGCCGATCGAATCGGGCAAGGGGGGTATTTCATCGCTCCACGTCAGCAACCCCTTTTCAGTATCCTGGGCATCCACCGGGAGACACGCGAACCACACCCAAGCCAGCCACCAGCCGAAACAGAAAACCGATACACGCATGTTCTAACTCCCAAACTGGGTTTCATGACCACACCAGTCAAAGAACCCAATACGATCGAGTTCACTCTGAAGGCTGACTCGTTCTTTTTCCGTCAACTCATTCAACGGAAGTCGACAACTGCCCACTGGGATTCCCAGCATTGCCATGATCGCTTTCAGCGCGGCGTGAAACGGAAACGACTTCATGACATTGACCATGGCCACTGAATGATATTGCAACTGACGCGCGGTCTTCCAGTCTCCGGCCTCAATTGCCTCAATGATCCGACAATATAAAGGTGCGGCGATATTGTAGGTGCTTCCAATCGCAGCAGCGGCCCCACTGGCAAAGGCCGCCAACAACATTTCATCACACCCCCAAACCACATCAAAATTTCGTGATTCCGTATTTCGGCAAGCTTGAAACTCATGAATCAGAGTGTTGGTGTACTTCAGTCCCGCAAGGTTGGGAATACGCTTTCCGCCTCGTTCCAGAAAGTCAACGACGTCAATCTGAGAACCTGTCAAAGCAGGAATGTGATAATAGTAAAATGGAAGTTGTGGAGCTGCGTTTGCAATCTGCCCCATGCATTTCAGCAACGTCTCGGTATCTGCCACCTTGAAGTAGGATGGACAAGTAGCTGAAACAACATTTGCTCCAACATCGACGGCATGATTTGCCAGATCGCAGGCATCGGTGATACTGTTGTGGCCAACCTGCACAATCACAGGAACCCTTCCGTCAGCAGCAGCCACACTTGCCTCGACGACATTTTTTGCGTTCCTGACAAGTCAAGGACATTCCTTCACCAGTGCTGCCACAAACGTAAAGACCTGTCACACCTGATTCAATCAAGCGATCAATCATGGGTTCGATCGCCGTTAAATCAATTGCTCCTGCAGGATCCAGGGGCGTCACAGTTGCGGCAATCAGACCATTCAATCGCATTTCAGACATTTGTTCTCCGTAGTGTAAAAGTCGCGTAAAGCAATCCTGAATATCAAACTAGCTCTGCCGCAGATATTCGGAGTTAAGCAGTGGTTTGTCTCGATTGATCAGGAAAGACCGTAGCCCAAATTGTTTTTGCTCATCCTTTAGGAACCATACACGCACCGCGGTTGGTGCAAAATTCATCCATGCTTCGGTGTTGAGAAGTTTTTCCACACGGTCACGGATACTCTGAGTCTCACCTACGTAAAGCACAGAATCCTCGAACAAGACCACGTATACACCCGGACAGTCGTACTTTGCAGCAAGACATTTCTCGAGCGCAAAACGGTTGGGAGTGCGTTGCTGACTCCAATATTGTTGCTGGTCAGATGCAAGTGTTCGATAACGTTTGGTACCCGCCCGCTTTCGTAATGCCAGCGCCGCCCAACGATATTCAAAGGATGAATACCCCGGAGAAAACATGCCTGCAAGTTGATCAAATTCACTGGCTGCCTGCGGGCTACACAACATCTCATCAAGCGTCATCCCATAGTCAATCCCAACCAGTCTCATGGCAGACTCGCTGCCATCGCTATAAGGATCCATGTCGGTATACGACAACCTTCGGCCAGAATTTGTTGACTTTGGCAACTTACCAGACTTTCGAATCCTCAGCAGAAATGAATTCCACATTCGAGCATCACCTGGCAGTGAGCGTTCTCGACAAGCAGATAAGAAACGCTTGGACAACTTGGGGTCACACAGCAGATAGTCGGTCGAATGCCCATCCGAAGCTTCAGTGAATGCCTCAATGACAGACGATTCCGTTTCAGAGTCAAGGGAGATTACGGGCCTACCATTCTTGAATTTTGTTCGTGTCTTCCCCCGAGCTGTTTTGGGTGCGCTTTTCTGCGGATCTGCTGGACCATCCAAGTCCTGTCCAATCTCGCATCCCTCAATACGTTGCTCAATCCGCGAAACATACTCTTTCGAAAGCTCAAAACCATTCCAACGACGACCCAATTTCTTTGCCACCGCCAAAGTCGTTCCACTCCCTCCAAAAGGATCAACAACAAGATCACCGGGGTTACTAGATACACGAACGATCCGTCCCAAGAGTTGCTCGGGCATCTGGCAGCCATGGAATCCCTCACGTTCCTTGAACGTCCCCGCAACACGCGAGAAAAACCATGTGTCATGCGATGGTGAAAAACTGGGCGCTGGTGCATCTTGAGGACGCAGGATCCAAGTGTTGTCCGGCAATCTCCCTTTCGTACTAGCTCGGCTGTCGGCATAAACAAGCTGTCTTGCGGATGCAACGCGAACGGCTGGATTCTCACCATTGAAAGTGAAGTCGTCTGGATCTTTGACGAAGTGAAACAGATGCGTATGCGAACGACTGAATCCTCGCACACAGTTAACACCAAAGGTGTAATACCAAATCACCCAACTACGTGTATGAAACCCAAGCTGCTGGGCAAGGACTTTCAGCTCAGCCGCATATTCATCGCCAATAGCGAGCCAAAAAGTTCCGTTGGGCTTTAGCGCAGTATGAACCTCGCGGATCCATGCTTCACAAAACTCCAAATAATCTGTCGTTGTTCGTTGATCATCGTAAACGTCATACGAATAACCAATGTTGAACGGTGGATCAGCGAATACCAGATCCACGGAACCCGCTTCCAGTTGCCGCAGCTTTTCGATGCAATTGCCCTGATAAATACGGTTCGGCTGAAGGGTCAATGCAAGGCTCCCGTGATGAAAATGCACCACTGATGAAAACGCATGGTGGCATCACGAATTGGTTAGGGGACGATTAAAAGCTAAATCTTAACAACTCCAGGATCACTCGCGCAAGCCATGGCTAGAATAAGATGCTGTTGGCAGAATGAGACCGATAGCTGACGTCCGTTTCGGGTATCCAACTCACCCGCCCACCAGCAATCGCAAGCTGTTTTACTCAACCACCAACACTCCATTCATCACCATCCAGTGCCCGGGGAAGGTACACAGGTAAGGGTAACGACCTGGTTCGCTTGGTGTTTGGAAGTAAATGGTATGTTCCGCATATGGCTCCACCACATTCGTGTGTGCCAAAATATCAGTTGAAGTAGGGATGTAATGCTGGGCCGCAGCCTGAGGATCAGAAATCAAGCGATTGCACTGCTCACCAACTTTCTGAAGAGTGCCAGGTTTCAGCAAAGCCCAATTATGGGGTACAGAATCAGGATTTTGAAATGTGAGTTTGACTGCCTGACCCGCGGGCACACGGAGCTCCATTTGGTCAAACATCAAATTTTTCGCTGCCTTCAATGTTAATGGCTTCGCACCGGCAATTGCTTTGTTGAATGGATTTCGTGTCGACACAACCGGCCTGGCAAGATCAGCTAACATCGGATGTGGCAGCACAATCTTGTCCTTCGGTTGGTAAGACGGAAAGTCGCGAAAAGCTTTATCCAAATGATTAACAGACATGAACAAGTCATGCTCTTGTTTATCACCCGTGGTGACCAGGACATGCAGCTGGTTTACACGTTGCAGATCCCTGATTTCAAGAAAAAGACTTTTGCCACCTGGCAAAATACTGACTGACTGCACATCAAGAACGTCATGCCCACGCAGCCCCAATTGGCGTGAAGAGTATTCAGGCGAACCATAGGCACCACTGTATCTGTAGTTCCAAGCCTGGATGAAATGGGAGTTGGGGTCCGCAATCTGTGTCTGCTTCAGAGGCTGCAGAAAATCGATGCGAATACCATTTTCATGAACGTGAAATCCGACTGGCAACTGTGGATTCTCGCCGGTGTACCGAACTCGTTGAAAACAACCATCGTCCGTGGTGTAGGTCCCCCATCCTGCCATCCCGGAGACATACAACTGTCCATCCTGAGGATTAAATTTACCACGGTGAACTTGGAACGACCTCACCATACGCTGTGGATAAGATTCCGCTACCACGTGACAATCCTTGGAACGCTCTGCTGTATGGAAGCGGTCATGACTTTCTGTCGGATGGATCCGCCGTGTTGTGCACTATGCAAGGTGATATTTGGCAAGCCACTGGATTGGATGGTGGTCTTCAAGAAGTCAGC
>JACLAC010003470.1_pt1 | contig 10378 bp, 18 predicted proteins | sample 8027881 | NCBI WGS metagenome assembly JACLAC01 (sample SAMN15725517, study PRJNA655200) | protist metagenome | isolation source: fluorescence activated cell sorting (FACS) single amplified genomes of... | place: Spain: Blaines Bay Microbial Observatory, Mediterranean Sea | collected 2016-01-19 | reverse complement strand
CGTGTCAATATTCGCTAAAGCAGTAACATTTACTGCTCCTACACTAACCGTAGCCGATTGTCCAGTTAATCCCATAACTTGATCTTTTGGATCTACGGTTCCTACAGAGGACGTAGCAGAAACACCAGTTAATCCCATAACATCTGCTATTGTCAAACTACCTGTTGAACCAGTCATTGATTGACTTGTTAATGTCACAACAGAAGAACCTAATCCTATTAAAGAACCTAACGTAAACTCTGCTTGTATGCCTGTTAAAAGTGCTGCATCATTTGGAACGACAACAGAACCAATTCCAGTTGTAATACCAAATCCAGTTAAATCAGCTTCGTGTGAAGTTACACCTGTTGCTGTTCCTTGTGATGAAGTTATTCCTAAACCTGTTGGTGATACGTCCTCGTTTGGTGCAACAGCTGTTCCCTGAACCACAGTAGTTGATTGCCCAGTTAATCCCATAACTTGATCCGCAGGATCGACAACACCTATCGCTGCTGTTGAAGATAAACCTGATACATCAAAAGATACTTGAATAACATTTGTAATTGAATTTACCGATGACTGAAAAGATACGCCACCAACTTCTACTGTTTTTGGTATAACTGGTGAAATAGAACCTGTTGATGCTGTAGATGAAACTCCTGTTGGCTCAACTAAAGCATTACCAATTAAATTTAATGTTCCTAATGAAGATGTAGACGCTATGCCTGTTAATGAAACTGTTTCGTCTGCAAGATTACCGTACTCACCATCGTTCCATGCTTTTGCACCCCAGCCGGTTGCTAGTAATGCATCACGGTTCCAATACGCTTGACCCCAGGTGAATCTACTCCATCCTGATTGAACCGACATGCTGGTCCTCCTATGCTAATCTTATGATAGCGTTTGTAGCGTCTGCTGTTGGGAATTGAATTGTGAAAGTTCCGTTAGTCGCTGTTTTATCAGAACCAAAAGCGATTGCACAAACAGCTACATTAGATGCAGATGAATTGTAAATTAATGCGCCATTAGCTGTGAAAGAAGCTGATGAAAAACTTACATCGGAAAAATCACATATTGCAGTTGTGCTTGATGCAACTGGAGTTACGCTTGTTAGCGATGCTCCACCCGAAGTGTAAGCAGTTCCAGATGTATTTGTAATTTCTTCTGAAGTTGAGAACGCTGTAGTTGATGCCCCTAATGTTGCATCACTATCATATAATGCAATTTTAAAAGTGTTACCAGTTGTTGCTGTAAAATTGTGAACACCTTTTAATAGTTCTACTTTAAAACTTGTACAAATTGCTGATGTTATTGCCATAAATTTTCTCCTACGGGTTTACTGAGTTAATTGGTATTCTAACTGTTCCATCAGTGTAGTCGTCTCTTCTACGTCTACCAATTTGCTCATTTGCAAACTTCTGTACTTCTTCTTTATACTTTGTTTCGTATAAAGTCAACATATCTGCTGGTCCTTTCAAAAAGCCATATGTTTCTGATAAACAGCAGTATAGTAGGCCATTTGGGAAGTTTAGACTGATATAATTAGTAGTGTTATCTGAGGCCAAAGTGGAAGGCGCCTTGTTATAATGCACTCTAAATTTATAATTCGTATTAGGTGTAGGGGCTAAAAATATACGTCCAGAGTTGGTATCACCGTCTCCAGTAGCATTACCAAACATAGCGTAATATTTTGGTTTACCTTGTGCCGCAGACGTGCCTGTAATGGGTTGATATTCTTGAAGATAGGTTACGTCTTTCTTCTCCAACCACGTATTAGATCCTGTGAGCACAGCACTTGAATCATAAACCTGTATACCTCTGATAAACACAGCTCCACCCGGAGCGTTAATTGTTTCCTGTCCTGGAACTAAATTACCAGACTGTTGTTTTCTATCTGCATCAATTGGAAGATCTCTAAATATTCTGTATTGCGCATTTAAAATAATATTTTCTAATTGATCAGCTGTTAAAACATTAGAATCAACTTCTGTGTAGTTTCTAATTTGTGTAACTAAAGTGGTATAACTAATTCCTGCCATTATGCTACTATAGTGACCGGTCCTGCAGACGCAAGGCCACCTCCTCCTGTTCCCGAAAACAAGGCATTAGTGCCCGCTCCGAACGTATAATTATTATCATCTGTTTTAGTAATTGTAAATCCTGATGAATTAGAGATAGTGGTTGCAGCTATGCCACCAACAGATTCTACATCTCTAAATCTTACAGTATCACTAGTAGATCTACCGTGATTAGGTTCATTAACAGATATTACTGCTGAACCACTTGTTGCTGTAAAAGAATTTAAAGGTAAAAGTCTAGGCACCGCTGTTTCTGTTCTATCCGGTCTTACATTACGTAAAGATATCGAATCACCATTCATTGGTTTTGGTTCTAATTGTGGTTGTTTCGGTTCAAATTCTGACACATGAACTAAAGATCCATTCCATTCTCGAACCATTTCTTTATATGGAAACTCTAACCCTGATCTATCAGATATTGCTTTTGCGTATTTACCTGTTGCAAATTTAGCCATTATGTTCCTGGGTAATAAGCTTTAGGCGTAATATACGTGCTTGAAGCTGACCCATCCTCTGCTAATGCTCTTGCAAACTCATCTTCATATAATAATTTTTGAGTTTGAGTTTTATCTGGAGCATATTTTTGTGCTAAATAATATGCAAGTCCTGATACCATACAAGGTACAAATCTAAATGGTACATCAGTTGCATTTGTGTAATCTCCAACATCTTGTATTCTTTTAATAAAATAAAAATGCATGTCTTTAGATGCGTTCGTAGAATCTGGTGTTGGATAAACGTGTATTCTAACTTTGTCTATGAATCTCTCTACCCAGTATTGATTAGGTGTTCCTTTTGATAATTTATTTGAAAACGCTGCATAAGTAGATCTATCTACTTTTGTCATTGGTGAGTCTGCTTGTGTAGTTTGTGTTCTATTAGATCTTAATTGTGCCTCTAAAACATCTGACATTCCGTAGACACCATTTGAAGGTGTTGTAGTAGCACTTGTACCATCATCAGATGATCTAAAAAAGTCGTAATCTGACTGTCCTTCAATTAAATCTAAATTAGTCTCATCTATTTCCCAATAGTGAATACCTCTATTACCCCATTCTTGAAAAAGAATATTTAAAGATCTTTTTGCATTTTTTAATTGGTAACCAGCTACGCTCTGTAATCCGATACGTTCAAATGCTTCTTCTACTATTTCATCAATAGCAAAAGTTTTGTCGAACGTAGCTGTTCCTGAAGTAGTATTAGCCATTTAAACCTCTAGTAAATCTTTAACCACTCACAAACTACTGTACCCGTGTCTCCACTTGTACAAGCAGGTAGAACAATATTTACATCTCCAGTCACTCCAGTAGCATCAGTGTTTTTTAAACCACCAAAACTAGAATAATCGTATTCCATTTCACCATTTAAAGTTTGAAATACAACATCTGTGTCAGCATCCCATGCTAATCTTAAAGCATCAACTTGTGCTGTTATTGAAACATTACAGCTAACTTTTGCAAGTCTAACTTTAGAACAAGCTGCACCTGTTGCAGGGTTTGTAGATAATCCAGAAACGTCAACAATTTTAGTTGTGCCACCTGAACCATCAGACACTACGTTATAGTGAGTGATAAGTTTTTTTGCTCCGTCAAATACTGTAGTATTTAATACTGTATCTGCCATGTGTTTTTCCTCCTCATTTTAAAGAGCGCCTGCATTACCAGGCGCTCCGAGTTATTTATTATTAACTTACTGCCGCGCTAAACGGAGTTGCTGGTGTTCCAGTACATCCTGAAACTACCTCAACTTGCCATTTACCGGAAGCAATAACTGTACAGATTATTTTTGAAAAAGTAACACCACCTGTTGTAGTACCATTTAAAGTAATAGTATCAGATGTTGAAGCTGTCTCAAATCCAACAACGTTATCAGAAGTGTCATCAATAAATAATGCACCACCAATCATAACGTCAGTTGCGTTAGCAACTTGCACGACTAAATCTCCAGTCTTTGTGATAGAATTGAAGATTTCAAATCTTGCACCAACGTTACTTAAGTTGTTTAGGTCTGCTCCTGGTCCTGCAATTGCAGAATCAGAATTAGCGTTAGTAGCTGGTAACGTATAAGTTACTGCTCCTGCCGCATCATTGTGTACGATTCTTCCAGCATGTGTGTCCACTGTAAGTGACACGCTAGAATCTGCGTCTACAACGTTACCTGGTCCTGTGTTGAAAAATCCTGCTTTGGATACAACTGGACCTTGGAATGTAGTTTTTGCCATATTATCCTCCTAGTTTACAGATCATAGTCTCTAGGCCGTCGACTATACGCGTCTATGATCTTTTATAATTGTATAGTAAGAAAGTTATACTCTTATTTTTTCAAGAGTGCAAGAGAGCCTGTGCTTTGGTTTGATATTTATCCAAGATGTAGCTTTTTACTAAGTAGCTACAGAAACTTCTGGCGCAGCATCTTCTATTTTATTAGTAAGATTAGCTATTTTAGCTTCTTCGATTTTAATAGCATTGACAACTTCTCTAATTTTGTTGTCGATTCTTACCATATCCAAAGTATACCTTTGGTTATCACGCTGATGCAGTGCCCATTCTGTCTCTAGACCCCTCTTCTTCTTGTAAAGGTCTCTGACTTGTATTTGCATCTATGGTTTCCTCATAAGTTAGCCATAATTTAGACGAATCAATAAATCCATCTTTTTCCCAGACTATAGCATTTTCTCCTAGTTTGTCAACTAGTGCATTTTCAAACGCTTTGTCCTCGTCCTCTGACATAACATTAAAATCAGCATAGTATCCATATGCTCTAATCTGTACTCTAAATGTCTTCATGATTATCTTTCTCTACCATAAAAAAAGGGGGCCTTCAACGGCCCCCTTCTTAATTAGTTAGTTATTACGCACCTGGTGACGCGAAAATACCTCTAGGGTCTGATACTCCAAAAGAATATCTTTCTCTAGCTTTGTATCTTACGTTGCCAGTGTCGAAATCACCTTCCATTGCAGTCGTTAATGGTGCTCTATTGAACATTTTCATGCCATTTGGCACGTCTGTCAAGATATAGAACGCATCTGTGTCTGTTAGGTAGTTGTTCACTCTATAACCTTGAGGAACCATACCCATAGATACGATTGCGTTGATATCGTTGTCAGCTGTTCCAGTTCTACCTTGAGATTTCATCAATCTCTCAGCTGTAAACTGAAGCTCCGAAGGAATAATCATTTTTACTCCTCTTGCTGCAACTCTTAGACCTCTTTCATCAGTCATAGCCGCGATGTCAATCATCGACTGTTCTAATGAAGTTTCGTTAAGATCCGCCGCTGTAGATAGAGTATTTTTGAAAGTACCCGCTACAGTTGGGTGAGAATCACTAAATAGTACAACGCCATCCCCAGTTTTAAATGTGCCGAAGCCATTTATTAAAGGTTCTACCGCTTTTACTTGTTTAGCATTACTCATAGATCTTGCTAAAGCTTTTGTGTATCTGGCAGCAAGTCTATCGTAGAGATTATCTTCGATAGCTTCTTCCGTGATAGCAAATGCTAAAGCTACGGTCTCGTGAGTGTATCTCGCTGTAAAAGTTTCTTGTGCTTCGTCAAAAGAGACTCCGCTACCTTCTGCTTTTACTTGCGCGTTTGCGAAACCAGATAACATTACTTCTTCTTCAAAAGCTCTGTCACTGTTTTCCGCTGTATAAATCTCAGCATGCTGATTTTCATACCTTTTGTATTCCAGCCCAAATAGTGCATTTAGGCCTGGTTCTAGTTCTTTAACTAGTTGCGATCGTGATATTGCCATAGTCTATATGCTCCTATTATACTTGGTTGAACGAGTTAAGATTCGATACAACAATGCCTGAAAAGAACGCTGCAGTAATATCCTCATTTTCAGGATCTTCTGCTGTTCTTAACAGTCTGAACTGCTTGCCGTCAGCGCTAGTTTCACTAGTGTCCAAAGTCGATGAAGACTTACCAGTGATATCACTACCCGCTGATGAGTTCATGTCGTATGTTGCTAAGTGCTGCGCTTGAGTTCTTGCTGCATCTGAACTTACTACGTATTGCTGGTAAGGGTCGTCCATAACAAAGGCTGTTGTGTCTTCACTGTTCGCCGGTGTAATAGTTGCTTTGTAGAAGTTCGAGAATGTCGGCTTCAAAGTTGTTGCCGCATTAAAGAAGATTCCGTTCAAAACACCTACTATGTTTGCAGCAGAACCGTTTCCGCCTACTACATAACCGCTTGAGATCTTGACACATTCACCATTGTATATAGTTGTGCTGTGGCCAGCATCGATTAAGTACTTACCTTGGCCTTGGATAGATGGTCCACCACCTAATCTTCCAGCTGGGATAAGTCCAAAACCTTGTGTGTTTCTATTTGCCATAGTTTTCTCCTATACCATATTGGTTAACGTTAATTCGATGATAGGGATTAACCCACGAAATAATATTATTTCTTTGTACCACCGAAGGTTACACGAGATTGTCTATCAACATTGATAGGCATCCTCTGATCCTGCTCCTTCATAAGATCGTTTTCTACGGCTTCGCTTCGGTCTTTATGACGATTAGTCATATAGTCCTGTCTCTGCTTCGCGATCTCGACTGGTACCTTCGCAAGAAGAAGGCCTCCAACCCCAATCACTCCCTTGTATTTCCCGTCTTCGAGAACCGGATAGTCACCTGCGTTTTCAACTTCTTCGGCACGAACTAATTCATAACCTTCTCTAATTCGTCCAGTTATGTTCTTCGTATCTTGAAAGCCTTGAACTTCGGCTCTTATCCATCTGTACCTGAATCCATCAGGTGCAGGGGGTGCATCTAGAGATGAAGGTGGAACCCACACTTTTGGTCTTTCAGATTTTGACCGTGTTTGGCTCGCACGAGACGTTTTGTTTTCTTTTTCCATATTACGCTCCTCCCGTGTTTTTTAATTGTTTTGCGTACTCTTCGAGTGGCACACCTAATTTTTTAGCGATTGCTACCTGTGAAGATGTGAGTTTCACAGTTTTGCGACCTGGTTTTACGCTTCGTTTTGCGGAAGCGACCGTCTGAACGGGCTCGGTCGATTGTTTGTTACTACTTGTAGCAAATTTATGCGGAAAGTCAACACGGATTCTTTTATCTACTTCGGCATAATATTCATCAGATTGCGGGTCAAAGCCTTCTTTTTCCGTTAAATCTTTATGAATTTCGAACGCTGTAAAAGTCATGGCTCTGTCAACACCAAACCAAGCATTTTTCGATGCCCATGTTTCTGCTCTTGGATCTGTTGAATCCATACCACCTGCAGGTCTTTCTGGGGCTCTCATCTCTACTGGCTTATCGGCTACTTGCTCTGACTTTGCTTGTTTACTTTGTTCTAGTTTAGCATTTTCAAAAGCTAAAGTTGAAATTCTTTTTTGTGCTTCAACTTGTGCTTTTGCATCACCTGAATCGATAGCCGCAGTTAATTCTTTTTCTGCTGCTTCTAATCCAGACTTAATGCTTGTTTCAAACTTCTTGATGTAATTAGCATCTGTTGTTTCAAAACGTTTTTCTAGTGTTTGTCTTTTTTGTTCTACAGCTTTTGCATATTCAGTGGCTGCATCTCTTTGCCTTTCAGCTTCACGCATTTTACGTGTAAGTTTTGCAATCCTTGCCTGAACACCTTTACTGTAATCTTCAAGTTGTTCGTCGTCTTTTTTTGGTTCTTCTTTAGGTGTTTCTTCTTGTTTCGTTTCTATTGATTCTTCTTTAGGGGCCTCTGTTTCTTGTTTCGGCGCTTCGGTATCAACTACCGACTCGTCTTTTTGTTCTTCTAGATTAATCTCAGCACCTTCGCCGGATGTATCTAGATCAACCATTTTTTCTTCAGTTGGCATAGTTTCCTCCTATGATATTAATATTCATGCAAGATATCCTCTGGATTCTTGATGGTTGCTAAAACTTCATCGTCGTTTAGCAGACGTATCTCTCCACCCTCTATTTTTATTCTTGAGCCAGCATAACGGGCAAACATTACCCATTCCCCTTCTTTGCACCAAGGACCATCGGCATAACGCTCTTTGTCCTTGTAACAATCTGGACCCATTCTTAAAACTAAACCACATTGCGACGCAACTTGTTGTCTCTCTAAGGTTGTTTCGGCAAGTATAACCCCACCTTTAGTTTTCTCTTTCATTTTAAAAGGTAAAACTAACATCCTCCAACCGGTCGGTTGTGGTAGTTTATTTGAATCTTCTTTTGTTAAATCTTTTTCTTTTTTGATGCCTACCAATTCTTTATTCGGTAGCTTTATCTTTGATGTCGATGACTGTTCCATGTTGCTCCTTATCTTCTAGCAGGTTAGAGAGTTCCTGTTTAGTTGCCTCTAGGGCTGTTATCTGTCCTATTATATAGTTATATTTTGTCATACTGTCAATACCTCCTGATGTGACAGCCAATGACAATTCTTCTGTTCGTCTATTTATATACTTAATTAGACGATTTATGGCGGTTTCTAATTGCATCTTTTCCTTTCTTAAATATAGCAGCAACTTTTGATTTACTCATAACTTTGGCGCGCTGTTCACCAACAGTTAGGATTTGGATTTTCCTCGCAAACGGCTTTGAAATCTTTTTAACTTTCGCAACAGTTTTCTTAGCATCGGCCGGAGTCGCGAACTTAATTCCGACAGTATCTCTTGGATTTTCATCTGTGTATAACCTCCTTCCAGATCCTTTTGGTTTTTTACCAGTGCCTATTTTAGGATCTGCCACGTTTCATCTCCTTAATATGCTTCTTGATAATTTTAGATTGTTTCTTGTGTAGCTTAGAAGCTTTACCTAAAGCTTTAGCTACCTTGTTTAGTTTTTTTACCATTTAACATTTCCATCTTCTGCGAGCCTGTCTTAGTCTTGAGTTAGGATCTTTAGCAGCTTTCGGAAATTTTTTCATTTGCCCAAGTGATCTTGCACAAAATGATTTACGTCTTTTAGCAGCTTTTGATCCTGGCTTGACTTTTCCAGTGACCGCTGTTTTTAGTTTTGAACCGGGGTTTTTTCTTCTATAGGCCATGACACCGGCTCGAGTCATTCCTGCGCCCTTCTTAGTAGGACGAAAATTTTTTTTATTTCTAGCTGGCATACCACCTTCTGCTAGGTGCATTCTCATACCAGACCTCCTGCCCCCATCTGTTTTCTTTTTGCAAATGTTTTTACGTTTGTGGGTTTTGGACCTGTATTACCTGCTGCTCTTTTTCGTCTGACAGCACTCGCCCGCTGTGAGTCGCTCATCCGTGTGGCTTTGGCAAGAGGCACGCATTTTGGATACTTCCGTTTCGCGTCCTTCTTTTGTTTTGAACGGCCACATTTTGCAAACGATCCATCTTTTCGCTTGCTTCCAATATCTACCCATTTCTGATCGAACCATGTTTTCAGGCCAGCCATGTTAATACATTTTAGTGACTTTACGTCTGTCGTTCATAACAGCTCCACAACCTTTAGCTACGCCGCCTTTTTTCAAGCCTTGCGCTCTTAATCTAGATGTTGCTTCCATCAAGCCACCACCTTTCTTACCTTTTCGTGGAATAACTCCTCTACCCATTAAAACATCTTTCATTGTAACTTTGCCATCACCTGAAAGATCTGGGAAAGATTTACCACCTTTTTTGTACATCGCTCTAGGCATCATTGTCATGCCACCACCCATCATTTTTTTTCTACCTTTTCCTTTTTTAGGGGCACCACCTGAGTTGTTAGATTTTAGTAGACCTGGTTTTACTGCACCAGGTGTAAAATTACGAGGATTGCTTCTTCTCATCTGGTCGCTTCTTATTTTGTTAATTCTAGAAATTTGTTCATCTGTGAATTTTTTCTTTTTTATTTTTTTATTTCTATTTGGGTTATCTCTAATTTCTTTCATTTTTCTAATTACCTCTGGCGTCACTGTAAATTCTTTTGAAAATTTTTTAACTTTGTTTGTAATTTTTTCAACATCTTTAGAACTTAACGAACCTCCTTCAGCCTTATAAATTCTACCACCCATAGCTTTGCTAGGTTTAGGTCCTCTAAAATCTTTTCTTTTTTTACCAGATGGATCTTTGATTTTACCTGCACATATTTTAGATGCGTAGGCATTTGCATATGCGCTCGGGTACACCGAAAATTTTCTTTTCGCTGCTGCTTTACCTCTTGGACAAAGTTTAGTCACGAGGTCCACCTCCCATTTGTCTACCTGATTCTTTTCGTTTTCTAGTTATGTATTTAGGTTTTTCTTTTCTAGTTATGTACTTAGACTCACTCTGTACTGGTTTTTTCTTCTTAGTTATAAACTTAGATTTTTTAGTTATGTACTGAGGTTTTTCTTTTTTAGTTATGTACTTTGGTTTTTCTTTTTTAGTTATG
>JACLAC010012628.1_pt1 | contig 10379 bp, 10 predicted proteins | sample 8027881 | NCBI WGS metagenome assembly JACLAC01 (sample SAMN15725517, study PRJNA655200) | protist metagenome | isolation source: fluorescence activated cell sorting (FACS) single amplified genomes of... | place: Spain: Blaines Bay Microbial Observatory, Mediterranean Sea | collected 2016-01-19 | reverse complement strand
TATACGAAAGGAAAGTTGGACGAAATGATCGAAATTATATGTGAGTCAGGATGTAGGCTTTTCGTATCGGCGGTTGGCGTACGTGGTGTTGTTCGAAGTAACCACTCGCTCATATCTCTGTAAGACAAGAATGTCATTCAAACACAGGTACCACCTCGTAGGATAGTGGATCGTCTTCATCGTTCGGGTGTGTTTGTCATGAGTATGATCGGATCACCGCGTCATGTACGAAAATGTCTCGATGTGGGTGTGGATATAATCTGTGCCCAAGGAACGGAGGGAGGAGGGCACACGGGAGAAATCGCAACCATGGCGTTGATTCCTCAGGTCGTGGATGCGTGTGCAGGTAGAGTGAGTCCGATGACGGGAAAACCCATCATTGTTGTTGCTGCAGGTGGAATCTATGACGGAAGGACGATAGCTGCTGCATTGTCGTTGGGTGCATCGGGTGTTTGGATCGGAACGCGATTTCTCGCAAGTGATGAAGCAGCGACGACGATACGTCACAAGAAAGTTTTGCTCGAGGCCAGAGCTGATGACACGATGCGTACGGTGATTTACACGGGTCGTCCGGCACGTGTTTTCAAATCTCCTTTTGTGCTGGAATGGGAGCATCAACGTCAGGATGAAATTCTTGAAATGACAAGTCGAGGAAAGGTGCCTTACAAAGAAATTTTGGACAAGGCCATTCGGGATGGAACACCGATATCAATCGCAGAAACAGGGGCCTATTCGTTCGGTCAATGTTGTGGTGGAATACATGAAATCAAACCTGCAAATCAAATCGTACGTGATTTGGTTCGAGGTGCCGTGGATGTGATGAAAAGAAATTATAATATTGTGCAAAGATCTCGATTGTAATAAAAATAACACATATAATTAGTAAATTTTCCCAATATCTACAGCCCTTGACATCGAAGATGCGTATTGCATGGATTCACCGGAAACACGTCCATGTTTACTCTTACGTTCATAATGCCAACGCGACTCTCGAGGATGTACGTAATCCTTGGCAGTTCGTGTTTTGTAGCCTTGCTTCACAAAGTCATGTTTCGTAATGGATTGCTTGTATAAGTTTTTGAGTTCGCTCGAGTTTTGCTTACGGCGATTTCGAGCTCCGATTTTTGAGGTGAGTTTCGTTTGAGATTCTCTGAGACGCATCAATCTTTGTTCTCTTGTCTCAGCCAACAAACCTTTCTCTTTCAATCTATCGTCCCAATCGTACTTGAGTTGATTCAGCGTGACGGGTTCTATTTGCGTACGTTTGGAATGTTGAAAGATTTTCTCCTCATGCTTTCGTGCGGCAACTTTCTTTCTTTCAGGATTCAAATTCAGACTCAAATATTGTGTCTCATCTCTTTTATTTCTCAATCGTTCAAGAAGATCACAATTTGTTCTACGCGTCTCGGAGTTTCCTTCTTTCTCTTCCGAAGAGAACGGCTCCTCTTTCGCTTCAAAGCTTACGCTCCCACGATCGGATCTCATCCAAACTGGACGTTCAAAATCAGTACACGGATCAACGTGTGTATGTATTGTAGTTTTTCTTGTCCTGATCTTGGGTTCATGTTTCTTGGTGGAAAACACTTCCGAGTTCATCCATCTCGGTTTCACTCTCTCTTTCACCGCACGAGGTTTCCTCGTGACATTCTTTCTCACTCCTCCTGTCCTTCTACACGGTGAAAGAAAATCAATCGTACTACCACCTAACGATGCTCGATTTCTTGTTTCTCGAGCGATGACTTGTCTTTGAAGCAGCGTGTCGTTCATGTTCTTCTATTGTATGGATGTCCTAAACTCAGAAGATCAGAGAAACGGAATTTTTCCCAGCTCCCAGCCCGGTTTCATTCAAAAATTCACAAACGTATACAATGGTACGTCACACACACACACATCACATCAATCCGACAATTCACACTCAAAATCTCTAAAACAGGCAAACAGCTCGGAGAAGAAACGTGTGAAAGGAAACAAATCGTTCCTTCTGTATTTTCATGCAGTATTGGCAATTGTGAACGTACGTTAGATACGACGACGAAGAACGCGCGACGATCGCGTCGACACGGCTTACAAAACACAGGTACTCTATTTGGTACTGCGGGTATATATGAATTATGAAAGTTTCGGTACGTTTCTGTGGATAGGATATGTATCCTTGCTGATTGTGGAAGGAGTGTCGTACAGTATGATCACCATGTCGTTAAAATCTCAAATTTACACCGTGGTGATGAAGGGATATTGGTTTGACGCTGTGGGTTTCGCTTTGATCCTTCACTTCGTGGCTGTGTTTTCGGATTGGGCTTGGCTTCTCTCTCTTGCTGTTCCTGGTTTCATAATCTATTGGGTTGGCAAGCGAATTTTGAATTGGGTATTTACACCGACTGCCGAAGAACTTGCAGAGCAGGAGGGTAATCAAATGGCGGGTCGTAATCGACGTGAGCGTCGTCAAATTCAACGCAAGAACGCGAGGCGTTTTTAAATAATAAAAGTTATTGTACACCTAAACTCAAAAAATCAATCCACAGTCGTCTCGGACAAACGACAATAGAATCAATCCACAGTCGTCTCGGACAAACGACGCTGCTCTGAAACATGAGAATCGAAGTACTCTGTAAAAATTTGAGTCTCCAAAAAATTCTTTACGAATTCACGGTATCGCGGGTTGCACGACTCGACATAAATCTCTTTCATGAACACAAGATCACTCGGACTCGGAGATGTGACATCACGCATGCAATGTCCTCGAATGTCCCCCAACATCACGGTGAAATACGCTCGTAGCATGAGTAATGTTTCGTTGAGACATTCTCGAGCCTCGTAGCTCAGAACCTAAACAAATGTTTATTTGAGTGTGAGTTGAAGAGAGAGAAAGTGAACAAACGTACGTGAAAGAAATCGTTCGATTTATACTCTTTTCGTCCCAAGACAAGATTCAAACGATCGATCGAGAAACCAAGTCGTTTGAGCAATTCACTCTGAAAGGGCATTTCGGGCATCTTGTGTGAGAGATGAACTTTACGTTGATCCACGTTTGCAAATGTGACGTCAGGCCAACGATCGATATCTAACGAACACATTGTACCCACAAGAAACGGTACGGGTGCTTGCAAGAATGAAATCATCGAGAGTGGAAGAGAAGGTATGAATGTAGATTGCCACACAAACGGACGAAGCATGAGAAGTAAGGACATGGATATTGGAGACAGCATTTTGACATCCTTGGAACATACACAAAGAGATCTCTCGAGAAGAAGATTACACAGAATCGAAACGATCTGATCAGCATTGAACGTGCACAGTGTGACTGCAAGGGTCCAGAGTGTGTGAGACTCGAACTCGCCAAAATGACCTCGACTCAGACGCGAATCGAGTCCATCATATACATCCTCATCATCTTCCTCAGAATCCTTGTCATGACTTTCGTCATGTCGAAGACGTTCCATGAAAAACTTACGCAGTGACTCGGGTAAGGCATGACTCAATCCTCGTTTCTGCAAGGTTCCAACGGAGGGTTCGTGTGATAGAAGAGCGTCAAGAATATCCTCGAGTGACATTTTTCGTTCCTCTTTTGTTGTCTCGTCATCAATTTTGTTACCATCCTCATCAACACGATGATCTACGGGTATGCTGTGACGTCTCTTGGCATTTCGTAGTCGACGTCGTAGATTTCGAAGTCGAGTACCTGTGTTCGAGTGATGATATTAGTGAGCGATGTAAGTTCACCCTCGGACACTACTACGTACCACGAGGTGAAAACTCAGGTTTTCTCTCCACGTCCGGTGATATTGGCGGTGACAGCGTACCGTTGGTCTTCACACTCTCAAGAGGTGGAGGACGCTTCGGTTCCATGTACTTAAACTCAACCGTCAAGGGTCGTACGTTCGTTTGAAACAGTCGGATCAAGGCATCGTAGTCCATGTCTTTCGTGTCCATGTCGCCCACCCGAGACACGAAAGCACCCTTTCGAATTTTACCCCATTTTTCTGCGTGCATCATATTACCATCCAAGGTTCGAGCGAATTGACTCACGACTGAAAAATACTTCTGATCGCAGGTATTTGGAGGATTGTATTGGGCAAGAACTAAACCCAAAGAACCTTGATCTTCGAAACGAAACGTTTCACAAACCGGGGTCGATTTTGCAAAAACGTGGGGATTCTTTGATGCCGTACCACACTTAAAACACACGAACACAGACTCTCGATTGGAACACACATTACGTTCCTTGCACGTTGGACACGTCACAATTGCACTGTCCTTTCGATCCTCTCGATCTAATGAAGCCAATTTGAGAAGTACCTGTGTTCGAGTGTTGGTGTTCGAGCGTTGATGTTCGAGAATATAATTCGAGTGTGTATTCGAGCGTTGGTATCCGAGTGATTTTCTTGTGGTAAAAATCGCAGTGATTTGATTGATATAATTGATATGAGATAGGGATATGATTGAAATTCTCGCGCTTCGCGCTCGAACACTACTACGTACACTCAGAATGGAAGAGTACACGGAGTACAACGGATATCGAGCTAGAATGCAGTAACATCGATCTGTTTCTGCGAAATACTCTTCATCCTCATCTTTCTCTGTCTCATCTATCTTCTCCTCTTTCTTTTCCTCTTTCTTCTCCTCAAGTTGTGCTGCTAGTTTTTCTCTTGAGGGTGATCTCGTAAACATAGATTTGACCCAGCTGGATGTTTTCGAAATCTTGTTCCGTTTCGTCGGACTGGTCGTTTTGTTCACAATAGTAAGACTCGGTGAACGTTCGGTTGGAGATGGTAGCACAATCTCCGGTACCGTGGCAACATCGGTGACTGGATGATGAAATGTTTGACCAACCCTGTTTTTTGTAGAATCCATCGATTCTACCAACAACGATGATGCTGTATTGTACTTTACGAATTCATCAACACTTTCCAACGGTTGACTCACGATCAAACAGATACCGTACCTGTATTCGAGCGTTGGTGTTCGAGTGTTGGTCTTTGTGATGGATTCGAGTGTACAGTTTAACGATGTTGGTGAAGTAATACAAACAATATTCGCAATATTCAAATGTACATTGATACGAGTGAGTGATACAGTAATGTTCGTAGTATTTGAGGGATATGATTAAAATACATCACGTACACTGCTTCCTCACCACCCGACAGCATGAACGTGTGAAGACGCGGTTTCGATGACGACGAGGATTTCGGCTTCATCCTTACTTCCGCACCGTTCGGAAGACAAAACTCTGCAAGACGAGAGTACTTTTGACTTGCATCGAGACCTCTTGGATGTTGATACAGAATATGAGGTTTCCATCGACCGTTCAGAGACGCCAAGGAAGACGATTTCGTGCTGTCTACAAGCGATTTCGGAGACCAACCTCTTGAAGATGGTAATCCAACAACAATAAAATGATCAATCAAAGAGGATGTGATTCGATTGGAATCTAAAATGAGATCCTCACGTAAAATACTATCAATCTGAGCATCCGAGGGAAGTTGCATATCTCCGTTCTCGGAATCCTCCGACATTTTTCTTCTACGATTCGTACCGAACGAAGGAGATCGAAATCTTGACAACTCATCTTCTTCCGTTTTAATTTTCTCAGTCGTTTTGTTCTTTGGTGTTTCCGTTGCAGGTGGTGTCGACGTTTTCTTTGTTGTTGTTGTTGTAGATGGTGTCGTTGTTGTTGTTGCGGGTGTGGATGATTTGAACGGAGCGCTTCGAGATCGTCTTCTCAATCTCTTTTCTTTAACTTTCATTCTCGATGGCAAAACACCATTTATCTTTCTCATCTCTCGTTGTGTATCTTTCAATGCTTTACACTTTGACTTGTACAATACTTTCAATCTGTTGAATTTATTTTGAAGTTGTTCCTGTCTCATTTTGAGTTCCTGTTTTCGACGTAAAAAAAATCGTTGACGTATCGTTTACTTAAAATGTTTTCTTTCTCAGTACATCCACTCACCTCCATTCGAAGATCGTAATGAAATTTCGCTTCATTCTCTTCATCCTGAATCGAACTACTTCTACTACCTCTGCGCATCATTTTTCAAAAATCTAAATTTCTTCTGAACTTTGCTCAAATCTGCAGATCTTGGACCACAACCGTTTCTCATCGCATCGCCTCATTCACTCCTCGGACGGTTTTGGATTTGGAGTTTTTGAGATTTTTGAGATCAGTTTTTCATTTTTGAGAGAAAAGAGAAAGATAGATAGATAGATTGAGAGAGATTTTGATTTCTTTTCATATCCAATAGAATTTTGTAGTGATAGAGCGTGCCTTATTTGTGTGGTAGTTGTCATAGAGAGATTCAGAGAGAAAACGTAATGGACGACGATAAAACGAACGATCACATAACGAACGCGCAGCTCCAAGCAAAGAGAGGTGTGGAGTTGGCACGGCATTTGAATTTTGAGAACGCGTTTGAAGCGTTGAGTGCGTCTGGAGAGGAATTGTTGGTGGCTGCAAAGTGCTGTTCAGAAGAGAAGGAGAGATCTCAAGCGATTCTTTTGGAGGCGTCGAGAATAATAAGCATGGCGGAGGATATTAAAGTACTCATCAAAGGACCGTCCGCGAGAAGAATTAAAGAGGCTGTGCAAATGTATGAGAGTGGTTTGAAATCGGAATTGCAATCGAAGCGCAAATACGCTTTGTATTATTACATAAAATCCGTCGAGATCATGCTTCCAGTAGCGAGTCTCATCAAAAAGGAATCACCTCGAAGTTACAAGTATTTAGATCGAGGTGTTGTCGATATAATGCAGAGAGCAGAGAGATTGAAACGAATGGGAATATCTCCATCTCAACCGAGCACGAAATCAAATACGACGACGGTTGTAAAGGACGAGGATGTGGACGAGGATGAAAAGGAGGAGAATTTGGACAAATCACTTCACACCGTACTTGATGGTGTGTACTTTCCGAAAGAGCTTGTCGTGGGTACTCGAACGACTGATTATGATATTCACAACGATACGAAGTATAAGACTATGTGTGTTGCAACTCATCGTGGAACTAAATCCTCCGCTGCGATCGTACGTGTGAGAGTTGGAAAAGATTTAAAGTTGCTCGCCAAGACAGCAGCTCGAGTTCGTAAATTACATCGTGTCATGAGCTCGAACCGTGGTGTACAATGTGTAAGAACGCTTCAGTCTTGTACGATCGAGGGTGTCGGTGACATGAAAGAAGTTGTCTGCGTGTTTTCGGGCGACAAAACCGAGGAGGATCAGAAATGGATACCAGTCTCAACGCTGACTACGTTGAGTGTCGAGAACACGAAGAAAGAAGGTAAGGAGGAAGAGGATAATAAAGGAGGAAAAGTGTCCGAATGGCAAATTCAGAGTACTTTTCGATCCATCATCTCAACATGTGTTGTACTGCATGCTCATTCCATCTTTGGTTTTGTTGGACCGGATCATATTTATTGTGATGTGAATACATCTTCCGTCAATCTGTGTCCTTTGAAAATTCCGACATCAGTGATGAAAACGTTGCCATGTGCTGCACCAGAGATTCAGACAGGATCGAAGCCGACGGAAATGTCCGACATGTGGACGATCGGATTTTTACTTTTTCGATTTTATTTCAACAAGGATCCTGTTCTCATGGGTGAGAAGATCAAGTTTCCCAAAGGTGGTCGTGATTTTGCGGGCGATCGTGTGTGTAATCTTTTGGAGAATTTACTCAGAGCCAATCCAGCCGAACGATTGAGAGCCACGGAAGCGCAAATTGCACCTTTCTTCACTACATCTCTGGTAGTCGATCTGGTCGAGGATGGTAAGGTCTTGGAACTGGAACGTAAGAGAGAAGCGCTGTTTGAACTGATCGAAATCGTTCGTGAAGCTTCGAAGACACGAAGAATTTACATGAACATAAGGAGAAGACACATTGTAGACACAGCCATCAATGCAATCATGAAAATTCCAAAATCAGATCTAACGCGAAGAATGAGCGTTCGATTTCAGGGAGAGTCGGGTGTTGATGCAGGTACGTGCTTTGTGTTCAACGTCTCTCCAAAATTAAGTACTCACACCATATCAATCAATCTACAGGCGGCTTGACGACGGAGTTGTACCATCTGTTCTTCTCAAAAATTCTCAGTGTCTCGTGTCCTCTGTTTGTACGTATCGATGATGTTGACAATCCCACATTTTTACCAGCAATTGATAAGGAAACTATGTGGCCACAAAGTGCTCGTTTGTATATAGGATTCGGACGCTTTTTGGTCAAAGCAATCTTTGATGGTCAGCCAGTACCTTGCCCGCTTTCGTCTGCGTGTTTCAAATTTCTTCTGAATCGAGAACCAAACATGTCGGATTTGGCATCCTACGATCCTCGACTTGCTCAGAGTCTACGTCAGATTCTTGAATTGGATGATGCGGAAGACTTGATGTTAGATTTCGGTGATGCGGGTGGTGATGAGAACAGAGATGTCACGAACGAGAATCGTGAGGAGTATGTCAAGAAGAAGATACGCTTCGTTCTGTTCGAGAGTCGAAAGAGAGCACTCGAAAAAATCAAAGAAGGATTCGAAGCGATCAAGATATCAGCACATCTCAAGTTGTTCTCATGTACGGAGCTGATGAGTATCGCTTGTGGTGTGCGAAACATGAGCGGTGAGGACGTCATTTCATGTTTAACATTTTCGGGCTTTGCGTCTCACAGCAATACACCGAAACACTTGAAAGCGTTGTTGAGAAAGATGTCAAAATCGGAGTTGCAAAAGTTTTTGATCTTCATTACCGCACAATCAGCTCTACCTACAGGAACAAAAAAGATTCGTATCTCCAAAACATCGTCCACGACTTCCTGTCCCGTAGCACACACTTGTTTCAACCGTCTCGATCTACCTGATTACAACGATAGAGATACACTATCCCGAATGCTCAGGATTTCACTGGATAACTTGGATGCTGGATTCGGGCTTGCATGAATGTGTGTTCATCTGTGTACTATTATGATTCATTATTGTATATATATATGAGTATCTTTCCCTTCTTTTCTTCTTATTGTTGTCGGACGACGCATTCACTGTTTTTTCTTCATCAGCACATACATACTCGTCGTCGTCACAACACCACCTTGCAACAGCAACGTTGAGAGTGCACATACAGTATCCTATCGTGGAATCAGTTTCACAAACAGCTTTTGACAGGAGAGTGGTCACCATAAGAAAAAAAAATTAGGGTCAATGACGGAACCTCCGACCACACCAGAAGAAAAAACGAAGAATGCTCTGAGTATTCCAAAGATATATTTGCCCAGGTGTTATGTGAATGAGGTCACACGGAGACCACGTATGTATTCGGACCATGACACTTTGGCACCGACGTGGGGGTACGTTCGTTTTTATATTTTTTCGTCGCGACGGTCGCATTCACGAACTCGTTCTCACAAACACAGAAATCAAGATGATTATGAAGTGATTGAGAAGATCGGACGAGGAAAGTACAGTGAAGTGTTTTATGGAAGGAATCGATCGAACAATCAAAGTTGTGTGATCAAAATTTTGAAACCGGTGAGAAACTCGAAAATTAAACGCGAGATCAAAGTTCTTCAGAATTTGCACGGAGGTCCGAACGTGATCACACTGCATGATATTGTTCAGGATCAACACACAAAGATTCCGTCATTAATATTTGAGTGGGTTGATAATACACACTTTAGAGATCTGTATCCCAAACTGTCTGACGAGGAGATACGATTTTACATGTACGAACTTTTGAAAGCTCTGGACTTTAGTCACTCTCACGGCATCATGCATCGTGACGTGAAACCACACAACGTCATGATCGATCATTCGAAGAAGCGTTTACGTTTGATCGATTGGGGTCTTGCAGAGTTCTACGTTCCCGGTCAAAGCTACAACGTTCGTGTTGCGTCAAGATACTACAAATCACCATCACTCCTTGTGAACAATCGTGAGTATCACTACGCTCTTGATTTGTGGTCATTCGGATGTATTCTAGCTGGTATCGTGTTTGATCGCGAACCCATGTTCAAGGGTAGAGACAACACGTATCAACTCATTAAGATTGCAAAGGTTCTCGGCACGAAACCACTCTACACTTATTTGGACAAGTACGATCTGGATCTCGATATCAAGTTCGACGGTCTGTTGGGAGACTTTGAGACTCGTCCTTGGAAAGACTTTGTTTCACCCCGCAGAAAAGATCTTGCGAAACCCGAAGCCTTGGATCTTATCGATCGTCTTCTTGTGTACGATCATCATGACAGACTCACAGCAAGAGAGGCAATGAATCATTCATACTTTGCAAAAGTCTCTTCTGCTACTTTGAAGAAGAACACGACGACAACAACGTCGCCCGGTGATGCCCTGGAGAAGGAGAGTACAGTGAGTAGTGTGATGGATGATTTGAAAGCAAAGTTGAAT
>JACLAC010002946.1_pt1 | contig 10380 bp, 9 predicted proteins | sample 8027881 | NCBI WGS metagenome assembly JACLAC01 (sample SAMN15725517, study PRJNA655200) | protist metagenome | isolation source: fluorescence activated cell sorting (FACS) single amplified genomes of... | place: Spain: Blaines Bay Microbial Observatory, Mediterranean Sea | collected 2016-01-19 | reverse complement strand
GATTTCGCCGGTTGAACCTCATTCAGGAATATCCTTTACGGACCCAGTTTGATTTCATCATGTGTCGAAATGTCATGATATATTTCGACCGGGATGACCAAGAAAAATTGATTGAACGGTTGAGCCGCTATATCAAACCTGGTGGTTATCTATTTGTGGGTCACTCAGAAAGTTTGATTGGTCTCCAGAATTCCTTGAAATATGTACAAAGCTCCATTTACCAGCGGATCTAATCGTGATGAATCCAACTCTTTATCCAAAATTCAGAGGCAAATAAAATGACAGGCGGGCCAGTCAAAGTGCTGATCGTGGATGATGCACCGATCGTAAGAAATGTCCTCACAAAAGAACTCAGTCGTGATTCGCGTATTGAAGTCGTTGGGGCTGCTGAGGATGCTTACCAAGCTAGGGATATGATCATTGAAAGGAATCCTGACGTGATCTCCCTTGACCTGCTGATGCCAAGAATGGATGGCTTGGAATTCATGGAGGTCTTGATGAAACACTGGCCCATGCCGATCATTGTGCTGAGTTCAATCGTCGATGATCATTGGGATCAAGCCCTAAGAGCCCTGGAGTTAGGGGCTATTGAAGTGTTCGCAAAACCAAACCCAGAAGATCCTGTGGCCTTCAAGGCAATGTTGGCCCGCTTGACAGATACTCTTGTCTGGGCAGCGAGGATTGACATGAACGAGGTGTTGCAGACCATACATTCTTGGCCCACTCGAATGGGACTGACATAGCGGAAAACATTCTGTTTTTCATCCAATTTAATTAGTTCAGTAAGCTCATTCTCGCGCAGATGATTAAGGACGGCCAAATCTGTGAGCACAGCTTGATTTGAGATATTTTTTCGAATTACTCGTAAACTGTAGTACTCACTTTTCAATCCTTGCTGAGCAACTTCCTGAGCGAAATGAATGGGGATTACGCTGGTGGGAAGGCCTTTAATGCTACTTGTATTCTGAGTGATTAATTGCTCCTTCTCTACCAATTTTTCAACGTACTGAACATGAATCTGAGCACTTTGTTTCAAGACAATCTGAGCCTGCTGAGTCAGTGCCTTGGATTCCAATAGAATTTCTTTCATCACCTGATCTTCAATCAACACCCAATTGACACCTAATCGTAGTAGAGCAAGCACAATTATTACAAAACTACTGGCAAGCAGAATTCGGGACGTTAGCCCCAATCGAGACACCATAAGAAGATTGCTCGCTTTGGAGAGAAACCCTGTAAAGAAATCTCTCAGAATTCTGAGAAGTCGTCCCGCATGGGAATGATATCGGAGGGCTTGCTTTGAGGATCAGGTTTTGATTTGGAAGAACTGGATTGATTGATATTTGAAGTCGAAGCTTTCATTGCCAGTGGGCGTTTCATCTCTGGATTAAACTTGGTTGGACCTGACTTTTTAGATGGAGCAGGCAGCAAGCGAGCATTGTTGACAGCTTCCTTTTTGAGCTTCGAAGCTTGCATTGGTGCTATTTGAGATTTTTTGGAAGTACCTATCTGGGATGCGAGACGATCTACCAAGTCACTCAAGATCTGTACTTGGGCAAAAAGTTGTTCTGCTGCAACGGTCCCAGACTCAGCATTCATTGCTGATTTCTGAGCAACTTTGATCATATCCTGAATAGCAGTCGCCAACTCAGGAGTGTGCTTGTTTTGATCTGTTGAAGCCTGTTTGATTTCAATGATCAGCCTCTCAGCTTCTCGCATTTTCTCTGTTTGCTCAGAAGCAGAAAGGGCAACATCGCTTACGAGGTCCAAAACTTCAACCACCGTTTGTAGGATATTTTGAAGGGCTGCTTCTCCATCGGCAGCAAGCTTTCCTCCATCTCTGGCCTTGGCAACACTTTCTCTAATCAGTTCACCTATCTCACGAGCAGCCTTTTTAGAATTTTCTGCCAACTTAGACACCTCATCAGCAACGACCGCAAAACCTTTCCCCTGCTCACCAGCCCGGGCTGCCTCAATCGCTGCATTGGTTGCCAGCATCTTCGTTTGATGTGTGATCGTATCAATCACCTCAATGATATCCGTAATTCGGGAACTGCCTTCCTGAACACCTCGCATCGCACTGCTAATCTCACTCATCGCCTGAACCCCGCTCTCTGCCGCTGCGCGGGCTTCTGCAGAGAGTTCTAAGGTGCGCTGTGTATTCTCTTCAACAGAGCGAGCCAGGGCATTGATATCCTCAATCTGTTCTGCCACTTGGATAGAACTTGAGGAAAAGATAGCAATCGATGGCAAAGCAATTTCGTGCATTACATTAGAAGCTAGTTCTCCACTGTTTGCCTGCTGCATAGAATCGTTAGAAAGCTCAGCAGAATTTTTTGCAACTTGTTCAGACGCTTTACGAAGTTGTGAAGAAGCCGTCATCAATTCTTCAACCATCTTTTTCAGAGGTTTGATACTGGCGCTTCCTGTATTCCAAAAAATTAATCCCGACAGCATTGCGAGAATTCCCGCGAGTACTATGAGCCATAGTTCATGTGTTGCCGAGAGTCCATGCAGCGTATCTAAAGTCGCTTGATCTACCGAGGAATCTTCGAGCGACAGCAGCATTTCTCTTCTGAGAAACAATTCTCCTCCAAGAAGAATCAGCAAAGCAAAGACACAGACCCCCCGATTCAGAAGCCCTCGCATGGAAACAGTCATAATGCGATCTCAGGTTGATTTGTTGAGATACTTACCATTGCCTTCGCAGACAAAACATTTTTTAGTTCAAGAACAATCACGACCCGATCCTCCAGTTTGGCCATTCCTGAAATGAATTCGGCTCTAATGTTAGCGCTCATCTGTGGAGTCTCTTCAAAGCTGACCTCTTCAATTCGGGTTACCCCAATCAGAAAATCTACGATGATCCCCGTGAAGGCATTGCCAAAATCAACAACAATGATGCAGGTTTCATTGGTCGGAGCCGCCTGAGGCATCTTGAACTTGGTCCTTAAATCAATCACTGGAATGATCTTTCCACGAAGATTGATCACTCCTTTCATGAAATCCGAGGTATGCGGGACTGGATCAATGTGCATCATGCCCACAACTTCACGAGCCTCAAGAATTTTGATACCATATTCTTGGTTTCTTAGCAGGAAAGTCAGTAACTTCCCTTCCGAATTTTCAAATAGATCATTCATCACTTTACCTCGACTGATCTTGCGTGTTCAATTGATCGTCACGTTGATGTTGTGTGAGCGATGAATCAGCGTCTCTGGATCTAGAATCAATCCGACTCTCCCATCACCCAGAATTGTTCCTCCTGTGATTCCAGGCAGATTGATGAAGGTTTCTCCAAGATTCTTTACCACAATTTGTTGCCGGTGCAGTAGTTCATCGACCATCAGTCCATATTTTTTATCACCGTACTTAACAACTACAATGATTGCTTCCTCTGGGACCATCACATCAGCCTCGACATCAAAAAACTCATGAAGCCGCATTATTGGAATGACTTCTCCAGCCAGAATCAAACACTCACTTTCACGATCTTGAACGTCATAAAGTTGATCCTTTTTTGGAATCAGCGTCAGGTGTACATCAAGAATGGGTAGAACAAAGCGATTTTCGCCCAAACGCACTACTAACCCTTCAATGATTGAGGTCGTCAAGGGCAGTTTGATCAAGAAGGCAGTGCCCTTTCCAGCCTCGGTCTCCACGCTGATCTTGCCACGAAGTTTCTCAACCTCTTTCTTCACCACATCCATACCGACCCCACGGCCAGAAATGTCAGTCACTTCTTTAGCTGTGGAAACACCACTCGTGAAGATGAACATGAAGATTTGTTGATCTGTGAGTTTCTCTCGCTCATTGACCAAGCCACGTTCCAAGGCTTTTGAAAGTAGTTTTTGACGATCCAATCCACGCCCATCATCACGCACTTCAATCAGAATGGAATCACCCAAGTGATGTGCGGAGAGTTTGACGGTTCCCTCAGAGGACTTACCCGCTGCTATTCGTTCCTCAGGAGTTTCAATTCCATGATCAACCGTATTTCGCATGATGTGCATCAATGGGGCGTAGATGCTATCTATGATCGTCTTATCAACTAATGTTTCATCTCCCTGAATCGTGAGTTTGACCTGCTTACCAGATTTTTTTGAGAGATCTCGCATCTGCCTTGTCAGCTTTGAAAAAACGTTCTTGACCGGAAACATGCGAATACTGAGGATTCGATCCCGAAGTTGCTCTGTGATCTTGTTCAACTGATCCAATCGGTCATGTAATTTGCGATCTTCCAGATTGGCAATCGTTGGGTTCTGGGACAAAACCGAGAGCGCAACCACCATTTCACCAATGAACTCAGACAACTCATCAAGTTTGAATGCTGGAATCTTCAGCATATCCATGACTTGAGTTGCTGCCACGTTCTCATTCGTTTTTGAAACCTTAGTGGTGGGAGACTTCGAAGTCTTCGCTAAATTCTGACCCGCTTCAGGGTGAGTTTCGGTAAGAGCTTTTTGATCTTCAGAGTGAGGTTGTGAGGTTACGCTAATAGTTTCAAGAGTAGGATTTTCTAAAACCGAGGCGGATCTCGAAACTTCATCACTTAGCAAATAATCCAAAAGTTGATAGGCCTCTCGAAGATCCACTGGGTCTGAACTCATTCCTGCAATCATAGCCTTCATTTGGCTAATCAACTTGGATAAACCATCCGTCGCACACAGGATTGCGTTAAGGATCTCTAATGTGATTTCGCGTTCTCCCTCGTTGACCTGAACCATCAAATCTTCTGTCCGATGAGCCAAGCTTCCTAGATCTGTCAAACCTAAAAATCCAGCAGTCCCCTTGATTGTATGAAAGACACGGAAGATACTAGAGATCGCTTTTTGATCCTCAAAATCTTCTTCCAATCTAAGTAGGGTCTCCTCTGTATTCTGGAGCCCTTCCTCAGTCTCACTAATGAACTCCGCAAGGGTTTCATCTCCTTTCATCTCATCAGTGCAGTGCTGGATAATCTTGGCGTAATCACTGTAGTGATCCTGTGATTCTAAATTCTTCCCATCTGTTGATTTACTATCCAACGCATGGATCAGAATCTTATCAGCGTCCTCTTGGTCTCCTGCGTAGAGAAGCTCCAATGCATTATCAAACTGCTCATGAAGTTGCTGAAATTCTTCCAGACCAGATTCGTATGGAGACAACTCTGCCACAATTTGGCCAAGCCGATGCCCTAATTCCTTCAAAATTTTGCTGAATTGAGGCTGCTCCAGTCCATCCATCAATGATGCGAATTCTTCAAGTTCTGTGAGGATTGAGCCAACATGAGCCAAATCCTGAAAGTGCTCTGGCTTCAGTGACATCACATTCATGTTCAGTGCATCACGTTTGATCTGAATTTGATTTTGTTGCTCGGCGTCCATCATGAACTGATTACCTATCTGTCCACATCTATTGATTTCTAAAATTGGGAAATGAAAGCGTCAAATTTGATAGATCTCTTAGACTTCTGTTTCGTTTTTTGATTTGGTGATTGGAAGAGTGAAAGTGATCTTTGCCCCCTTTCCAACCCCCTCGGAGGTCAACTCAACGATACCCTTGTGAAAACGTATAAAATTTGCGCAATCGTGCAAACCAAAACCAGAACCACGCTTTTTAGTGGAGTATCCAAATTCAAAGGCCCGCTTCAGGGACTCTGGTTCAGCACCTTGGCCGTTATCTTCCACATACATCTGAAGTTGATCGCTTCCCAGGATCGTAGCTCCCACTCTGACCCTCCCCTGATACCCGTCTTTGGGGGCACGCAGACACTGATCAATGCTCTCAATGCTGTTCTTGAACAAATTCATAAAGATCTGAACGAGCTTGTTTGGATCATTTTGAATTTTTGGTAGCTCTGGTTGAACTTCTTCGATGACCATGATGTTTCGTTTGTCGAATGCTGGCTTCATCATTTCCATGGCATCATCAATCACCTGCGCAATCTGAATCTCTTCAGTCTGCGACTGCTGCGTAGCATACTTCTGCTGCAAAGCAATGATTTCCGTGATGTGATCAAGCTGATGGGCCATCACATCCATCGACTTAAGTTCATCCACTTTCTGTTGGTCAGAAGTTTGCGTGAGTTGCTTGAGGAATGGCAGAAACTGTTGACCGCGGGGAGAACTGAAAAAATCTCCCAGGTCACCCTGGTGCTGTTCCAACAAACTACATAATTGTTGGAGATAGCTGGAAAACTGGGATTCTGCCTTATTTTGATGAAGCTTTTGCAGTCGGACCGCTAGCGGGGTAATAGCGTTCCCGATGTTGTGCAGAACACTGATTGCGTGTTCAACAATACCTGCGTTGTATGCCTGCTGTACCTGCTTTTTCTTTTCTTCATCGAGCAAGCGCATGGTTTCGCGAAGTTGTAGATTTTTTTCATTCAATTCCAAGGTACGCTGGGAAACCCGCTCTTCAAGGTAACGGTTGTAGGTTTCTAAGCTATTCGCCATATCCGTAAAAGCTCGATGAAGCTTCTTGATCTCTACTAATTGACTTTCCTTAGGCCGAGAGGTGAAATCTCCATCTGCAACCTGATTGACAATACCGACGAGTTCATGAATAGGCTGCATCAAGTGACGACTCAGAAAACGAACTCCTAACAGCGAAATTCCAATGATGATTCCGAAGATCAGAGTTACTAGTATAGGCAAACGCACACCAAGCTTGCCAATAGCGATTTCCCGATCGACTTCTATAACTAGGCAAGCATTCGGATAGCCTAGCCAGCGAAAAGCTGTCACTACATCATCACCGAAGTCATTCACCACAACCCCAGATCCCTTGATCTGGTCACGACAGTTTTCAATCAACTGCCAAGTTTCTTCAGACAGACTTCTATCAGGCATAAACGAGAGTAAATTCCCCGCTGAATCGGCAAGAAATCCTCTGCTTTGTCCGTCTTGATATCTTGCTGTAAACAACTCCACTATCGATTGACTGCTGAGCAGAGCTAACAGTTTCGAATTGGCCTGACCTGGACCAACCAGACCCTCATTTGCTACTTCTACCCGAATCGGTAGCGCAATTGTTCCTGATTTGAGCAGCTGCAGAGGGCCAAGCTCAGCTTGATTGAATTCCTTAAGAGTTTCCCATACCGTTTCTTCTGGCAATTCACCTGCTTTGATCGTTTGCAGCAACTGGCCTTCCGAGTTCAGTTGCCAGATCCCAGCATAGTGGTCTGGTTCAAAGAGGCTTCTTTGTGCAAATGCTTCCGCCTGCCATAGATTGGGGGCATTGGCTAACTGTCGAATATCTTTTGCCGCATTTTGATACCACTGGTCAGATGCCAGAGCCCATAGTTCTGCCACATGTTCCAGATTTTGTTGCGCTTCCTTCTCCATCATGTTCTGAAAATAAATCAGAGTCACTACGCCTCCAATAAGGCTTGGAAACATAGCGAGTAGGATAAACGAAATTACAATCTCGTTTTGTAGGCTTCGAACAAACTTCATCAAGAACTCAGCTGATTTAAAAGATTCGGATTGGCTTAGAAATGCTCATCAATCGGGGCATCATCACCATATTCAGCGATGTGTTTAAGGCGTTCCAAGTAAAGCTCCACAAGGCTATCCTCAACTCCCATTGAAGCCAGATGCTCAAATTGGGAGCGAGCACCCTCAAATTCTGAAGCGTGAAATGATTTCACCGCTAGCTCAAACAGTTCTAAATTTTCTTTTTTGAACTCCCGCAAGTCCTCGTATTCCTCGTCAAAAACCTCATAAAGTTTGACCAGCAAACTTCGACCTCTCACCTTGCGCATGTCTACTAGGCGAATCATGTACTGACTCGGGTCTTTCAGACCGTTGTATGTACCTTCACTAATCAACAGATCGGTCTTAAAAGGCTTGGTTAGCATTTCAATGCGAGAAGCCAGATTGACGGCATCACTTACCACGGAGCTCTCCATTCGGTAGTGCTCCCCAATAGTCCCCAGCATCACATTCCCACTATGAATACCAATCCCGATTCGCACCGATGAATAACCTGCACGTGAACGGCCCTGGTTGTACCAGCGAAGCGAACGAATCATTTCAAGGGCTCCACGCACAGCATCGTCTGGTTCCACTTGGAACAGTGCCATGATTGCATCACCAATAAACTTGTCGATGATGCCTCGATTCCTCCGGATTACCGGTCCCATCAATCCAAGGTAGGAATTGATGAAGCGAAAATTTTCTGCAGGCGAAAGACGTTCGGAGAGGGATGTGAAGGAGCGAATATCTGAGAAGAGAACGGACATAGGCATTTCGGCGTGATCACCAATCTGCACTTCCAGAATGTTTTCCTTGTTCAACAGTTTTAGGAATTCCTTGGGGACAAAACGCTCATACGCTCTGTTCAATTGGTCAATTTCTCGTCTGTAGATGAGAAACTGGGCCATCTGGGTCAATTCGTCTGGATCAAATGGCTTCTTTAGCAGTAAGAACCTGCTGTCACCAAGTTGATCAGCCATGTTCTGACGAGATGTGTCTGAGTAAGCTGTAACGATCACAATTTCAATATACGGATCAATCGTGACAAGCCGCTCCGCAGTTTCTAGGCCATCAATGCCTGGAGGCATTCGCATATCGATGAAGGCAATTGAAAACGGTTGGCCAATTTTGTTCGCCCTGACTGCTTCATCCAAGCCCAGCAACCCTTGGTTAACCGTGGTTACTTCAAAGTGTTGACGTACTTTGCCGACGCCTTCTTCCGGAGCCACTCGCTGAGTACCGAAGAGGGAATCTGCCATGGCCTGCAATTCCTCTCCTGCCACGTTGGCTTCCGGTGCCAGAACTGAACGGCAAGTCTCTAGTATTTTTGGATCGTCATCAATTACGAGAATCCGATGAGTCATGAGGGACTACCTTCAGTATCGCTATGCATTTTGCACTTCGGCTTTAGTGAGCAACTTTTAATTCTCCAAGAATTCTTTGTTTCTTCGATTTGCCAAAAATTGAACGATTTGGGTTAGTTCGTCTGGATCAAAAGGTTTTTTCAACAGTAAAAATCGACCGTCACCTAGTTCCTTGGCCATGCTCATTCTTGAGGTGTCAGAGTATGCTGTCACAATCACAATTTCGATGGAGGGATCAATTTCAATCAAGCGCTTCGCGGTCTCCAGACCATTGATTCCCGGTGGCATCCGCATGTCAATGGTCGCAATTTGATAAGGGTTGCCCTCGCTAATTGCGTTACTTGCTTCATCCAAAGCCAACAAACCCTGATTGACCGTAGTCACCTCAAAGTTACTGGCCATCTCTTCTTCCACTTCCTCTACATTATCGAAGAGAGCACTAGCCATCATCTGCAAATCCTGTTTTGCGCTTTGATCCTCATCTCCAAGAATAAAGCGGCAGGTCTCCAGAATATTAGGATCATCATCAATTACTAAGACACGCATAGCTGAAAACTCCTAAACATTGTTCATGTTTTTTCTCATTTGCTTTGCTCATCTCTGCGCTGATGCATATCATGTCGATGAGCCAAGAACTGAGCCATTTGCATCAATTCATCAGGATCAAACGGTTTTTTTAGCAATTGAAAATTACTGACACCCAATTGCCGAGCCATACTTTGGCGTGGGGTGTCTGAGTATCCGGTAAGAATAATAATTTCCATATCCGGATCAATACTCAAAATCTGACGAGCGGTTTCGAGACCATCAATTCCGTAAGGCATCCGGATATCAACAAATGCCATCGTAAATGGTTGTTCAGCTTGTAGAGCTTTACCAACCTCATCAACTCCAATCTTTCCCTCATTAGCTGTCGTTACTTCAAATTTGATATTCAGGGTTTCATCTGGACCATTCTCTACTTCTTCCTCAAACAACTCACCTGCCATAGATTCTAGTTCTTCCCCAGCTTTTGATGTCTCTGGAGCCAGAATCATCTGACAGGTTTCTAGAATCTTCGGATCATCATCAATCACCAGGATGCGATGGTTCATTGGCTAATCTCGACAAGAAATTTTCATTTAGATGGAATCAACGAATAAATTTAATTTTGCGATAAGGTGTTCCGTAACAATTAGTCACAAAATATTCATCAAATGAAACGATCATTTACTACGAATACCCAGATATTTCAAACCACAAAAGGGGTACGGCTTGCTGTTACCAAACAATCTGCTAGTTCCATTATGAGATTACTTACTAAGGGCTAACACCACCCCATTCCAATTTGCTTTGTATTAATGACTTCATCAACTTCACTTGTACCAATCAAAACGTCCAAAGATCTTCGTTTACTGAGGCAAAATTGGAGGAACCCTGTTGGACTAGTTCCGACAATGGGAGCTCTCCATGAGGGGCATCTTCAATTGATTCGGCATGCTGCCCACTGTGCAGAGGAAGTCGCCGTTTCGATCTTTGTCAATCCCACACAGTTTGCTGTCAAAGAAGACCTCGAA
>JACLAC010000821.1_pt1 | contig 10380 bp, 6 predicted proteins | sample 8027881 | NCBI WGS metagenome assembly JACLAC01 (sample SAMN15725517, study PRJNA655200) | protist metagenome | isolation source: fluorescence activated cell sorting (FACS) single amplified genomes of... | place: Spain: Blaines Bay Microbial Observatory, Mediterranean Sea | collected 2016-01-19 | reverse complement strand
CTTGGGTGAGGTCTATTACAAAGCCAATCAAATTTCGAAGGCTAAAAAGAATTTAGAGATGTCCATTGAGATTTGTGATGAAGCAGCCCATCCTGCTGGCGGGGCGTTTAAAGCAGCGCTTTCTATTGTAATCGCAGAACAAGGTGATTTTGAGGAAGCATTTTCCTTATTTAAGGTTGGTGAACCTCAAATTATGAAATACCCCTTAGAGCATGGGAAGTTTTTATGTAAAAAGTCCAAGGTTCACCACCTTGCTGGTGATGGAACCAAAGCCCAAGAAGCCTTTGAACAGGCCAATCAGATCGTTAGTGCGTTGAACCTTACAAAAGATAGTGAGTTGGTTAAACTGTTGTTGGATACCAGAAAGTTGCTGGGGCTCTCTTCAGAAGTTGCCTTCAAAAATCGAGTGTTCACAAAAAAAGAGAAACTTGAACTGTTGGAAGCTGACGGTTTGAGGCAGGAAGGGATCATTGAAAACGGACAATCCAATTATGATGTAGGAGAAGAACGACTGAACCAGGCAATGGAAATTTATACGCGATTGGAGTACCAAAAAGGAATTGTCTTAATCCTGAATTCCATTGGAAATCTTCGAATTGATCAGGGTGATCATGAACAGGCAATTAAACTTTATAATCAGGCTCTAGAGATCACATTCGAACATGAGTTGTTTTCGGATCGTGCAATGATCTTGGCTAATCTTGGCAATGTTTATTGCGAGAAAGGACAGTTTCAAACGGCCATTGAATCGTACCAACAATCAATAGAAATTCACAATCAGTTGGGAAATGTTGGGGGTGAAGGAAAAGTCTATGGGAATTTAGCGATAGTCATATCTCATCTTGGTCGGTATTCAGAGGCCATAGAGATGTATGAATATTCCTTAGCGCTCAATAAACAGATTGGGAACCCAGCAAGTATTGGTATTAATCTAGGAAATTTGGGTGAACTCTATTTTAAAATCAATCAACAAGATGTTGCAAAAGATCTGCTTCAACAAGCTATTCAAATCTGTGAAGAACCGATCCCGCTTGGCGCTGGTGTATTTCGTGGTGCCCTTGCATTGATTTTGGCTTTGGAAGGTGATCTTGAAAAAGCGTTTTCTACATTGGTTTTAGCTGAGTCTGTTTTGACCTCACAACCCCAAGAGTATGGGAAGTTTTTGTGTAAAAAAGCACGTGTGTATCAGCTTGCCAAACAGCCCGGAAAGGTCAGAGAGGTACTTATGAAAGCCAATCAGATTGCCAAAGATTTGAAACTTACCAAAGAGAGCGAGTTGATGATTCTAATTGCAGAGACGGAAGATCTTGTTGAGGAATCTAACCCTAACCCGTCATGATTATTTATAGTTCGGCTCCCTATTTAATTGGAGGTAACTGGTATTGGTAGCTGTCGACGGGTAATATAGTTTTGAAGCCCTTCAAGTGAATGCGGTCGATCGGCATCTTGCTCGTTGGCGTTTCCAAATTGGAAATTGATGCTCGAATCACTCTTTAATTCTTCTTTGGTTCTTCCTGCATATTGTGCATATGGATCACTGGTTGGAAATTGTCCATCGCCATCAGGATCTACGCCGTGGCATGCTTCTGCCAATTCCAATGCATGAGAAGGGCCTAGATCAACCAAGGCTTTCAGCATTTGAGAACGAGAGGTGCCGGTGTATTCCAAGAGGGCGACCAAAACGGGTCCGATACTCCGACCTGCACTGTCCGCATTTCTGAGGTGATGGGCTGTCTCTTCAGATATTCCCAGCGAGATCAGAAATGCTTCAGTGTGCTCGTTTTCTAAGACATTGGATGCCTTGACTCTGGACATTTGAAAGGAAATTGCCATAGCGGCGAGCCCAACCGCAAAGCCGGCTGCTCCATAGCCCAATAAGCTGAGTACACCACTGGTAACGCCCATTCCGCTTACAACAGATTCGGCCCATTCGCCATCTTTCATCGATTCGATGGTGTCTTTGGCAGAGAAAGCAATACCAACGGCGGCCAATGATTTACCGGCAAGGTTTAATTTATTGGAAACCAAGTCGACCCATTTCTTGTTACTACTGAGTAAATTCAGTCCGGCTTTACCCAAACCAACGCTGTCTGACATGGTTTGCACCACTGATCGGAAGTCGAATCCTTCCCGTTTTGGTAGGTTGTTGACCAAGTTGATACTGGCGATTGCCACCCCAGCAAGTCCCAAGCTTCTACCGATGAGTGTAGTGGAATCGAAAACATCTGTATTGTCTAGTTTACCCTTGAAGTTGTTAAGGGCTTGTTCGGGATTACCACTGGTCTTGAGTGTTTCAAAACTATCAACGATTTCATTTATTTCTTTGTCCCCCAGACCCAGTCTTGATGCTTTACCAAGCAGTCGATTCAATTGCGCTGAGGATTGAGACAATTGACCAGAGGTCGCCTTCTCCATCAATGATTTTACTTCTTTTGAGAGGTAGAGATTGGCAATAGATTTGAGCGCCTTACTGCCTTTTCCAGCATATTTTGCTCCCTGAACGGCTCTATCAAAGAATGTTGGGTTGTTCTTCCGCTTATCCAGTCCTTCTGCCTCGAGGATCAATCGAGTGAATGCATTGGAACCACTGGTAGAGAGCGCAGCACTCTCAGGCATAACCTCGGCATAATTATCAATGCTCTGATCGAGGAATTTCTTCTGTCTGCTATCCGGAATTTCTTGGGAAAGTTTGTGGAGATCATTAAAAATATTGATGCTGTTTCCAGCCAATGCTTCCAGTTGATCAAAAGTGCCATGGCTTTTCTTTTGTGCTTCAATGGCGCCCCGCAATTGTTGTTCGCTTCCAGCCAGTTGGCCAAATCCAGCGATGTTGGAGTTTAATGTCTGCTGGTCATTTCCGGTTCGTTGGGTAAGTTTTTGATTCGCCTTCTCGAGCTTTTCAGCTGACTTGGCAATGTTCTCTACGATATCTTCAGCTTTTCCGGTTTCCTTCTTTTCATTCAGAGAGGAAACAACTTGGACCGCTAAAATCGCCGACCCTTTTCCAAGCTTTGATGGGTCAACATCTTTTCCCTCGGCGACTTTGTCTAGGCTTTCAGAATCTCCATCGAGAATTGTATTGCCCAATGCTTCGTCCCATCTTCCAATATCATCCCTTGCGGCAATCAAGTTTGCAATCTGATTGCTGATCTGTGAGACGACAGCCGATCCCCCACTGGCTTGGGATACTTTTTGCATCGCACCACTGAGGTTTGCGACTGCTTTATCAAATTGTTGTTGCTTGGATTGGGTGTCAAATTGCCCACCATCCGAAGAAATTGCGTGGCTATCGAGAGTGCTGACGGCTTGCTGTACCAGACCGATGGTTTGTTCCATCGTTGCTTTGGCAGCTAACGAGGTGATGGGGGTTAGGGTTTTTCGAAGACCATGGAAGAATCCGAAACGTTTGGTAACAGAATTACCACCGTAGGTATAGGATAGTTGGATTTGACGAACGGCTTTATCGACTTGTTCTTGCTGCTTTGATTGATTCTCGACGGCAAGGTTTCGTAGAAAAGGATCCATACCGTCAAAATTAAATCCTGTTGAAGAAGGAGATGTTGAATGACTGTCTTTTGGATTGTTTAAGGTGTTTTTCTGAGAACGCTTCAGATCTGCTTGGCGTTGGGAATTGGAATGCATCCACCTTGATCCAAAAGGTGGGGGCCCCATTTCGTTTTGGGGATCTTCTTCTTGGCTTTTGGTGTTGTAAAGCTGGAATTTTTTAAACGAGAACATTACTCGATTATAGCATCAGTTGGCAGTTGTGGCTAAACTTAGATCTTATGTTGTAGGAATTAACGAATATTTAATGTATCAATTGAATAATTACCAATCCGTCACCACTTTGAACACCTTGAATCGCTTGTTGATTGTTTCCAGCATTGTAGGAGCCACCGCCACCACCACCACTTGTATTACCGCAATTGTGGTCACCACCACCGCCGCCACCAGAATAGCCACCGCCACCGGCGCCGCCGTGAGGACCAGAACCACCGCCACCACCAAAACCGCCGGCATTACCACTTTGCCAGCACTGGGACCATTCTCCGCCATGTCCACCATTGACAAAAGAATAGGCGATAATACCATTTGAACATTCGCTCAGGCCATCTCCATAAAAACCAGCCCCAGAATTTCCACCAAATCCACAGCTTAGTACATCTCCACCACTACCGTTTGAGCCGCCGAGTATACCAGATAGACCAGAACCGCCATCGGGTCCAGCTTGTCCGTGGCCACCATCTTGAGTATTATACCGACCAGAGCCACCACCTCCTCCAGCGACGATCAATGGTGTGTCATCGACACGGCTGACAAAAGTTCCACCGCCTCCAGCACCACCTTTTTGTTCAACCTGTAAATCATCGACCGCTCGTTGACCCACTAATATCTTGAGTACATCACCAGCGATTATGTTGAATTCTCCATAGAGATAGGCACCTTTTCCAGGGGATCCATTCGAGTAATAGTTGGAATAAAAATCCTTTCCTCGGCTTCCCTCTGCTCCCCAGACTTCAATACTATAGGTTCCCGTGAGTGGCACTGTCCACACTTGAATACCTTCAGAAATCGTGACTTGACTTTCCAGAGAAGTGTTGTGATAGGCATTGTCACAGTCAGATTGACTTGGTCCAGAAGATCCTGTTTGTGCACAGTTTGAAAAGGTAATTGTGTCGATGGGTGTGTCGATGGTAACACTTGTGGATTCCGTTCTGATAGCTGTTCCATCGGAGACACTTACGCTACATGTCCAAACTTCACCAGCAGCAGTGCTACCAACTGGGAGCGTGCTATCACTTACGACGTCACCATTACTGCTATACCAGCTTAGGCTTGTATTTAAGGTATCGCCGTCAGGGTCAATACTGCTGGCGCTACAAGTTAGAACATCATTTATCATTGGGCTGCTTGGGGAGATACTGATTGTTGGGCTGCTTGGTGGCCGGTTGTTTACAGTTACAGAAACGATTTCGAAGTCGCTATCTCCATTGCTGTCGGTAACGCTTATCTGACATTCGACAAGGTCAAAAGGGCGAGCTGATGTTGTTGCCAGATCAAGTATGTCTGTTTCAACTTCTTCACCTGCTACTGTCCATGCATAGTTAGGGTTGAGGGGTTCATCAGGGTCAACAACAATTGTGGAACATATAAGGCGGCTGTCATTGTAGACCCCGTTCTCTATAATTGAGGTGCTTACCAAAGAAGGAGGGGTGTTTTTTACGGTTATACTTGCCGTTGATCTCATTCTATTATCATTTGAAGTGTTCACCGCACAGCTGATTCTATCGCCCACAGAGGTATCTGCAGCAGAGATTGTATAGCTTTCTCCTGTCCCAATGGTAACTCCATCGACGGTCCATTGATAGGTTGGGGAGGCTTCACTGTTGGTGGTTGTTTGACATGTCAGTGTTGTTCCCGTGTAGGCAACGGCTGGTGTTATAATTGTACCCGAGGGGCTCGGGGATCCTATCGATAAACCACTTTCATTCCCATTGTATGGGATGGCTTCTGTGAGGTTTTCCGTTGGGTTATAGGTTGTGACTATCCCGGTAAAACCCGCCTGATGCTTTACAATATTTCTTTCTTCTAAATGAATTGTGCCACTCTCAAAAAGTAAACAGCCGAACAGTTGAAAAATGAACATTTTTTCTCCTCTGATAAAAGTATAGACACCAAAAGTCATCAGATTGCAACAAGCTTGAAACAACTGTGGAAAAAAACTTAAGTGTTCAGCCTCATACTTTTGGAAACCCTGTTTTCTGGCGGAGGTCTTGATGATACTGATTTATTCTGTTCACAAGTAAAGGAGGTGAAGAGGTTTTAGGTGTTCGATTTTAGATGGAACGGCTTACAATAACGTTGTGTGAAATCCTTTGTTATTGTTCTACTCTATACGGAGAGCAATGCGCCGTGGAAACATCAAAAACATATTTTTGAGCACAATCTGAGTTGAACATCTGCTCTGAACTGTGTGCCACATTTGGAACGATTGCAAATGATGATTCAATCTGATGCTCCTCCTTGAGATAATGATAATAGACAATTCCACGTTCCAATCGCTGGCTTCCTTGCATCATTGAGGAACAAGTTGTAGAGAGAGTGGTGTTGTTGGGATCATTGTCATCTTCTCCGACAAGTACTACAACATCTCGGCTAAAGTAGTTGTTTAAGAGGTTGCTGGTGCCTGTGGGTTGCATGTAGGAATAGAGATTTTCAAGGCCGTAGCGCCATTCGTTATAAGTTGGACAATTGTTGATATCTTCAGCCAATGGCTCCTGGAATTGATATTCCGAACCGGTGACCCAACGTCTTTCAGTGAAATACAAAAAACTAGAAGGATTGGTGACAATGTATTTGATGGGAACGGTTGACGGGGTATAAATACTCGCTGCCGCATAACGTTGGACCAGTTGGCCACCGGCAGAATGTCCGACGATAACGACTTGAGTGAGGTTTTGAAGCTGGAATTGTTCCAAAAGGACCGCCAACATAGTGTCGAGGTAGTCATAGGAACTGATTCGGATTGTTCTGGGATGTTCTTCGGTTGATTTAGAGAGACTCCCAGAGGCCCATCCGGTTGTCCAAAAAGCATGAGAACCATCTAAGTTTTCATCAGAGATATGCTCTTCTGTAACGAATTGCGGAGCCATAAAAATGGTTGATGAATCGGATTCACTTTGCTCAGCAGCAGCTAAAATTCGTTTGTAATTTAAGACGGCACTGCTTCCCGAACCATGAATTACGATGACCAATCGAGTAACTTGAGGATACTCTTCTGGGTTGGATAGATCAACATTGGAACAGTATGGAATCATTTGACTCTCACCCTCTTGGCTGATGGGAAACCTTTTCGGGCATATGAATTGGTCGAGACCTATTTCTGGGGTAAGTTCGGGGTACGGAGATTCTTGTTGGGCTATTTCCGCAGAATCTGTTTGCGGGGATTCTCCGGTCTCTTTTCCGTTATCAACACAGGCCAGAATTAGACAAAGGGGTATGACTAAATCCCAAAAATGTTGATACAGTTTAACTGGGCGTCCTTTTTTGTAAATCATTTTTAATTTGCCTTGAAAAAAGCCAAATCTGTAGAGACTTCAGAGAGCAATACGTCATCCAATTGGGTTTCCCCTTCACCGATCCATTCCAAAACCAATTCCATATCGTCGATCGCAGCTTGTTTATCACCGAGATTATACTGAACCCAAGCGAACTTATAAAGTGCGAAGGGTGCCATGGCGTCATCAGTATGTTCTTCGATTACCTCTAAATAATGATCATAAGCAGAAGCTGAGTCGTTGGCGTCAAAGGCTAACTCACCGAGCATCGTTAAATCAGCTACATCTGGCTCGTCAAGTTCGTCTAGTTTTTTAAGATAAGCCTGGACTTTTTCATTGTCTGCAGGTGTGATGGTCGGTGTTTTCTCAGTGTCTGGTTGTTCTAACGTGGGTGCGAGAACTATCTTTCTTACCGATTTTTTCTTTGGGTTTACTTTATTATTGGGCGGACTTCGTGGACCTACTCTGGATCTTCGATTATCGGCTTTTTTTGTGATTTTTTCTTTGTTAGAGACTTTGGGGTTTTGCTCAGTAGTTGAGGTCCACCAAAATCCTATTCCGATGAGTGCAATTAGTGTGATTCCGTAATGTTTTTTACGCATTGATTGTCCCGGTTAATAATGTGCTCGACCTATTATAATTCTACCTTATAAATTCAAGATAAATAATGGTAATTGTGAAATGACACCATACTGTGATTTATTTCAACTCGATAAGTTGTATAAAACTTTTGGCACCAAAACATTTTGTGATTTTATAGTTCGAAGGAACTGTAAATTGTCCGAATTAAATACCCTTGACCATTAATGACAAAGAAGAGCCAAAGAACTGATATTTATCTTTCTAGACCGGAGAGACTGTCATTTATTATCGATGAATAATTTCGGAAATTTATAATTCTAGTGTTTAGAAATAAATATCTTATTTCTAAGATCCATAATTATAAGTCTACAAAAAATATTAAATGACATTTTATTGGTCAGGAAGAAAACAGGTTCAATAGCCAGGGAAGGAAGAATTAAAAACAGTTTAATTAAAGGAGTAAAGGATGACATACAAGCCTTATAAAATCTCAAAGAAATCACCAAAGTGTGCCAAGTATTGGGAAAAGCACTTCAAATTTAAATCTTACTACTTTGATTGGCAGGTGATGTACAGCGTTGTAGAGTCAAAATTTGAAGAGATTTCATTGGAATTGGGCATTTCGTTAAAAAAATCGAGAAAAGTAGCTTGGAATGCCTACTGCGCTGCAATTGAAGGTGAAGAGGAAAGTCCCCTATGGGAAGACTACTGCGATTTTATGGACGCTATCACCGAGCAAGATTTACCGGGGTTTGTCATGTTACAGACAATTGGTAGCGACCTTCATGCTGGACATACTGAGAAAATGGCGAAGGCCGCATTTATAGAATGGTTGAAGGAGGATCCCAAAAATGGGGTTTTTGGGGATTACCTTTTGGGTACTGATTTGAAGACTGTGAAAATCTAAAACGGATTAACCATCGAGGATGTTCAGTTTCCAGAGGTGGTTCCAAACCCCAGTATATATGCTGGCACGACTAGCACCTTGAATCTTTTTGACCTGACGCTTGAAATTGCCATAATCAATGTCTAACGACATTTTACTTAGCGCCACTCCCCATTCTTCTGGACTGCACTGTGCTCTATGGGCGTAGTCTGTACCGACACCACTCATTGTTGGACCAAGGTTCTCAAGATATTTTTCACGAAGGTCTTCTAAATCCTTTGCGACTCTTGAACGAATCGTTAAATGGTTCTCCCCAGTTTTTCGTACAACTGAAAAAAATCCGATTGGTGTACAAATCCACATACGCCCTCCTCTATGGTTGAACGATATTGATTATTCTTACGGGACTTTTTTTATTTCTTGCTGATCTAGTGGTTAACAAGTTTGAGAATAAATTTGTGTTGAACACTGAAGCCGATACGGTGTGAGTGGTATCACGAAACCACACCACCAATTCGGAGAAGAGAAACCTGAAATCTTTATATTCGGAAAGCATATTTATCTCTTCTTATGATTATTAATTAAGACAACACGTTAGCGGCCTTATATTATGAAACTTGGGATGCAATCAAATATAGATACCAATAAAGAATACGACTTAATTTGTGTAGGCGGTGGCATAATGAGCGCTACCCTGGCATTGCTCACAAAGCTATTAGATCCAAATAAAGAAATTCTCATTTTGGAACGTCTTCAAAGTCCTGCCATAGAAAGTTCCGCCGCATGGAATAATGCTGGAACGGGTCATTCTGCTCTGTGTGAGTTGAACTACTGTCCCGAGAATCAAGACGGTTCAGTCAACATTAGTAAGGCGATATCCATTTGCCAGCAGTATGAAATTTCGAAGCAGTTTTGGTCTTACCTTACCAAGGAAGGATTAATTGAGAACCCATCTAGTTTTGTTATGCCGGTGCTTCATCATAGTTGGGTTACCGGCGAAGTCAATTCAAAATACTTGTTCAGGCGTTTTCAAGCGATGAAAGAACACTTCATGTTCAATACAATTGAGTTTACAACGGACAAGGAGCGTATGGCTGAATGGTTTCCTCTGATCATGCATGATAGAGGTCCGGATGAGATGATGGCGGCTTCAAGAATTGATCGTGGAACTGAAGTTAACTTCGGTGTGTTAACCGAGAAATTGTTCCAGATCCTTGAAAGTGAGTACGACACGCCGGTCCACTGTAATATGCACGTTGAGGATATTGACCCCGATGAAGACCTTGATTGGACTGTGGTAGTTGAAAACATGACGACCAATGAACGGTTTCATCTCGATGCCGAACACGTGTTTATTGGTGCTGGAGGCGGCAGCCTGCTATTGCTTCAAAAGGTTGAAATTGAAGAAAAAGAGGGCTATGGTGGTTTTCCAGTGAGTGGTGGATGGCTGGTTTGTACAAATCAAGAGGTCATCGCCCAGCATCATGCCAAGGTGTATAGTAAAGCTGGTATTGGCGATCCACCAATGTCAACTCCACATTTGGATACGCGGTTTATCAATGGAAAAAAAGAGATTCTCTTTGGGCCGTTTGCCGGATTCAGTCCGAAATTTTTAAAGGAAGGCTCCTATCTTGATTTGTTTAATTCGGTAAAAAGTGACAATATTACGGCGATGTTGGGTGCATTCTGGCACAATTTACCCTTGACAAGCTACCTCATTGAACAAGTATCGATGGGGTTTGAAGATAAAATGGATTCGTTACGAAAGTTTATTAAGGGCGCTCGCTCAGAGGACTGGAAGGAGTTGGCGGCTGGCCAACGGGTTCAGATTATTAAAAAAGACGATTACGAAGG
>JACLAC010022131.1_pt1 | contig 10381 bp, 3 predicted proteins | sample 8027881 | NCBI WGS metagenome assembly JACLAC01 (sample SAMN15725517, study PRJNA655200) | protist metagenome | isolation source: fluorescence activated cell sorting (FACS) single amplified genomes of... | place: Spain: Blaines Bay Microbial Observatory, Mediterranean Sea | collected 2016-01-19 | reverse complement strand
GTAACTAAAACATGTTTATTGTGATGTGTGGCCGTTCCAACACAATGTCTAGCACCTCTCAACAAGCAACACTATACATACAAAGAATGTGATGCAGAGATTGAAAGCAGCATCCATCCTTGACCAAACAGACACCCAACAGACACCGCCTACAAAAACTTTGGTAAACAGTCCCTAACCAAAAGTTTGAGCTTGTTTAGGTCAAAATGTGTTGGTGTTTGGATCCGGGAGTCGTTCGAATGGATTCGAATCAAAAGATTATGCAAACCACGGTAGTTTCGCTTGTGTGGCTCTTCTGGCGACCCAGCTCGTACCCAAAATGCAATTGTGTAGCGGACCAACAATTGGAACCACCAGGGGAGGCGTGGTTTACAGTTCACGCATGGCCCAAAACATGAACATGTATGTAATATATTCTATGTATGTGATATATAGATGTTACGTGTACATATGTTAAATACTATATGTACATGTAACTATCTCTCTCTCTACATATATATATATATATATATTATATATATTATATTTGACATATATATATATATATAAGCGGATTAGTTAGACGCCATGCTGTGCAACCCTCTTTTGCACAGATGACTTACCAGATCCTTTGGTCTGAAATCTTGAGCCAAACACCCACACATCAGTGTGGTGTCGGACATGTTTCCTACAGGACAACCTTCCTACAGGATAAAAACGTATGCAACCGCCCCGGTGAAGGGACTGGGCTAGGGTGCACCGGGGCAGGACAGAAAACCGGCTGGCTCTCACGGCAGCAAGCCAAGCACCAGTAGGTCCCACTGCAGGATGCGGTGGGCACTACTCGGGCAAGCTACCAGAAAGCCAGGCAGGGAGGGCGACGGCGGCATAGCGTCGGCGGCCTACCTAAAAACATACCAGAACATTAAACACAATGATGACCTACAAAAACAGCTAAAACAGGAGTACGGTGCAATGTAATTCCGCTCTCCCCTCACCATATACTGACTAGCTCAGCAACCGGCAGCGGCGGCGCGAAAGGCACCGGCAGCCTTGAAGCCAAGGCGATGACAGCCAGTCAAAAAGGTATCCGGATTATGCAGCTCTTTCGTAAAATTTTTGCTCACGGAGTGTATGCAAGGACCTCAAATCAATCCTACTGACGCTGCACACTACAACGCCTGCCGGAAGCGCAACACAAGCTGCTTTGAGCCCCAACATACACGTGAAAAAGCTTGCGGCTATCAATTGACAGCTAATTCGGAGGCAGGCATGTTGATGCATTGATGAAAAAGCCTCCGAATGGAAAATCTCGCAAAGTTGCAATGTGGGGCAAGCAGCCGACATAGAAAAACGCTTGGCAGGACCATTCAAGGCACATATATTCAACATGAAGCCGACTCCTATTTGTCATAAGAAGTATATATTCGACAACTCTTTTTTGATATCAAGGCGCGTGAAACCGACGTGGGCACTAGCTAAACATGGAGAAGACAGTACCTGCGCTTGGACCACAAACAGTATATAGATTATTATAGATTGTGTAGCATCCTGCCTAAACATTATTAAATAAGGTGGCAAGCAAGAACCCGACTTTCAGGGGATTAAAAGTACACCGAATTCGTTAACTAAATTAGGATAGCCTTAAATTGGGACACTTTTTGGACAAATTTACGATGAATTGTACCATAAGTATGCATTGCTAAGGTGAGTTTTTGAAAACTCACCTTAAGTTAACCTCCAAGTTGCCCATTTGAGCTCCAAAGTGCACCAAAAAGTGTCCCAAAAGTGATCTATGGGGTCCCAAACAGACACCCGTAGGCACCACATTTGCTCCAAAAACCCGTTTGGGACCGGTGCCCTTTTGAGTATGCAACTTGCCTGAGGAAGGGCACCGCCAAAATAGACAAAAATGAGCACGAATGGAGTAGATATAATGTGTGATATTAAATGCGTAAGGATTACAATGCAGGCCCATCGTACTCTGTTATGAGTGCGCCATTGATCTTCCCATGCACATACCTTCGCAGCGCAGGCCGCAGAGGTATATCCAACATAATTCTCTCAACTGAACGTGCAAGCTCCCCCTTTGATAATATATGTCTGTATGTATTGTGCATCGTGTATACTGCGTGTACATAGAGTGCCATTATAATCTTGTCAGGCTTGCGAAGCTTTAGTAGGAACCAATACTTTACCGGCATATGGATAAAGGGGCTGTGCTGAAAGCACTTTGGCCTGCACTCGCGTAGTTTTGAGCAATAGAAAAAATGTTCCAATCTGTCATCAGTCCCATCGACTCCACAGAATACACATTCAACATTCTCTTTTTGTTGATATCTCATTTTGGTATGCCATGCGTTTAAATGCAGCCGTATATTGGACATGTGAACCCGGGGAGGGACATGTTTGGACAACCACTTAAGATTCCCTACAGCAACGTTCGCCAACTTCTCAGTTTGATCGCTGTCGAGGCAATCTGCTTTACACCATCTACTGCCGTACCTATCTGCAAAGAGGCTAAGCACCGAACCGGGAGGATGGAAATGATTGAAAAATGATCTATAAACTGCCTTGGACATGTCAGTTTCCTTGGTGAGTTCTGTAATGTTCCCTTTTATGCTTGGCATGTCCCCGAGGTTCCAGACATCTTTTTGGAACCGATACGGGCTGGCCTGTATCAAATTAAGGCAAGGTATGTACGATATATCACCAGAAATACTATTGTTCAAAATGTTAAGCTTTGAATTCAAATCAAAACCAAATCTAATTGTGGTATTATATGTGATGGCCAGCATGGCTGCCGTGGGGCATCTGGGAACTGCCTTCAATTCCAAGTCTAGAGCTGCTCTGAAATATGGATGGCCGCCAGTCCCGTGGAACCATGCTTTCGGTCCTAACATGAAGGACAAAGCTACATTGTTGATTTCATCTAAATTAGTTGCCGACATGACATACAATTGACTTATAAAGCTAAATACAGATAGTGCACACATGTTAAAACCGAAACATTGAAAATATGATCCCAAGTGTCGCTGGGCCATCCAATAGGCAGCACGTTCGCGAAATTTACGCATGGGCTCTTCATAATTCAGATCAGACGTGGCGAGAGGGCCTACCAAAAATCCTAAATATTTATCACACCCTATAGATATTTTCATGTCCGCCCAATGGGAAGATTGTATATCCTTACGTGCCTGAAACATAGTTGTGGGGTAAAGCGGCACAAACACAGTTTTACCTACATTTACCTTGAGTGCCGCTGCCCTTGACAGTACAGCGAAGGCCTGCACCACGTCTGATATTAGAAACCGACTTGGCAGTACAAGCGCCATGTCGTCCGCGTAGGCACGAATTAACGTGCCCTGCGGAAGCTTGATGGTTAAAAAATTCAAAAATGGGTCCAATGCTAGAGCAAAAAGTACCGGAGATAAAGGGCATCCCTGTCTGACTCCAGACCTAACTTTGAAAGAGGGCGTGACTTCCCCATCAACCTTAATAAATTGCTGGTTATTTTTATAAAATGTATGTATGGCATTAATGAAATTACTTGGAACCCCCTGTCTCTCCAGTACTTTGAAAAGGTAATCCTGGCTCAGCGATGGAAAGGCTGCCGCCAAGTCCACCATCACCAATGCACCCCCAGAATTCTGCACATACATTTTCCGGGCTTCATAATCGATATCAATCACGTTTTCAATTAGAAACCGATTTAACAAAAATCCGCGCTGTTCTATTTTACATGTTTTTGAAGCAAACTCTGCAAACACTTGTCTAAACAAATTCGCTATGATTCGATTATCTGCATTGGTGACGGAGAGCGGTCGCGTATCCTTGGGGGCATACCACTTCTCACCCTCTACTTGCACTGACGGCTTTTTAGGCAGCAACACCAATGTGGCAAAGTTGAACCCGTCTGGCGCGGCGCCACCATTCAGCAAATCTTGTGCACAATCCCATAATATAGGTTCCACAATGTCTTGTAAAACTTTATATGCTGAAAATGGTATTCCATCTGGCCCAGGACAAGAGGCTTTGGGATTGTTTAGGAGCTCCCCTAAATAGGTGCGGCTCAGCTGCCAATTTATCTGAGGGAATTGAGTGCGGTATTCTGCAAATATGTCCTCCATGGCCTGTTCTGACACCTCTTTTTTGTCAAACACCTCCCCCCAATGCCCCTCTAACAATTTTGTTTTCTCGGCCCTGGTGAAAACGGGCTTGCTATTCTCATTATCCCACAGGGCGTCCAAAGCTCCACTTTTCGCGGGCTGGAAACTAGAAACAACTTTTGCAACACCTCCCATTGAGCGTTTGGGTGTCGAACCTGCCATGTCGGATGTGTCTGCCCCTTTAGACAAACATTCCTGCCACCACTCAAAAAACTTCGAAGTTAAGCTGCATCTTCCATCCATTTCTTTAAAGCATGTTTTGAACTTTGTATTTTTATTGATACATGTCTCTATCAACCTACTATCATCATTACACACAGCCTTGAAGAAGATGGATGCAAGACTCAGATCATGCTCAGCCACTTCGTGACTTGTTTTCCCATGTTTCCGAACGTGCCTACAGCTAACATGCATACATGACTTCAGCAACTTTAATTTCTGCCAGGAATCCAAATGGGACGTTACGCAATTGGACCAAGTGTCCCTAACATGCTTAACAAATAGGGGGTGTTTGATAATATGTATGGGAATATTATTGCTTTTGCTTGCAGATTTAGTGTGAATTTGTACCCGAACAGGGACATGGTCACTTAAATCACGGAATCCCGGCACAATTGAACTTCTAATCTGTACCAAAGCTTGAGGCAACTGGATTGAGGGGCAATACACCCGATCCAGTCTGGCAGCATGCTCGGGACCAAATTGAGTTAGAGATGTGGCTTGCGAAATATCTGTCCAATCTGGGAAGTGCTCCAACCATGCATTGTGTACACCAACGTCTGTATTTTTAATATATTCATCAGTATCGTAATATAATCTATCATCACTCTTAGGCACAAAATTAAAATCACCCATGCACATGTTAAAGCAATTGGATTTGACAGACTTCGCAATCACACTAAACATACCTGAACAAGATGCGGGGTCACAGGGGTACACATGAACGTTGAAGAAGCAGGCGTTGCCTTTTGGTCCAAAACATCGTAAGCATCCTGCTCTCCCAGGAACAAGCTCCTCCCAAACAGCCAAATGAAAATGCTGTTCGAGAAATGCTCTCCTGACAAAAACTAATGTGCCCCCTGCCAGCTGCCCATGAGCGAAACCAAAAACAACACATTTGAATTTATGTGCTAAGTTGTTACAACTTTGTAGTGACCTAACTGCTAAATGAGATTCCTGTATACAAGTTATGTCATTATTACAAAGCAGCTTCTCTAACCCTCTGCGTTTCTTAATGGCACGCGCCCACTTGGCAGCGAAAGCAGCCCTGCCGTTCCAAGTGACTGCATCCACACTCGGTAAAATGGTCACCCTTGTGTGTGGCACCCTCATGGTGCTCTAAGATCACCTCTCCAACAGTCTCGGCATCATCAAGTTCATGGAATACCTCATGCAGGAACCCCACAGATGTCCTCTGAGTGCGAGGCAGATGTCGAAACTTGTTCGAATAACCAGCATGGACAACGGAAATGCATGTTGTGTTGTCCTCCTTGCATCGCAAGGTAACTGGTCGGCTCAGTAGCTGTGAGAAAAGCGCCTGGATGGCCAGCGCATCTGCTTTCACACAGTCGCTGAGAGATACAGTCTCCGCCTCAGGCGTCCCGCCGGCGGATGAACCTTGTTTGTGGGTAGCCCACTGGACAGGAAAACAATGGCCGTTCGGAGCAGCGATTTCAACAAAACGACCACTCGTGCTCTTGGATGAGCTGGACTTATCACCTGCAAGGTCTGCATCTGGCCACGCAAAGACTTCAACACTCTTCCTGTCTGAAGCAGCCAGAGATCCCTCCAGCTTCCAATCGGCATGATGGTAGCAGAAATCAAATAAGCGCTCCAAGCGCCTGTCACAGTCGGCATTCCATTTGGATACATGAGAAGCAAGTCTGGCGACTGCCACGATGAACTCTAATCGAGCCAGCCTTGCTGGATACAACAAGCCCATGAGATGATGTGCAGCGGATTCCCGATACACGCCAGGCTCATCTTCAAGCTTGCGCAACTTCTCCTCCGGCAGCTCCGGCGCGTAAGGAGTTTGGACAAACTTGAATTTGCGCCCCCGTTCGGATTGGAATTCGTCACACTTCTTTCTCACATAATCGCACATGTTGAATTTGCAAGTCTGTAAATCACCAACTTTTGAAAACTCATGATGACAACTCAAATACTTTCCCAACACCTTGGGCTCGTCACATACAATGTCTTTCATGATTTTCTGCAAAACAATTTCACACTCATGGCGCGGCCCGGCAGCGATGATATCATCAACATAACAAACCAGAAAAACACCAGTGACGGGATTGAAAAAGCATGAAGGCCATTCGGGAATTTCAGAAAAGCCATGTTTCTCACATGCCAACACAGCATTGAGATGTCTCTCCCACCCGTTACCTGCGCGTGGGTGCCCGTATAAGTTATACACGAGCGGACAGACGGGGTCCACATACCCAGCATCCAGCCAGGCTTGCGGCCACCATTTCTTCGGCAAGCGGACGACCGTCGGCGGGCCATCAAACACACTTTGCGTGTAGGCTTTATAGCAATCGGTTTGCAAACACACACCATCGTCACATAAAAATGAGTATGCGACCGCACACCTGGCCGCGCACATGGATGATGGGTGGCTGGCAGCTTGTTCAAACAACTGAATCTTCTCTTTGAAACCATTGCGGATGTTGTGGCCCCCTAAAACAATCCTGCCTTTGCAAACCTGATCCTCCTCCGGACCATCCCAATGTTTGATACCAACTATGGAGAACAAATCAGCAACTTGGACATTTGGGTTCTCTGCGTGGACCTTGGACCATTCCCGGACTTTAGTCTCATCCCAGACACCAGCCCCATTACCGACTTTCCTCAACTCAGAAAGTTCGGCGTTCACAGCATCAATGGCCTTGGTACTGTGAGCTCTTGGATCACCTGGGTGGAGAGCTAAAGTCACCAGAGAACACCAAACCTCATCAAGTGGCGTATTTTTCTCTCGATGCCCTGGCTTCGGCCCATATTTCTGGGCTTCACGTTGAATCATTTTGATGCGTTCCAAATGAGCATTCAGTCGGTCTTGTTTCTTGGGACGGGAAGGGTGCGATGAATTAGGGGTTACAGAAGCGTCCAAACCACTAAGGGCAGCACAAGGATCAGATGATTCCGCCTCCTGATGCGCTCTCAAGATTCTTGTGGCCAGAGGCATGGGATAGAACCCCGACAAGCGTGTGTCTTTCCCGGCACAGGGCGTGTGGTCATGACACCTGTCACAAGTTAGGCCATTCAAAGATTTTAAAACACACTTGTTTGACGAGTAAAATCGCCACGGCTTGCGAATAGCCAGCCCGGTCCGGACCGACTTCACGCCAACCATGCACCCGTCCACATCAACGTAGTCCCACTGCAGGGCGGCTAGCTCCCCCCGGATCTCCGGGTCCTGCCAGCCATCACACCCTCGTGGCCACTCAAATGACGCACTTCCGCCAGCTTCCAAAGCGATACGAGCGGTGCAACAAAACCTCCTAAACAGCAACCGCGAAGCTTCTCGCCTACATTCTAAGCTCTCGGCATATTTGGGACCCTTGCGCAAAACTGCAAGGCGTTGCCACGCCGACCAAGCCGTGCATGGGATCGATCCCCAAAGCTCAATTTTAAATCCAAGCTTGACCCACCCACGCAAATCAGCAAGAAAACTTTTGAAATATTTCGTGTCACTCAGGTTCCCTCTCTCTAAACACAACCTAACCCCTTGTCGATTATGTTGGCTCGCAAGTCCTGATAACGTGGAATTTTGATCACAACAAAACTCGATAAACAGAGTCTTGACTTCAGATTCGCAATCAGGATTATGCAAGCTATCTGTAGCCACGGCTACTCCTGCGCTCGATACAGTACCCGACATGGGCACTGGGCAGACTTCACCGGGTTTGCCACAGCACGACTTGGACTGGTTGCATACAAAAAGAGGTTGCGCCTCAAGAGGATGTGAGTTCAGGGGAAAATCACAACATTCACACAAGATGTTATCTTCGGTAACTTCAACAACTTTAGACTCCCCTAAAGTCTCACTCCCCTTAGCGGAAAAATCCTTCAACTGGGCAGAGAACTGCTCAGATGCTGATAATATTAGTGCGGGGGCGGGATCAGAGTTAGTAGCCTTGGATTTGTCATAGCGTGCAATTTCTTCTCTCCTTTTGGGGTCCTTCCACCTAGCCCAATCTTCGGGCCAGACGTCAGGGGGGCGGATAAGGGTGGCTCTGGGGTCATCCCGTCGCTTCCTGACCTTCTTGCCGGTCGCCTCCGCTCTCTCACGTTGAAGACGGGCGTCGTCTTCCTCCCTGGTAGAGTGGCGCGGAACGGCAATTGGGGCAGGCCCGCCGACCGGGTCCGAGGAGGACCTAGCTTCGCCGGAACCGAAACTATCACTCGCATCGCCAATGGGCGGAGAGTCATTTTGTTCCTGGGGCAACTCAAAGAGAGAATCAAATGCACTGTCTATGATTGACAACAACTTCCCAAACTGCTGGCCTTGCCACGTTTGCTGGGCATTCTGCAAAGCAGCTTGCTTCGCCTCAAACAGTGGAAATCGGAATTCACCATTCTCTGGCCATATCCAATCTACACTCACTATCGGCTTGGGCAACTTCTCTGTCAGCGGATCAATCTCAAGCAAATCTTCAACTGCTATGAACTGACCAACATTGCTTGTCTCGCCACCGCTCTTCACTACCCATCCGACAAAAACGCACTCGACTGTCTTCGGCTCGAACGGATGTTGAAGCTTTAAGTCCTTGTTGCTCAACTTGATTGAGATTCCGGCCCCGAAGGGTATTCTAGGACTTGGGCTCGGTCGACCGTGCTTGCGTTGGTAGCTGGTCTCAACCTTGCCATCTGGAAACTCGTGCTCAACGACAGCATTGTGTGCCTGCACCCAAAATGGGCCGGCATGTTTCCATCCACCTATCGGCATGCCACTGCGCCACAAGATAGCTCTGGTGCCATCCTTGACACGCCGGACACGGTTCTCCACGTATCCCTTGCTCGTGTCCCGATTTGGAACACTGTTATCGGGGTGTATGGCAAGCGCCTTGCATGCCTTGCCTAACTCCCCTGCGCAGTCACTTCTAAAGGTGGTGATGAAGTTATCAGGTCCACTGAAGCGCATCATCCTCTCCTGGCAATCTTCTGAAGCCTTGTGGATACTCGGGAAACATCCAAGCTCTGCACAGTGTTCATCGTAAGTCACCAATGCACAGTTCTCTGTCTCCGGATCAAACTTCTTATTCACGATGAAGTGATCTCCACCTGTTCGTTCTCCCCACCTAGACGTGGGCTTCTTGGAAGCGACGATGTTGCAGCGTCTGCCTTGCAAGGATTGGGCTTTGCCGGCATCACAAGCTGGGCAATTGCACATCTTGGTGTCATGCAACAACATATGTCTCACAGACTCTCGACGTTGTTTGTGTGTCAAGTCCTCCCAAGGTGTCAGAGCATCAAGCACATCAATCTGCTTCAGAGCTTCCTCTTCTGCTTCAATAGCACTCTCTGCACCCTTGACCAAACTCGGTAGCGCTGGGTGAACTTCATACTTTGTAGAATCTTCTGATTCCAATCCTGCGCTGCGTGTGGAGCCCGCGATCATGTTACACCCGGGTCCGCTTTGAAGATTACCGGTCCCACCACCGACCTCTTCCTTGAATTTGGAAGATGACATGTTGCTGGCGGGGGGACTGGATGCCGGCCTGGTCCAGCTCTCAGTGAGAGGGTTTGGCGCCGACAGTTCGGATCTGCTACCCGCTGCAGGCGCCCCTGCGTGTCGGGCCTGGGTTTGTACCCTTCTCATTATACCTTCCCCATCACCAAATGCCTCGGCATTCGATGGCTGGAAGATAGCACGCGTGGTCTCCACTGCATCCCCAGAAGGGATGATCTCCCCATCTCTTCCACTACTTTTGCAAGGCGGATTCCACAATCCCGGTGGAGTCCTAGCTGCAGTGGAAGATACGGGGGTTTCTATACTACTACTGGGGTTGACGATAGTCTGAGCATTCCCACGGAGCACATCCTTCTGAGCGTTCCCACGGAGCACATCCCCCTGAGCAGCTGAGCCTTCCCTCGGAGCACTATCAGGTCGACTTTCACTTTGTGTCTGCAACTTGCCAGCGTTGTATTCAGGGCAAAGCGCCGAAGCGCACCCACATGGTTGAAGTTCGGCATTGTAATCGTTACAGAACTTTTCCCTGCGCGATGGT
>JACLAC010012801.1_pt1 | contig 10381 bp, 12 predicted proteins | sample 8027881 | NCBI WGS metagenome assembly JACLAC01 (sample SAMN15725517, study PRJNA655200) | protist metagenome | isolation source: fluorescence activated cell sorting (FACS) single amplified genomes of... | place: Spain: Blaines Bay Microbial Observatory, Mediterranean Sea | collected 2016-01-19 | reverse complement strand
TTGCCACTTCCGATGCTACCAAACCAAATGTTTATATCCACAGGCGCTATCGACTCAGGACTTGGTGTCATCCAGCGCAAGCGCATGGGTTTTTCACAGTCCGAATCAGCAATAAGAGAGAGTAAAAAAAGTATATGCATAGTCGAAAGATCTCAAAGAGGAATACAAATTAAGATAATCAAAAATATCGGATGTTAGAGGAATATTTTTTTTGAGAGAGCAAAAATTGGGTTCTCATTTGGAGCATTTTGAATGAGAAGATTGCAAACCCTCATGAACTTTTTGGAGCAACTCTTGCAGTGAAATCGGTTTTTTCCAAAATCGGCATACTGTATCGCTTCAGATCAGGTGTATATCCTGTCATTAGGATAAATGGTATATCGGAGACTTCAGAGACTTGTCGATACAGTTCGGCACCACTTTTTCCTGGCATGTGCATATCTGACAACACCATATCAACCTCTTCTTCTGATATTTTTTTGAAAAGCAGTATTTCCACTATCGGCTTCCAGTACTGTATACCCTCCCTCTTCCAGCATCTCGACGAGGGCCAACCGAACCAAGGGGTTGTCTTCGACAACCAAGATCTTTTTTGGGTGTTTTCTCAGCGATCTGCAGTATTTTCTTTTCAGCAAAAGAGATCTTTTCTTTTGCGAAGTCGGGATATTCCAAAGGAAAGTTAAGATAAAAAGACGATCCGTTGGTCGTACTCTCAACACTTAGATTGCCTCCAGCCCTTTCGATGACAGAGCGAACCATTGTAAGCCCAAGACCTGTACCGGTAGACTTGGTGGTAAAAAAAGGATCAAAAACTTTGGAAAGAACTTCTGGTGCGATACCTGTGCCATTGTCTTGTACCTTTACGCAAACTTGCTCTCTTTCCTTTCCACCACTCATCGCAACCGAGATTCGAACGTTTCCCTGTTCCCCAATCGCTTCCTTAGCATTGACAACCAAATTTAACAAAGCGGTTTCAAAATCCTTGCGATCCATCAATATCCAAGCTGGATCTTTGGAATGGCAAAAATCAATCTGAATACTGCCAACAAAAACCTGTTGCAAAATCGGAATCATTTCTTTTAGAACCTCGTTGACATTGATCTGCTCTGGAGAAAAATAGGTTTTTTTTGTGAAAAAGAAAGCAGCTTGTGTGTCAATGATGTCGCTTGATTGGACGCCCATGATATTTGACGCAGCAAACGAACAACATCCGAAGTCTGGCTTGTTTTTTCGCAGCGCCAAGTCGGTATTTCCAACAATTGTCATTAGCAAATTATTAAAATCGTGTGCGATGCCGCCAGCCAACAATCCCAATGTTTCCATTTTTTGATACTGACGAAGATTTTCTTCTGCATTTTCACGACAAAGAGCGGAAGAGACAATACTGGCTACCGCATGTAAGAAATTTTTCTGATTTGCTGTTTCTTTGTTGGAACAGACCAAAATAGCACCCATACTGTGATCAGACTCAAAGATACGAACACCAAATATATGATTCATATCATGATCTGGGTTTAGATGATTGGAAAACAAGGTCTGCAAAAACTCAATAGAGGGCTGATCTGATGATGGTTCAACCCATATCTTCTTCGGGTTTTGCACCACATTACCAAGAAAGCCTTCGTACACATCGTGATATTCTTCTACCGCAAAACCTCTCACCATATGACCTTCCAATGTAGAGACCAATATGATCACCAGATCTCCCTCCAAAACCCGCAAAACCTCTTGAGAAGCAATTTGTAGAAAATGTTGGGTTTGTTCCATCTGGACAAGATGCTTTCCCAATCCTCCAATTGCATTTCCTTGGTTGATCCGCATTTCATTGTTTTTTTTTGCAGTTTCTCAAGTTTTTTTTAGTGTGATATTGGACTTCTCTTTCTGATCGAGTGTGGATTGATACAGTGCAGACATTTTTAGAATAAAATAGGACACGCAAATACCGGTAAAGACAAAACAAGCAATGGTCGCAAGTAAGATTAATTCCGGACCATATTCTATCTTTTGAAGAAGTTCTGTATCCACAAAACCAAGACGTGCTGCATAAAAATAAAGAGAGATACTCGCCACGATAATCAACGTATATATGATGCCATACAGAGGTCCGAGAATCAATCCAGCAACCAACACAACATTGGTATAGGACACGAAAACATATGCCGCAGGCCCAGTTAAAAAAACCACAACCAGCATTTGTGTGACAACCATACCCAGCAGAAACATATGAATCGATAGTTTTTTCTTTCCTTGACGCAACAGAACATAGGATGCCACCAGCGTCGCATATACCGGCATAAAAGCGATACAATATGATTGAAAACTCAGAACATTTGGAAAGAAATACCATATGACCAGATGAATGACACTCGACAATCCAAGCAGGGTGAGCAATAAAATCTTCATCAACTCAACGGTCTTCTGACCAATGGAATCAAAGATGGGATTGAGAAATGTTGTTTGTTTTTTTTTTGATCAAGCACAGTAATTCTCTCACGGTTACCCGATATCGCATTCCATACAAAATTGAATGATGGCTTTATTGTTCGTCACCATAAAAAATTATCCAAGAAAAAATGGATTGCGCAACGAAATGTTAATCATACATAACACCGCGATAGGATAATATATTTAGTATATGTCTAGTGGTGTTTGTGGTTTTTCTGCCTTTTGGTCTTTTGTGGTAATATAGGTTGCATATACACCATCACCATCGACATCTGAAATCCCCATCACGGTAAAATCATCTTCCGTCAAAGAGACGGAATAGGATCCTCGAACTTCTCCATATGGAGACCAATCAATCACTTGAAAACCACCTGATTGGTGTGGTTCCCATTGCTGTGTTGATTTTCCAGGGTGTCTTGGATAGGGAGCGCATTCCACATATGCACCATATTGCTGATAATAGGCCAGTTGCGACAATCGTATCCCATTTATATTGACTTTCAGCTCAGTCCTTTTGGCTGATATGACCATTTGGTTTTTTTTTGTTGTATGAAAAAGGTCGTCGCACCACCAACTACAAATACACACATCAACAAGAAACCCAAACAACCACCGATTCCCAATATCCATTTTTTTCGTCGATGACATGGGTTTTCCAATTTTATCATCATTTCTTGGCACCGATATACCCACGCAAATCATACATTCTATGGTAGTCTCATACTCCATACATTATCAAATGTAATTGATAGAAAGCAATTTGAACATCGGGATCCCCCTCACAGATTATGATATCCACATGCAAAGGAATCTCCTATGTCAAAAAAAACACAAGATTCTACCGTTCTGTTCTATTTGAATCCTGTCGATATCATACGCTTACTGGCTGTGATTATACTCTTGCCTGCCAGCGTCATGAGTATCTCTTTTCTTATGGAAGGCCATGCACCACCAATCATCGGTATCGTACTCTTCTCCGTTGGTATTTTTTCTCCTTGGATATCGATCTCATATTATCTTTGATACCAACAACAAACGAGCAATGATCGAAAAACGAAGCTGGGGCTTTTCATTTTCTTCCCACCATTTTTCGATCGATCAAATCGAAGCGCTATCGGCATACAACTCCACACATAAATCGATCAAATGGGAAAAGAACCACTACACCGATGAGTATGAAGCACATGAAACGGGACAGACCTCTACAACAACACGCTTTCTTATGCATAGAAAGGACAAACTAGATTTTCTTATCCCAAAGAACAATATGAATGTGGCCGATCTAAAAAAACTCTCTCGCAAACTCGATATCCGCTTCTATTCGCCCGATCAAAAACCACCTGCTTCCAAACCGAAAAAATCCATTCCCTGGCTCCTATATATCTTCATATCCTTTGTGCTATTCATCATTGCCAGTATATCGCATGAGGAATGGAGCGAATATGTTGTGTATGAAGAGGCCAAGGAAGCCGCACAACAACTCGGTATTCATGTCGAGCCCAATATGCCCGAAACAAACCTCCCCAAAGACACATGGATCATTGTATATGTCAAGGAATCCCAAAAATGGGAGGCTGCATTAATCACCATCGATAATTACCCACGAAATTCAGCCTTTATCAAATACATGCGCGATGGAGAGATGCAAAATAAGACCCTTCCACGTGACATCATGCGGAAATACGAAGAATTCTAACTCACCTCACCACAATTGGAGCTGTTAGGGCCACACCACGAATGCCATAGCTCTCTTCCTTTGGTACAATTCTTGCGTAGTAGGTACCTAAAGACATATTCTCAAGCTCTATTTTCTGTTTTTCATGAAGTGCTTCTGTATGGATTACTCCCGTTCCGATTAAAATGAGTTCTAACTGAAGATCCTCTTCTTCTGTTGATGCTTCGATACGCATCGTACTCCCTTTTGGCGCTTCCATACCAGGGAAGTATTGCCTTCCCGCTTTCTCGGCAACCATCATCAGAGTTGAGGAAGGATCCCCGAGAATGACACGCCCTGCGCGTAAACCATCGATCCATTCTTCTCCTTCGTATATTCCAATATGTGTATGAGGCCATCCCAGAGCAGGGTTGAGAAGATCGCCTGGTGGTGGTGTTCCCCATCGATGACAATCAGAAGCAGCAATCGGTGTATATAGATTGCCCTCTTCCAGCATCTCTTCCCAGTACGCGAGCGCCTGTGCATCGCTATGATCAAAAGCAGCCGAGCCGTTGTACACTTCTATGGCATCGAATTCCAGACTTTGAAAATCAAAGGCGACCCATGGCAACGGACCAAAAGGATGATTGAGGATGGCAAAACCATTGGCTTCTTTACAAGCTTGGATCGCCTGGCCACCATCGATATCACCAAAGGGGCGATCAATAAATACATTGGTTGCAAATCTGTTTTTTTTTTTGCAGTGGCAAGCACCCGATGTGGCCCCTTGGCTCTGACATATCGTCACTTTGCAATGAGATCTCAGAAGCCAAGAGTACATTTTCTGGCCACGCTCCCAAACTGATTTCCGGACCAAGATTGGGGCAATCCTCTACATCATCACAGTGCATACTTCCTTGTGAATTGGAATGATCCGTTAGCCATACTCCATCCAATTGTGCTTCTCGAATATACGCAGCTATGCGATCGGGCGTGCCCAAACCATCTGTATCATTCGAGCCCACACTGGAATGTACATGTGGATCGATGCGAACCCATTGCAATGGCTTTGGGGAAGAGCTACAAGCGAGCAAAAAGGGAAGCAGATACCAGCCAAAAATCACTCTTCTTGTGCTTTGCCTAGATTTTCTCTTCAAACCGCATCCACAAATAGGTTGCCATGGACAGATCTCCACCCTCTATACGCTCCCCCCCTCACCGGTGGGAATAAAGAAGACATGCCCGAGCAATAACGAACATACCGGAACCGGACGCCAGTTCAAGACAATATCAATCTCGTGCCCCAGATTGGCATCGTCACCCGATCCAATCCCTCGACTCGCATTGCCGAGTGCATACCAGGATCCTGTTGGATTGCTCAGTTGAAAGAAGTGGTAGTCGACTTTTGCATTGAAATGACGGCTCTGTGTTCCTTGTATACTCACACCGATATCACGGATGTTGGTGGATCCAACATAGTCTCCGAATCCTCGAAATCGATGGCCGGCACTAAAAAAAGGTTCGAAATCATTGGAGAGATCGTCGGTTGCATCGCCATCACCGCTGCGCTCTTCATAAAACAGTCGAAATTTCATCATCTCCAACGTATAGGCCAAGCTCGTATTGGCACGCCAAGCTTGGTGGCTGCGATCATTGTGATTGCCAAATTGATAGGTACCCTCTGCGATATAGGAAAGATCAGGCGACAAACGTCCCTGAAGACGAAGGCCTGGAGAGAAGATATTGCGCTTTCTCTCCGCATCGGCATTGGTCGCACCTTGCTGCAAAACCAAGAAATAGGGCAACAAGGTAAGCTTGGAATTGACGCCATATGTGGCATCAACAATGTAGAGAAAGTCTCCATTTGATGCGATACTTTCGGAAACAAAATCGGTACAATCTTCAGCAGTACAGACCGTTTCATAGCTTCCTTGTCCTTGTAAAACAAAAGCCGATGTATGAATGCCAAACGCTCCATCTTCATAATGACCACGCACACCATTGAATGTAATTCCATATGGATTCCATGGTCTATTCCACATCAGCATGCCATCATGCATGGTGTATTCTTGTCGTCCTGTACGCACCCAAAAAGACCGATTGTCCTTTGAGCCAAGCTGGACATATCCTTCATATACCCCTGTGAAGGGATCAGAAGCAAGAACCGGAGAAGGCTCTTGCCCCCAGTTGCGAACATCCTGAAAGGAAGCTTTGATGATCATATGATCCCATGTTTTTTTGGTTTCAAGACGGATGGTTTGTAGAGACTTCCATTTGGTATCATTGGTACTGGCTTCAAAATCTGGATTCATACGAACAATCGGTAAAAAATCGTACATTATAGCCGATATCAATATTTTCGAGCTGCGGACCCGCGAAGGAAAGAGACATTAAAGAAAAGAACATACAAAACTACCTGGAAAAGATTATGTTATTGATCATACTTGTGGAGAAATCATGTTTTTGATTGTTAGTATATTTGCGTATAGTGCAGAAATTACAATATCCGTTGTGGATCAAAAATCAAATGCTGTCACCGATGGATATGTGGAATTATATGCTTTGTCCGGACAAGAAAAATCCACTCCTGGATCAGGAGAAGTCGATCAGGTAGACAAAGAATTCACGCCTTTGTACTCGGCTGTCGCTGTTGGCTCTACGGTATTATTCCCCAACAGTGACAACATCCAGCACCAAATTTATTCGTTCTCAAAAAGCAAAAAATTTGATCTACCTCTGTTCGCAAAAAATGATCAAAAAAAGGTAACATTTGATAAGGCTGGCATCATTCATATGGGATGTAACATCCATGATTGGATGCTCTCTTTTTTTTGTATGTATATGAATCAAAATTCTTTGGACAAACCGACACAAATGGATCGATCTCTTTTTCTTCCGTACCGGATGGAGAATATGAGCTACGAATATGGAGTCCGAGACTCAAGAACAACCGCTCCATCGTAAAGCAAACGATCACACTTCCTGCAACCACAAGCGTGACACAAACCATCAAAGTGCGAAAAAAAATCAGAAGAAAGCCACGTATCGAAAACGAAGAGTACTAAATGATTCAAAACATCCCCTTCTACAAGAGGTTTTCCAATCGTCTGGCATTTTGGATCTTGGGTCTTCTCTTTGTTGCACAAGGTCTCTCTTTGTTTTTGGTCAATAGAACGAGTCAACAAAGCGCGGAGGAAAATATCCAGCGCTCCATCATCGTTGCCCAAAACCTTTTTCGACAGGCCTACGAAAACGACACCAAAAGCATGCAAAACCATATCGAAGTGCTGTCCAACGATTATGGCCTCAGAGATGCCTTTGCCTCCGAGGATACCCCCCACTATCGTGTCAGCCGTCAACAATCACAAGGCGCGACTCGATGGTGCAGATTGGGTCATGCTCGTCTCACTGGATGAAGAAATCGTCGCACATACACTGGGGTCTGATTTTAACAAAACAGAACCACCATTTCTCTCGATCATCGAGCAAGCAGATGAATCGGACAAGCTCAGAGCGGTCGGGGTCGGGAAAATTCAAGGAAAATACACCCAGATATTTGTGGCACCTCTCATGATTCCCGATCATGCGGCATGGATTGTCATCGGTTTTTTCTATTCCGATGCCTTTGTGGAAGAAATTAAAAAAGCATCCTATGCCGAGATATCCCTAATCGACACCAAAACAGAGACTCTGATCGCCTCCACACTGTCTACTGATTCGCGAACTCTCATCAATCATGGCGCTCTCGATGGGGAAATGATCCTACAACAAGAGCGATTCATCGGTCGTACGATGCCACTCTCCAAAGAGTTTCCCCAATTTCAAGTCCTCATCCAGCAGTCGATGGACGAACAATTAAAATCATATCGCCAGCTATCCAGCAACCTCTTTCAGCTGTTTTTCTTCTCTCTTCTCGGACTGGGAATCATCGTATTCCGGCTGGCGCAAGGAATTACCAAGCCGGTTTCTGAGCTAACCAAGGCTACCCAAGAAGTGGAACGAGGAAATTTGGAGCACCACATCCCTCATGGTGGAGATGATGAATTGGGACGACTCCTCAAGTCCTTTGGTCACATGATGCAAGATCTCTCGGAAAAAGAGAAGATTCGCAATCTTCTGGGAAAGGTCGTCTCTCCAGAAATCGCAAATGAATTGCTGCAGCACTCGATCGAATTGGGTGGTGAGGAAAAATATGTCACCATGCTGTTTTCCGATATACGTGGGTTTACCAAAGCCTGTGAAGGAGAAGATCCGGCTCGAATCCTTGATCTGCTCAACATCTACCTCACAGAAGTGGCCACCATTATCGAAAACCAACATGGTGTGGTCGACAAATTTATCGGTGATGCCGTTATGGCGCTCTTCGGCGCGCCCATTACCCGCCAAGAAGACACCCAAAATGCCGTATCTGCCGCCCTAAAAATGACATCCATGCTAGTTGGTCTCAACGCGCGGCTAAAAAAAGATGGCTACGATCCCATCAGTATTGGGATTGGTGTACACTCTGGTATGGTGGTGGCAGGCAACATGGGCTCAGAGAACCGCCTCAACTACACCGTCATCGGTGACAATGTCAATCTCTGCTCTCGTTTGGAGGGACTGACCAAATTTTATGGTGTATCGATCATTGTCAGTGAAGAAACCAAAGAGAAATGCCCCTCCCTTCCTTTCCTGTTTGTAGATCGTGTGATGGTCAAAGGCAAAAGCGAAGCGGTTTCAATCTATCTGCCGCTGCTGGATGCCGTACCCCCAGAAGAGGACACGATGTATAGAAAGGCATTGGAAATCTATCGAAATGGAGATTTTGCAGCCGCCCACCAAGCATTCACAGCCCTTCATCACAGCCATCAACGAGCGCTGTATACAACCTATATGAAACGATGTACAAACTGGATTGAAGAACCACCGCCCAACTGGGATGGAATCTATCGCTTTCAGACAAAATAGGGCAATAAATATTCATCCAGAAGGGTGATGCTGAACAAAAAACTTTGTCGCTTTCTCCTCGCATTGATAGGTCTTTTGTAGAAGAAATGTTCTTTTTGTCATTTCTGTTTATGAATTCGAATTCTTGAGGATACTATGTATAATTTTCACATTACATCTGTGATCAGTCTGGTTTTGCTTTCTGCCTGTTCGGACAAAGCGGTCACCACCTACAATGACACACCCGTTGCAAACATCATTTCTCACACCAGCAACTCTGAAGAACTCGAAGGCTATGAGGTCATCTTTCAGGGTTTGGTGAGCGACAGCAACCACAACCCTTCTTCTCTAAAGGTCACATGGAGCAGCAATCAACGAGAATTGTGCGCCGAACAAACGCCAGAAAGTGATGGTGCGACAGCTTGTAGGGTGACCCTACAAAGCGATGAAACCGAAATACGGCTGCTGGTGGTCGATCCTGAATCGGCAAATTCACTTGCATCCATACCGATTACGGTCATACCAACATTTGCACCCACTGTTGATATTCTATCTCCTGAGCTTGTCGGTGCCTACTATTCCGATATGGCGATCACATTCTCGGCACAGATCACCGACAATGAAGACCCATCCGAATCACTCTCTTTTTCCTGGGAAAGCTCGATCGACGGAGATCTCGGCTTCACAGGCTCGTTGGATGCGGAAGGGATGACGACCAGCGATACACTACTCTCCGAAGGCAGTCACAGCATTACCCTCACCGCCACCGACCTCACTGGCAAAAGCACCCAAGATACCGTCAATATCGAGGTCAATGGCCCCAACAATCAGCCGAGCTGTGCCATATTCTCTCCTTCTCTCACCGCATTCAAGGCGGGAGACAACATTCGATTTGAGGCCAATGCCGCCGATGATGATATCGAATATACAGCGCTCTATACCGAATGGACATCCAGCATCGATGGCGATCTCGGGTTGGGCACGATTGACGCGCAGGGGATCGCTTCCCTCGATATATCTACCCTTTCGGTCAACACCCACACCATTACATTTACTGTACAAGACGATATTGGAAGCACCTGCACCGATGCGATTTCTGTATCTGTTGGTACACCACCAATCATCAGCATTGATTCACCCGAAATTTTGAGTGTCCACAACACCGGAGAAAACATCTCCTTCTCAGCAACGGTCAGTGATGCTGAGGATTATCTGTCGGATATTTCTGTCGAGTGGAGCTCCGATGCCGATGGTGTCTTCTACACGTCCAACAGCACAGGAAATGGCGATGTACTCTTCATCGACTCTTCACTAAGCTCTGGTTCGCACAACATCACCGCAACCGCAACCGATGCC
>JACLAC010022621.1_pt1 | contig 10383 bp, 8 predicted proteins | sample 8027881 | NCBI WGS metagenome assembly JACLAC01 (sample SAMN15725517, study PRJNA655200) | protist metagenome | isolation source: fluorescence activated cell sorting (FACS) single amplified genomes of... | place: Spain: Blaines Bay Microbial Observatory, Mediterranean Sea | collected 2016-01-19 | reverse complement strand
CATGAATATGTTCTCTTGTAGGATGATCAGTACAGGATGCGATACAAATGTCTTTTGCGGAAATAAATGTTGAAGCATCAAATAATTCCGAGAAAAGTTGTCGACAATGTTCCGAACGACACCATATTACGTATAAACGGGTGTTGACTTCGTTTGATTTTGTTGATATATTTTTTTCCTGTACCCAATGCCAGTATTGAACGATAGTTCGTATGCGGTTACATATTCCTCCTTTTGGAACAATAACATAGTCTGCGTATCCTAGTGTGTAATCATATTTATCAAGAGCACCTTGTATTGTGTCTTGCCATTTCAGAGTGTGTTTTCGAATATACTCTACGCAAAGTTTTTCAAAAAAAATACGTGCTTTATATGGTAAACGTAGAATATGGTAATACAACATTCCATTACTATTGAAACCTCCCCAGTGTCTCTTTTTTGCTCCGGCACATTGGGTAAAAAAATATTCTTTTTTTTCCATAAAATGATCGAGACGAGATGTGCATTGTGCGTGTAACGAGGACGGAATTATTGTTTGTTGTGCGAGAATAAAGAGAACCAAGTCGTAAATTTCCCGCGTGTTTGTCGAATGTGATGTTAATTTCTCATATTGTATAACCAAAACTGGTTTGGAGCAGGAATAAAACCAGTGGAGGAGCGTGAAGTATTTACGTATTTCTGCAGTAATTGCCTCTGCATTAGATGGACTTATATTATATTGAAGATGTTTCACAATACACTCACGATAATTGCGTACAATACCAATAATGGAACTACATTGAACTGGATCATGAGTTTTATGGAGAATGTATTCATTGCTTTCACTACTATGAAGTACGTGTTGAAGGATATCTGAATGCTTGTATTCATTTGTATGTACAGGACGGTCGTATAAAGTACATCCTTTTGTGGGCAAACCGGTAACAAATTCCACAATAAATCGTACGAGATGATTACCACTGCGTGGATAACTGGAGAGCACATGATGTATCTCATAACTTGAATACATTTCGTGCATTAAAAAATTGTTGTTATTTACATATATCTTTCCTGTGATTTAAGTTTAAGTTTAATTTCGTGGTCTAAACAATGAGAATAATTTCTCCGTTATAATCAAATGGGAAACGGAATAAGTTGTGACACCGATTATACAATTGAAAAAGACGGTATACAAAATTATTCGAATAAACAGGAAACGGTACAACAGTTACGTTCACAATGTACACTTCTCATTCAACAATGTAAGAGTATGAGCACTGAAATTGAGAAAGCCAAAGAACGGTTAGTCGAGCGTCATACTGCAGAAATTGGTATACTAAAAGACAAATATAGTAATCTAATTGAAGAAAATGAAGAATTATCTGCGGCGTTGGAACGGAAGGAGCAGAAACTACGTAGTGAAACAGCGACAATTAAAATACTCACTGCAGAGAATGAGAAGCACCGCAATACAATTAACGCTCTCCAAAATGAAAACCGGTTGAAAGATACAGATTTACTTTCTGTACGAGATGAACTGGGAGAATGTGTTATGAATGTCGAAGAGATGCGTGACGAAAACTATACGCTTGAGAAGAAAATAGAAGAAGCATCAGAAAAGCACGAAAAGTACACTGTTTCTGTGAAAGAAATTATTCACACGCTCAATGACCGAATTTCCGATATAACAAAGCAATGTGAAGTACACGAACGCAAAATTGAAAGTGATGCGGAAATCATTGAAGCAATGACGAAAGATATAGTGGTTCTGAAGGAAGAGGCTGAATCTCGTAAAATTGAAAAATCGGCTTTAGTAGAAGAGTACAATAACATAGTTAATGAAGTGGATGGAGCAAAAGAAGAACTGGGGATAAAGATGCGTCTGTTGCACAATGAACGTGAGAAAACTATAGCATTTAAAAAGTTGAATGTTTCCTTAAAACACGAACTGAAAACGATATCAAAGAAATATCAGAAAAAGGGGGAAAATGCTGTGAAAAAATACATTTTCCAGAAACTAAAGGAGTTACGTACTCCGACTTTCCAAAAAGAATGTCTTCGTGAGTTAATGGATGAAACGTGGATCCCCAATAATTTAGAAGAATGGTTTTACGAAGATATCTTTGCCCATATTATGATGAATGTACATAATGTAATGGTCGACGAATAAAGAAATATTACCAAATATTTATATAAATGTGTGTATGTTGCAGAAGAATATCAAGAGGGGGAGTTGAACCCCCGTCCTCAGCCGTGTAAAGGCTGCGTCATAACCAACTAGACCATCCTGACGCAGGTAATTTTTTTCCTAATTATATTTGTCTGTACTTAATAGATTCTTTCATTGTTATATGCATCCATTTCCTCTACATATCGTTGTTTATCTTCGGTAGAGGATTTTATGAATTCTTTGCGTCCATCTTCATCGCATTCACTCCATAATTTGCCCAACGCTTTAGCAATTTCGGGTAGTTTGGCATTAGGGAGGGATTTCTTAACATCGCAACGTTGTTTCTGACAGAAGAGAATGTACGCAGACTTCGGACGCTTGGGAAGCATCGGATCACGAAGAGATTTTATTTTATGTTGTTTTCCAATAAATTTTTCTACAATTTCATCGATCTTTTCTGGTTCTACGTTCAAATGGAGACATACTTTTTCTACCACACTTTTGTGGGATTCGTAAAACATATCTGACATGGTAACATAATTGTTATGAAAATCAAAATGTGCCATCTTTTCTTTACTCTTCTATTGTGTCTTCTGTTTATATGTATGACGTTCATATGTGATGTTCAGTTTCTTAGATATTTTCTACAAGGTTGGTTTCCGTTACTTTTGGCGACCATGGCGACCATAATGCTTGATACGAGGAGACGATTTCATTACATAATTCGGTTGGAATATTATTAAAATCAATAAGAGTCTGATTTAAATTGTACTGTTCTTTACTTCCTTTCTTTGTATTAAAATGTTTCTGAAGAAGACATGGATTATTGTACATCTTGATTGCTGTTTTGTCGCCAACACGTTTGAAGCACGCCGGGATATTATCGGATTTATCACCACGAACGACTTTAATAAAGATGTCCAGTTCTCTGTTTCCGGTTGATTTCGTACGCAAAGACTGGTTTCGTAATGTCATAATTTCTGTATGTTCGTCGAGAAGTTGAATATAATCGGTGTCTGAGGTAATGATAACTACTTTTCGATTTGGTGTCAAACTACGTACGTGTCGGGTACATACTGCGATCACATCGTCGGCTTCAGCTCGTGCAATGCGCATTGATTTACACTTGAATTTCTCTTCAATAGAAGGAATGATTGTCATATGAGTGTATTTGAACACAAGTCCTCCGGTAAATGAGCGATTTGATTCTTCTCGAGTGCCCTTGTATTCGGAATAGATTTCATTCCTCCAAATGTCGCATCGGGGACAGTCTTTGACAAATATGATGTTCTGCATTGGAACCTTAAATTCTCGAATGAATTTTTGGAGAGATTTCATATACATCACCTCATACTTATTCATGAATTCTGTACATTTTTCCCATTCTACGGTGTTCAAATCGATTTCTGGATGACTGTATTGGAGCCAACGTTTGGTGGCGAAGAACCGATAGAACGACAGGTACGATGCATCTACAAACATGAGGGGTGCCATATCAACATTCAAACCATTTTCAACCCTATCCTTTTTATGATCCATATAGATATATCTAATACTACTAATATATTCTATAGATATATTTAAATGTGTCTCACTTATATGTAGTAATTAAGGTTAAAGACTTTCTCCGCATAATAGGTACGATGACGTCTCTAAGTAGACGTGGATATGGTATTCCTAAAGCAGATCTGGTTCCAGAAGATCTACGATTACATCAACGTAATTTAACAGTGAAACCATTCGTTCTTCAAGAATATGCTGCAACGGTGAAACCATTTCCTGTGTATGGAGAGAGTGCTAAACGATTATATGTTCCTCGGCACTATGGTCTGCAAACATTCGGAACACCACAGAGGGTTTTATTATCGGAGTATGAGACTATCAATGTGGCATTCAAAGGACAACTTCGTGCCGGCCAAATTCCTGCCGCAAATGCGTTCTTGAAAGAATGTCCGTTGGATAAAACGCCCAATTCATATAACTTGTATACGAAAGGTGGAATTATAGCGCTTTATCCTGGTGCCGGGAAAACGGTCGTTTCGCTTCATGTCATTTCTAAACTCAAAGCAAAAACATTGGTTGTTGTACACAAAACATTTCTCATGAATCAATGGAAAGAGAGAATTAAAACATTCCTTCCGGATGCGAGGGTTGGGATTATTCAGCAAAATAATGTGGATATTGAGGATAAAGATATCGTTATTGCGATGCTTCAGAGTATCAGTATGAAGGACTATCCTAAAGACACATTCCGTTCGTTTGGGTTATGTGTTGTGGATGAGTGTCATCATCTTGCTGCAGAAGTGTTCTCACGCTGCTTGTCTAAGATCGGTAGCGAGTTTACATTAGGATTGTCGGGTACGCCAGACCGAGCAGATGGACTATCTAAAGTATTTGAATGGTGGATCGGACCAATATTGTATCACGCCAAACGACCGAATGATATAAAAGTCAATGCGATACAACTTAAAATCAATGATAAAAGTCGTCCATATTCAACGGAAGAGTTGACGCAGATGGGAAAGGTCTGTATGGCTCGTATGGTCAACAACGTTTGTGCATATCATGAGCGGACGAAATTAATTGTCCATATTTTGGGGTTACTCGTGAAGGAAGGGAGAACAATATTAGTGCTTAGTAGTAGAAGGCAACATCTTATCGATATTCACACATTATGTACAACAGAGAAGACGGGGACGGTTGGATTTTATGTAGGTGGAATGAAACAAGAAGATCTTGTTAAAAGTGAATCCAAACAAATCATTTTAGGTACATATAATATGGCGGCTGAAGGGTTGGATATCAAACAATTGAATACAATATTATTTGCTACTCCCATGACTAATGTTGTGCAGGCGGTAGGACGCATCTTACGAAAGAAACACGCTAACATTACCCCAGAAATATATGACATCGTTGATAATTTTTCCAGTTTTGTCAATCAAGGGGTGAAACGGCGTCGTTTCTATTGTCGAGAAAAGTACCCTGTATTTTGCCCGGAAATTGCTACATGCACAGATGCCAATACTATAACATCCCTATCCCAATTGCGCATTCAAAAATATTCCAGAAGGAAAAAACAAAAAAATGAAAATAAATGTCTATTTCTACCTTGAAAAAGTACTTAAACTCGTCGCGTCTTATAATAGTAAGGGCACTGTAGTGTAATTGGTTATCACGCGAGACTTTGAATCTTGTAATCCGGGTTCAAGTCCCGGCAGAGCCTAGCCGACTAGCTCAATTGGTTAGAGCGTAGTGCTAATAACGCTAAGGTTAGGGGTTCAAGTCCCTTGTTGGCTAATTTAAATTAATGTATTCAGAAGCTTTCTTAGCTCAGTTGGTTAGAGCGTTCGACTGTTAATCGAGAGGTCACAGGTTCAACTCCTGTAGAGAGCGACGCTCCATTATTGTTGTTCCAATAAACAATAGCTTGCGTAATTCAGTTGGGAGAATGTTCGTCTTATTAACGAAATGTCGCCGGATCGAGACCGGTCGTGAGCACCGCAAACGTGTCCGAGTTGGTCTAAGGAGCGAGACTCAAGTTCTCGTGTGATTAATCACGCGCAGGTTCAAATCCTGCCGTTTGCATTCGTTCCTTTGGAAATAATAGATATAAAATTTATCTGGAGAGTGGTTCGATTCCATTCAGGAACCTTAGCTTCATGGCGCAGTGGAAGCGCGGTGGGCCCATAACCCACAGGTCGATTGATCGAAACAATCTGAAGCTACAATGTGTCATCATGCCAGAGTGGTTAATGGGTCAGACTTGAAATCTGATGGGCTTCGCCCGCGTGTGTTCAAATCGCACTGATGACGATTATGCCGATATAGCTCAGTGGTAGAGCACTTCACTTGTAATGAAAAGGTCCCGTGTTCAAATCACGGTATTGGCTTTGTTTTTTTCTTTTTTATATTTGGTAGTAGATGTATTTGGAGGAATATGAAATATAATTCCAGTGCGAATTGAATAATAATAATATCTGCGTTTTCATTTGGAATTTATTTTAAAAAAATGATGTATATGGCGAGATTGCGGTTATAAAAGAAATGAATACTAATTCGGATCATGAGTGCTATGTTTGTATGGAAAATCAATGTAAATATACTATGATGACTACAGAATGTGATCACGATATATGTTTCGCCTGTGCTTACGAGTGGTATAAAAGTCACAATACGTGTTGCATGTGCCGTAACAATCGGAGTGAAATTATAAATTTATTACAAGACGTGTGTAAAGCCAACTGGATGGAAAAAACAAACAGGGAAGAACAAATAAGGGCAATATATCATGCTTTCAAAATAGAAAAAATATTAGATTGTTTACCTGATAAATATACTAAGCAACCCGGGTTTATTTTGGCCATTATGAAAGTGGACGTCGAATTCTTTAGATATGCTCACGATGATTTAAGACGAGATCTTAATTTTGTTATTAAGGCAATGGAAAAGTATCCATATTTTGTGTCGTTTTCAATGCAATGGGCGGACGATGAAGTATTATCTAATCCCGTATTCCAAGAGAAATTTTTAGATCTAGGAAGAGATGATTTCGACGAATCTCCTGAATTTCTTGAAGAATGTTTACAAGAATTCGCTAATTTTCGTAACGTACCGATAAGAACAATACGTTCCACACCCGCTCCCCATGTTCTTTGATGGTGCTAAACTGCGTGGACATAGAACTGGTATACGAGTAATACGAATTACATCACCACATCGCCATCCATTGAATTTAACAACAGGATCTTTATGACTAATGAGCGGAAGAGATTCTAACGCTGGTAATTGATAGATGTGAGTTATATAGTCCAGTTCTTTTTTATCAATTTTCTGATGTTTTGGTACCCATTTGTGGAGAAGAATGTTCTGGGCAAACTCGTCTGCATTAAAGATACACACACGATCATCTTCATTATCGAACACGCGTGATGGTTCATAATTATTGCTAAGAAAAATCACAACTAACTGATCATTATTTTTCAATGCCGAAGTATAATTTCGGATACTTTTCTTTTCTGTTTTCTGTTGCACGAAGAGGACATCCAATGTTGTGTCTTTTCGTTTATATTGTACAGCGTATGAAGTCTTTCCCTTGCCTTTCTGGATAGCCTTTTCAATTGAATTCTCAGAATAAAAAAACCCACGTGTCTGGATCATACTCTTCAACGTATCTACATGTGTTTGTGGAAATGGATCGTTATCTATTTTTTTTTGTACTCGTAACATTCTGAATGAGATAGTTCTCTCTATACCTTTCACATACGTTTTTTTATGCCATTTTTTACGGCGTGATTACGGATTCAAATATTCTACAAACGTACTATTTTTCCATTGAGCGTAATGGTCATGACCAATTCTCATTAAGGAAGATAAAATCGCATCGGGTAGTCTTTGGTATAACATATATGCACTCAAACAAAGCCATATTAACCCGGACAATAAAGTCAAGCAGACATCCGGATCTTCTTGTATAAAAATAATACAACACGTATTTGCGAAGACACCTACAAAAATTGTACAAAATAATCGTGGACCGCGTAGTAACCAATATTCTCTAGTTTTGCTGTGTGATAGACTTTTCTCTACTTGTAATTTTTGAAGTAATTCCGCCTGAAAAATGTGAATTCCTTGAACCGGGAGGTTATTCTTGTGAAATTTTTTCGCATATTTCTTAGAATATTTATTGTATACTGTTTGTACTCCATTATTGGCAATTTGTCTAGAGTGTTCAAAGGCAGATCGTTTAAAAGGTTTTGATAAACACCGACAATTCATTATTTTCAATGTAGATTTTCTCTTTATAATATATCCTAAATGCGGCGAAGAAAAATAAAACAAAGAAAATGTGTGGAGAAATGAACGTCACATTACACAACATACCGATAACTAATATACCGACCTCCTGTCTTACTATAGCGGTCAATCTTAAATATATCGCCAATTGCTGCTGCATAGTACCGTGCCACCGGATCAGATACTGATATGAGTGGTAATTGTTCCCATGAATCTAGCGAAAGCTTCTCCTTAATTTTTGCACACACATCGGCATCGTTTTCTTGGGAATACAGAGTATGTTGTGGAACGAGAATATGATTGGTGAGATTGATACCGAGAGATTGTATGTCGAAATTCTCCATATTGAATTGCTTACACAACGTTAAGAATGTTTTGTTCACTGCATGTTTGGTCACGACGCAATACTTCTGATGACACGGATCAGACTCGTTCAAATTCATCTTTGCAATATATTCTTTGAGAAGTGGAACCATTCGTTTCTTGAGTAGATAGAAAACGGTAATGGTTTCATCCTCCTTATTACCGGTAATTACTACATCATCATTCTCCAAAATTGTCTCTTCTGACGGATTCAGAGTATACCCACGGTCTTGTAACATATCACAAATCGTTTTTCGGGATGCCTTGATTAATTTACGTGAACAACCGTCCATCGTTTCGTTTTCGTACTGTATCGGTATATAATTATGTTCTTCATTTTTTTAAATCGACCTCTGTCGACGAATCAGAGTTTTGAGAGTTTTGAGAGTTTTGAGAATGTGATGATGGTGAAGTTGGACGAGCAAGACGAATATCGTCGTACGTATATCGAGGTGAACCTGGATCGTATGCGGGTTGTGGAAAACCATATTCGGAAGACTCCGGATCATGTGTTTCTACTGAGTAATCTGGAGTTCCGTCTTTATCTAAAGTCGATTCCACAAATTGTAACGCGGGTTCTTCCTGTGGAGGACGCAAGGGTTCAAAACCAATATCACTGAAACGTGCATCTTGTTCGTAATCAAATAATTTTTTTTCCGCGTTGTGAGTTTTATCGAAGTCTTCGGCCGTCATCTGGGCTTTGTCCGAATAATAGAGTTCGGCTGCTGTTGGTTTTTCGGATTGTTGTTTTTGTTTTTGTTGACGACGTTTCTGTGGATGTATCGCTGGACGACTCGTGTGAAATTTTGATACGATCTTCTGAATTTGCTCAATCGCACGTTCACGATTTTGTGGGGTGCCTGTAATCGTAAAGGCCGTTTCATTTTGTTTGGATAAACCTTTCTTGACCGATAGACGAACTGAGTGCTTTTTTTGTATTGACTTTAATGTCTTACCTTGACGCCCTATCACGTGCTTCACTACATCTGTGGGTACGTAATATAATTCTGTTTTCGGGGGAAGAGATTGTTTGGTATTGGTCTGTTTTCCATGTTGTAACGAGAACTTTTGTAATTTCACTGCGACAGCATCAAAAGATGATTGTGAATTATACCGAACTCTCATTTTCTGTGTCAAATTGTGATCTTTTCCTGAAAATCGAGGCATGAATGTCAACTCTGTCTCTGTGATGATCGACCATGTATACAAAATGGTTCCTATCATTTTTTTAACGAGTGAGAACGGTACATCCATTTCCTTTTCATGGGCATACGAAGGATTAAAATCTATGAACTGTCTGCCATCATCTTCCATATTCCGAGTTTTACTGCGATGTACAGAAGTAGAATTTTTATCATTTTGTGTGCTATATCGTTCAGATATATATTTTTCAACACTAGGTAGTCCCAATTCGACACCGTCGGGAAATTCTTCATCACTAAAAGGAACTCGTTCATCATCCAATAAAGGATCATATGGTTCTGTTTCAGAATCTGTTTCGGATTTTGTGTCTTTATCTGCCCCACCTGTCTTTGTATCAGTTGTTATGGACATTTGTTTCGGTTCATCGTTCTGTGTCATTAGACGTGCTACTATTCCCATGCTCTTAATTTCTTGCAAGAACAGTTTAAATGTGTGCGGAACTTCTACTGAAGTAGTACGAATACTTCGATCATCCAGAGGAACAATTGAAGCATGAACGCCTCCATTACGGTTTTCGTATGTACGAATGGTAGGTTGGCAATTATAACAGTGATGAATTTGTTCCCGATCATTGACAATGGCTTCTTGTCCGCATGTGGTACAGATGTGAAGTACACTATTCTTTTTATTCACAACACCATCGGAACGTGTGTACACGGATTCGCGTAGAAATCCACTAACGCCATGACTTACTAATGCGTCGCGTTCCATTTCTCCAATACGTATACCACCTCCTACAGCGCGCCCACCAAGAGGTTGTTTGGTAATTGGATTCACCGGTCCATCACTATCACGTGAATACATTTTCCCAGATACTTGGTGTACCAAACGTTGATAATAGGTTGGACCAATAAAGATGGACACGTCTAATT
>JACLAC010000993.1_pt1 | contig 10386 bp, 7 predicted proteins | sample 8027881 | NCBI WGS metagenome assembly JACLAC01 (sample SAMN15725517, study PRJNA655200) | protist metagenome | isolation source: fluorescence activated cell sorting (FACS) single amplified genomes of... | place: Spain: Blaines Bay Microbial Observatory, Mediterranean Sea | collected 2016-01-19 | reverse complement strand
GTCTCTTTAACCATACGGCGGCCATCTACCAGATCATGACGGGCTATACTACGGACAAGGTAAGCCCATCCGGGCAGCTTGAGCCGCCTTCGCCCAAGGATTTCCCGAATTTCGGGTCAAACATTATCCGGATCAAGCCAACGGATGAGCCGATGCTTCCTTTTGTCATGCTTCCGCGACCTCTGCAGGAGAGCAATGTGGTAGGAAAGGGAGGTACTGCCGGATTTCTCGGAAAGGCCTACGATCCCTACTACCTGTATCCTCCGGGGGATGACATGAAGATGAATAAGATGGACGGGATCAATGTTGAAGATCTCCAACTTCGCCCTGAGGTCTTCTCTACACGTCTGCGTCGGAGAGCGAAGCTTCGTCAGACGATCGAGGATCAGATGCCGGCTCTTGAGAAGGCAGTAGAGAAGTTCAACCTGGACAATTACTACGAACAGGCCCTCAACCTGATCGTTTCGGGTAAGGCCCGGGAGGCCTTTGATCTAGAAATGGAGAGTGATGGGTTACGTGACCGGTATGGACGGAATACCTTCGGGCAGAGTTGCCTGCTGGCCCGTCGTCTGGTGGAGGCGGGTACCCGCGTGGTGGAGGTGGTGTGGCCGAAGGTAGCCAATTCGGATAATCATTCATGGGATCATCACAAGGATCTCAGTAAACGAATGAAGAATCAGTCTGGTCCCATGCTCGACGGTGGTCTCGCTACACTTTTTGAAGACCTCGATGAACGGGGCATGCTCGATGAAACCCTGGTTGTTGCGATTGGGGAATTTGGACGCGCTCCCGAGAAGGGGGTCAGCACCTCAGGAAATGGCAACAGTGCGGATGGGCGGGATCACTGGCCCTACTGCTACACTTCTGTTATCGGGGGAGCGGGAATTAAGCGTGGATATGTTCATGGTAAGTCTGACAAGACAGGTTCCGCGCCAGTGGAGCTCCCGGTGCATCCGAGTGAGGTTCTCGCCACGATCTACCACAGCGTGGGAATCGAACCGGAAACAATTGTCCATAATCATCTCAATCAGCCTCGCGAACTGGTCAAGGCACAGGCCGTGGAGAAGCTCTTTGCCTAAGGCAGTAGAGCAGAATGCCGCTTAGTATTTCCTGAGGTTCGCTCAGCAGAGCTGTCTTGGCGCAGTGGAGGATGACTTCACTCTGAAATCCTTTCGGCAAGTCACTGGCTGATCGCAGCCGGGAGCGCCTGAGCAGCTTTTTCAAAAGCGGCTGAAACAGCGGATTCAGATCCATCCAGCAAGGCCACGGGCTCGCCTTCGTCACATCGGCGCCGGGTTTCAGGATCAATGGGAATCTGTGCAAGAAGGGGAACGTCCAACCGGATCGCTTCGCGTTGGCCGCCACCTTCACCAAAGAGATGATATCTGGTTCCTTGGTCACATTCAAACCAGGCCATATTCTCGATCAGGCCGAGGATCCTGACGTTAACCTTGGCGAACATGCTGATTGCCTTGCGGGCATCAATAAGAGCTACTTCCTGGGGCGTGGTAACCACAACGGCTCCATCAACGGCGATGGTCTGAACGATAGTGAGTTGGATGTCTCCTGTGCCGGGGGGAAGGTCGAGGATGAGGACATCCAGGTCACCCCAGGCGACCTCCTGAAGAAACTGCTGGGTGTAACGGGTGGCAAGGGGGCCCCTTACAATAACGGGAGAGCTGTCTCCGAGGAGAAATCCCATCGACATCAATTTAATTCCATGGGCCTCAATGGGCACGATGCGCTCTCTCGCGTCGGCCACTGGTTGCTGGTCGGTTGCTCCGAACATGAGGGCGATCGAGGGGCCGTAGAGATCGCAGTCACATAGTCCCACCTTCAGTCCCTGCTTGGAGAGGGAGATGGCCAGGTTTGAGGACACGGTGGATTTGCCTACCCCGCCTTTACCTGAGGCGACCGCTATGATGCGCTTTACACCTGCGATGGATTGTTTGCCTCCTACACCTCCGGGGGTATTGGCTCCACCGGGAGGGTCCTGAACATCGATGGTGATCTGGACCTTTTCAGGGCCGCCGGCTAGTTCGTCGAGGACCTCGTGACAACCATTGAATATCTGTTCCGGGACCTTCGGGTCCCGGGTCTGGACCTGGATGTCGACTGAAATGATGCCGCTTTCGACCTTTATGGATCTCACCAGACCGAAGGAGACAATATCCCGGGAGAATCCCGGATACCTGACGGAGGTGAGAGCATTGCGGATGGTATCTTCGGTCATGTGTGCGGTGTGATGGGTTTTCGTCCCGGCACTGCCAGTTGTCAAATGTTCCATGTAAGCGGGCGCGAGAAGCACGTAACTTTCGACCGGGGAATGCCTGTGAGATGTAGGATGAAATGGCCAGCAGAACGACTTAAGTTCAGATCTTAGAGCAAGTCCCGGGCGTCAGGCCAATGGTAAGATCAGAAGCTTCTCCTGAGATGACTGGGGAGAATGTTCAGTTGCTCGCGGTATTTAGCGACGGTGCGTCTGGCTACCTTGAGCCCCTGTCCAGCAAGAGTCTTCTGGATCGCTGAGTCCGAGAGGGGTTTCTGGACGTTCTCGGCCTCTACGATGGCCTGGAGAGCCTCCCTGACCCCTTCATTAGAGACCGTCCGACCCTCTGCCGTCGTGTAACCAGAAGCGAAAAAGCGTCGTAATTCCATAACGCCATGGGGTGTGCGGACATGCTTGCCTGCTACCGCGCGGGAGACGGTTGCCGGATGCACCTCTATGGAGTCCGCGATCTCGTTCATGGTCAGGGGGCTGAGGCTGCGAGGACCGTTCTCGAGAAACTCACGTTGCCTCCGGATAATCTCTTCAGAAATTGCAAGAATGGTCGCCTGACGCTGGTCCAGGGCCTTTATCAGGGTGCGACCGTCCCGCAGTTGGTTGCGTAGATAGCTGCGTAACTTGCGGTCCGGACTGGTGGCGACCAGGTCCTTGTATGTATCACTGAGCCTCAGGCGGGGCAGGTATTCATTGGTCAATACGGCAGTCCATTCGCCCTCTGCGTTTCTTTCGAAGGAGACATCGGGAATGATATAGGGATTGCTGGATGGGTCGAACGACGTTCCCGGAGAAGGGTCGAGTTGTGCAATATGAGCTGCGGCCTCTACGACATCCTCCACGCTTACGCTGCATGTCTGCGCTATTTTCGGGTAGTGTTTGCGGGCGAGATCGTTGAGATGATTTTCGACAATGCGGAACTCCAGGGATTTGAGGCGGCCAGAGCGATGTAGCTGGACAAGGAGGGATTCTCTGAGGTCCTCGACCGCAATCCCGGGAGGGTTAAAACTCTGGAGCATTACCTTGGATCGCTCCAGGTTCTCGAGGTCAATTCCCAGTCGTCGCCCAACTTCACTGAGGGGTTCGTCGAAATATCCCCGCTCATCCATATTGCCGATAAGTGCCATTGCAGCGGTTCGGATATCCGGTTCAGGTGCCGCCAGATTGAGTTGGTCCAGAAGGTGCTGTTGAAGAGTTTCCGGGGAGACAATGGAGTTGTAGAGATGCTCCCGGCGCTCTTCGTCATCCCTGGAGGAACCGTTAGCTCGACGTTCCATGATGGCGAGTTCCCGGAGATCATCGTCAGGCGACTCGAGGAGGGGATCGGGATCTGATGCCTTGCTGTCCAGTTCGTCGAGGGAAACGCTGGCAAGTTCGTGCTCGAGGACGGGATTGGTCTCGAGGAATTGCTGTAGCAGTTGCTGCAATTCCAAGGTGTTGGCCTGCAGAACTTCGAGGCTCTGGCGCATCTGGGGCGCCAGAGTCTGCGTCTGGTTGAAATTCTGGTTGAGAGAAGGGCCGGACATTGCCTTTTCAGGTTCTTACCTTCACTATGGCAGCTCTCTCGTTCTAAGCGAGGGTTTTTGAAGCAGAACGCATGCCATTCTAGTGTTTCTCATGAATTTACAAGGTTCGGGGGTGAGTTCTCCGTCCAACTCCTGGAGCGAGGGAGGTGCTTCCCGGGCATAAGTCCGGTTCGGGAATGGCGGAGCTCTCACTTATTAGGCTTGATAACTTGTTGGCTCCTCCCTTGACTCGCCTATGGCGGATTTGACTCTGGGATTGTCTTTTGATGACGTTCTTCTAGTGCCTCGGAAAAGTGGGGTTTTGCCGACGGAAGCCCAACTGAATACGGCGCTGACTGGGGAAATATCCCTCAATATTCCTGCGATCTCAGCGGCCATGGATACCGTTTCGGAAACGGAGCTTGCGGTGGCCCTTGCCCGGGAAGGGGGAATGGCGGTGATTCACCGGGCCTGTACCGTAGAGGAGGAGGCGGCAATGGTTGCGAGGGTCAAGCGTTCGGAAAGCGCGGTGATCCAGAAGCCAATGACGGTCAGGGGAGAAACGACGATCGCGGATCTCAAGGTCATCATGGAAGAGCAGGGTTTCTCAGGTTTTCCTGTAGTGGACGAGGGAGGAGTGCTGGTCGGAATGGTAACAGGACGGGATATCCGTCATTTTGCGAATGACGCGGGCAAGGTAGAGGATGTAATGACCCGTGGCGAAAAACTGGTTACCGGTTCTCCTGATACGACCCCGGAGGTGGCTCGGCGGATTCTTTACGAGCACCGGATTGAGAAGTTGCCTCTTGTTGATGGGAAGGGTCGATTGGTCGGATTAATTACCGGGGGAGATATTGAAAAGCAGATCACTTTTGTACATGCGGCAAAGGATCCCAATGGTCAGTTGCGTTGCGGAGCTGCTATTGGGGTTGGTGCGGACTGGGAGGAACGGGCGAAAGCCGTTATTGAGGCGGGAGCTGATGCTCTATTCATAGATGCGGCAACGGGGCACACCTCCCGTGTTCTTGAGGTGGTTGAGGAGTTGGCATCGTTGTCTGATCGTCCAGTGGTGGCAGGAAATGTGGTAACAGAGCAAGGAGCGCGTGATCTTGTTTCCGCTGGAGCACGAGCCATAAAGGTGGGAGTAGGTCCTGGGTCAATTTGTACCACCCGTGTTATTGCGGGAGTGGGAATGCCTCAATTTACCGCAATTCAGAATGTGGCGCCGTGGTGCCGGGAAAATGGTGTCTGCGTTATTGCAGATGGGGGTATTCGCTACTCGGGCGACATTGTGAAGGCGCTGGCTGCTGGGGCGGATATCGTGATGCTGGGTTCTCTGTTGGCAGGGACGCGGGAGAGCCCGGGATTAACAGTTCATTTTCAAGGGCGCCGCTTCAAGACCTACCGCGGGATGGGTTCACTGGGGGCGATGATGAAGGGGGCTGGGGATCGCTACGGGCAGGGAGCCAGTGGAAAATTGGTGGCGGAAGGTGTAGAAGGGCGGGTTCCCTACAAGGGGCCTCTTGCGGATGTTGTTTATCAGCTTATGGGAGGGCTGCGTTCGGGAATGGGCTATGTGGGTGCTTCAGACCTGACAAGCCTGCGCTCACAGAGTGAGTTTGTGCGGATTACTCCCGGGGGGCTGCGTGAAAGTCATACCCACGACATTGTCATTACGCAGGAGCCGACGAACTACCAACCGATCAGCTAGGGTAGCCGGAATAATTTATAGCCCTTACGCTCATGGAAGAACGCAGGTACGTCGCTGTTATTGATTTTGGTTCGCAGTATACCCAGCTCATCGTGCGACGAGTCAGGGAGCTGGGATTTCTTGCGAAGCTTCACGCTATTGAGGAGTTTGACAGTCTCGAGAAACCAGGGGCCATTATTCTTTCGGGAGGCCCGCGGAGCACAAGTGAGGAGGGTGCACCCGACATCGATTTCAGGCGCTTGAAGGAGTATGGGGTGCCGGTATTGGGAATCTGCTATGGGATGCAGTTGCTCAACATAAAGTTTGGAGGAACCGTGGAGGCGAGTGACAGACGGGAATATGGGCCCGCTACACTGAATCCTGAATGTAGTGAAGGGCTCTTTGAGGGAGTATCGAAGGACTCGCAGATGTGGATGAGTCATTCCGATACGGTAAATGACCTTCCTGACGAATGCCGGGTGATTGCACGTAACCAGGAGGGCACCCCGGTAAGTCTACAGTGGGGGGATTCCTTTTTCGGAATTCAATTTCATCCGGAAGTGACCCATAGTCATGAAGGGTTGCAGGTGCTGAGAAATTTCCTGCAGCAGGCCAACGGGTTGCAGCAATTCCGGATCGAAGACTTCAAGCGGGAGCTATTGGAGCAGATCCGGGAAAGAGTTGGTGAAAAGCAGGTTGTGTGTGGCGTAAGTGGCGGAGTCGACAGCACGGTTCTGGCGGTTCTTCTCAAGGAGTCGGGAATCAGGATGCGTGCTATTTTTGTTGATCATGGACTCCTTCGAAAAGATGAAGGGGATGAGGTGAGGGCGAACTTCCGCCGAATGGGGGTGGATATAGAGACCGTGGAAGCGTCAGGGCGCTTTCTGGGTGAATTGGCTGGGGTGACCGATCCGGAGCGGAAGCGCGAAATCATCGGCAACCTGTTCATCGAGGTCTTCTGGGATTCAGTAGGCGATGCGGACATGCTAGCGCAGGGAACCCTTTATCCTGATGTGATCGAGAGTGCCTCCAATGACAAGACCAAGGCATCAAAGATCAAGACCCACCATAACAGGGTGGAGAGGATTCTCGAGCTACAGGCAGAAGGCAAGGTTCTGGAGCCGCTGGCCGAGTTGTTCAAGGACGAGGTCAGGGAGTTAGGCATGTCCCTGGGTATTGCACACGATATTGTGCACCGGCATCCTTTTCCCGGGCCTGGCCTGGCGGTCCGCTGTCCCGGTGAGGTGACCGTGGATCGGCTTCGTATTATCCAGGAGTGTGATGCGATCTTCATTGGTTGCCTTAGATCTCACGGCTGGTATGACAAGGTCTGGCAGGCTTACGCAGCCTTGGTCCCTGTCAGGACGGTTGGGGTCAAGGGGGACGAAAGAAGTTATGAGTTTGCAGTAAGTCTACGAGCGGTGGTGAGCGAAGATGCCATGACGGCAGACTGGGCTGAGTTGCCCTGCGAGATTCTACGAGAGGCCAGCAATCGGATCTTGAATGAGGTTCCAGGGGTTAACCGGGTCCTGTATGATGTCTCAACCAAGCCTCCTGCCAGTATCGAGTGGGAATAGACAGGGGCGGTCGTAGACTCTTTTCAGGTCTCGATGAGGAGAAGTTCCGGGGTGACCAGTTGAAAAGTGTCTTTAGGGCGTTTTCCCGTTCGTTCTGTCTTCGGGAATCACCTTCACCGGTATCTGTCCCAGGGCCTTGCCCGCAGCCAGAGTCATGTGGGGGAAGGGGATCTCGATATTTTCCTCATCAAAACGCTCCTTGAGCTCCCGGGGCAGGGTGTTGCGGAGAGTTCCGTAGTCATCCTGGAGGCACCACGCCCCGAGCATGAAATTCAAAGAGGAATCGCCAAATCCGGTAAACACGATGAGTGGATTGGGTTCATCAAGACATTGCACGTTCTGTTCGGAGACGTCCTGAAGAACACTGAGCACGTGTCCGATGTTTTCGTCATAGGAGACGCCAATATCGAGGTTGAAACGCCGTATCGGGTGGCGCGTGATATTGGTCACATTGGTTTTTACCAATGTTTCATTGGGGATGCGTACCGAGCGGTTGTCAAAGGTGCGCAGGGTAAGGGAAAGCAGGCCGATGGTATCAACAGTGCCGCTAATACCATCTACCTCAATGATGTCTCCAAGCTCAAACGGTCGTTCCCCAATAAGAAAGAACCCGCTGATGATGTTGGAAAGGGAGGTCTGTGCGGCAAATCCAATGGCAATGCCAGCAACCCCGGCTGCGCCAAGAATGGCGCCAAGATTGAGACCTACCTGTCCGAGGGCGAGGATGCCCACAAAGGCAAATCCGATATAGCGGATGACCTTTTTCATGACCATTACCCCCTGGGGGCCAAGCCGAGGTCCGAAAATGCGCAGGGAGAACCTGTTGAGAATTGAAATTACGATGAAGCCGCCGAGCAGGATTGCTGCAGCACCAAGAATCTTCCAGAGAAGCTCTGATTTCAGGAGGTCAGAAAGCCAGGGAGGAGGAGCTGCCAGAAATAGTGCGTTCATGACAAGGGCTCAGTTAATCACGTCAATGACCGAGGCGAATGCACGGCGAAGGGTGGAACGGTGAGCCTTCCCAGCGCGCGCATGGGCAATTTCGCGTGCATCAGCGGCTGGTGGAAGAGGCGTTGGATTGTAGGTTATGTCGTTGCCGTGTTCATCATCTTCCATGATTCGAATACTGCATGCGTTGGACCAGAGGCGCCCTTCATGCTCAAAGATGGAAAAATGCCCGAGATCGAGGAAGAGTCGTTCGAATTCGAAGGGTTCCTTGCTCTCGTTATGGAGATCAACGGAAACAATAATGTCGTGTGTCAGCCAGTCTTCCGGATCAAAGTGGCGCCGCGCGCGGGTTCGCAGGGAGTAGCATACCTCTCCCTCAGAGCGGTCTCCGTGCCAGGTTTTGCTGAGGGTCTCGGTAGAAATGCTGGTGAGCTTATTCAGTTTTCCTCCACACTGACCATGGACCTCAACAGTGGTCGGGATTCCTATGTAGAACAGAGCATTTCCTCCCGGCGCAATAGTGAGGGAAGAGTTTGGCTTGGCTATGATGGGCAATTCCGGCAGAGAGGGAAGAAGGCGGACGATCAAGTCTTCATTGCTGCAGTCCCAGCGCTCCCATTCGAGTTCCGCAGGGAGATCCTGAAGGGAACCTTTTTCCGCCATGTCGGGAAAATCCTGCCTTTTCCACCTGCTGACTCTCCACTCATCATGGCGGCGGAGCAGGGCAAAGTGGATTGAGCCAGCGTTGGAACGGAACCATTTGCCCTGTGCGAGGTTCTGTTCATCCCACGTGAGGTTCACGCTGCCACGATGAAAACTGCTTCTGGCAAGTCAAGCGAGGCGGCAGATGGATGTGCTCGTGTTTGTGAATAGAATGTGAACAGAAGTAATATGAGGGATAAACCATTGAGAATGGGCTCTGTCGAGAAGTTGAGAGCGAATGGTCTGCAATGGAAAAGCACCCGGGAAGGCGGCTTAGCGTTGACGCCTTCGCTCCATGGCGTCTAGGTGGTGAGAAGACTGATGAATCCGAGTAGAACAGCATACGGAACCTGGAGTGGCGGACGCTATATGCACTTTGGCGAAATGCTTGAGGAAGATCGTTACCAGAATTGTATCCGCCTCGCCTACGAAAGTGGAGTGCGGACGTTTGTAACAGCGGATGTTTATGGTCAGGGGAAGGCGGATACGGCTCTTGGAGAGGCTCTCGGTTGCTATCCCCGTGAGTCTTATTGCCTGGTAGGCACAGTAGGACATGATTTTTACAAGGGAACTCGTGCCGGCTCAGGAGGATATCCGCGCTTTACAGACTCGGACCTGCGGAACCCTGCCGAATACCGGGACTTTCTAAGAATGGCCTGCGAGAAGTCGCTTACGAGCTGTGGGACGAATTATTTTGATCTGCTTCTCCTGCATAATCCGGACGAGAAGGGTTACACGAGAGAGGAGGTTTGGCAGGGGATGACCGCTCTCAAGGACGAAGGAATGGTAAACCTGCTGGGAGTGGCACCAGGGCCCGCTAACGGTTTTACTTTGGATCTCATACATGCCTTTGAGCGATTTGGAGAGGTAATCGACTGGGCCATGATCATTCTCAACCCTCTGGAGCCCTGGCCAGGTCAGTCGGTGCTTCCAGCGGCGAGAAAACATGAGGTGGATATTCTGACCAGGGTAGTCGACTATGGAGGTCTTTTTCATGGAGATATGAAACCAGGCCATCACTTCAAGGCGGGTGACCATCGTTCCTACCGGCCGGAAGGATGGGTTGAGGCTGGGCATGAGAGGATCGAGAAGATGAAGGATGTCATCGAGCGCCATGGCCTGAGTCTTCTGCACTTTGCCTGCCTTTGGAACCTTTCACAGGAACCGGTAAAGAGCGTGGTGCCGACCTTTATTCAGGAAGCCGGAGAGTCTTCTCGCGCCATTGAGGATAAAATAAAGGAGTTTGGTTCGCTTCCGGAAATCATCCTCAGTCCAGAGGATGTGGAGAGCGTGCGATTGGCCGGAGACAATACGGGTTGCATGAAGCTGAAGGGCGCCAGTCAGCGTCATGAGTCGAGTGAGCGTCCCGACGAATGGCCCATGCGCCCCGAATTGCTTGAGCTTGCCCAACGCTATGGGTTGGGAGCCGGGTGGTAGTATCCGGACGGGAGCGAGTCATGAAATGTCCTCGATGTGTCCAGAGAGTCCATAAAAAGGCGCGCCAGTGCCCGCATTGTGGATTCAGCATCTCAGATGTGGACCGCGTTTTTGGGGAGGATGATGTGAGGCTGAGGACCCTGACGGATGCCGCAGGGGTTCTACGCAAAAGAGAGAGACTGGTCTTGCGTCGCACGTTGCGGGACTTCCAGACAATCTTTCCGCAGCTGTTTTTCGGAGTTTATT
>JACLAC010013044.1_pt1 | contig 10389 bp, 8 predicted proteins | sample 8027881 | NCBI WGS metagenome assembly JACLAC01 (sample SAMN15725517, study PRJNA655200) | protist metagenome | isolation source: fluorescence activated cell sorting (FACS) single amplified genomes of... | place: Spain: Blaines Bay Microbial Observatory, Mediterranean Sea | collected 2016-01-19 | reverse complement strand
GGAGACGATGCTCAAAGTATTTATTCCTTTAGAGGAGCGAACATTGAAAACATATTAAATTTTCAAAAAGATTATTCAAATACTCAATCTTTTAAACTTGAGCAAAACTACAGATCATCAAAAAATATTGTTGCTGCCGCTAATGCAGTAATTGCAAAAAACAAGGACCAGTTTGAAAAGGATGTCTGGACTGAAAATGATGAAGGTCCAAGAATTAAGGTTATTAAAACAAAAACAGATAATGAAGAAGGTAGGGTAGTTTCTGATAAAATAATGAACTTAAAACTAGAGCATCAACTTTACAACAACGAATTCGCCATTTTATACAGAACCAATGCTCAATCAAGGGCTATGGAAGAAGCACTAAGGAAACGGAATATACCATATAAAATATATGGAGGGCTTTCGTTTTACCAAAGAAAAGAAATTAAAGACTTACTTTCCTACTATAGAATGACTTTCAATCCGAACGATGAAGAGGCCTTAAAAAGAGTTATTAATTACCCAACGAGAGGAATTGGAAAAACAACACTCGATAAATTAATTTTAACAGCGAATAATAATGATACTAGTCTCTGGGAAATAATTTCTAATCTTGATGCTTTTAATACAGGTCTTGGAAATGGACCTAAAACGAAAATTAAAAATTTCGTTACCATGATATTAAGTTTTGGTAGTGAACTTTTTCGAAAAAATGCTTTCGACTTAGGTCAATACATTGCCTCTCATACTGGATTGTTGAAAGAATTGCATGATGATAAAACTCCAGAGGGAATTTCAAGATATGAAAACATCCAAGAGCTATTAAATGGTTTGAAACAATTTTCAGCCCAAGAGGAGCCCTCAGATTATCCAACAAAAACCCTCGATAAATTTATGGAGGACGTTGCATTGTTAACCGATGCTGATAATGAAAGTCAAGACGATTACAACAAAGTTTCTCTAATGACTATTCACAGTGCTAAGGGTTTGGAATTCCCTTATGTATTTATTGTTGGAATGGAAGAAAACTTATTCCCTTCTCAACTATCTGTAAATTCAAGATCAGAATTAGAGGAAGAGAGAAGACTTTTTTATGTTGCCTTGACCAGAGCTGAAAAGGCTGCTTTTTTAAGTTATGCTCAAACACGGTTTAAATTTGGCAACATTACTTATGCAGAACCCAGTAGGTTTATATCTGAAATACCATTAGACTTTATAGAAATGCCTGACGTTAGGCCTCCTAGGAATTACGCGGGGACAGAATTAAATGAAATAAACCACTTCGCAAGAAGATCACCTATTCCTCCTGGCAAAAAACTTGTTAGCCTAGAACGAGCTGCAAAACTAGAAAAACCAAAAGATACTAATGAAACGGAAAGAGTGAATCCAACTGTAAAAGAAGGGCAAACTGTCGAGCACCTAAGATTCGGACGAGGTAAGGTTATTAAGGTTGAAGGAATAGGCCCAAATAAAAAAGCAGTAATTTCGTTTGGAAAACATGGCCAAAAACAAATACTTTTGAAATTTGCCAAACTTAAAATAGTTGGGTAGCTTTAAAGATTATACTGAATTATATATGGACTACAATACTACGCGTTCTTCATTAGTTATTCCTGAATACGGAAGAAACATTCATAAAATGATAGAACATGCCATTTCTGTAAAGGATAGAGAGGAGAGAAATCACATCGCAAGATCGATTGTGAAAGTTATGGGGCAAGTAAAACCTCAATTTAAAGAAGCCGATGATTTCATCCAGAGTCTTTGGGATCATATGATCATTATTTCTGATTTTAAATTGGATGTTGATTCACCCTATCCATATCCAGATAAAGAAGAATTGGTTAAGCCACCAAATAGAGTGGCCTATCCTCAAAATAAGATTAGATTCCGTCACTATGGAAAATCAATAGAAAGTTTTATTGATAAAGCGTGTAAGATGGAAGATGGAAAAGATAGAGATTCCTTCATTTACTACATAGCAAATATGATGAAGAAAAATTATCTTCTCTACAATAGAGATAGTGTTAACGATGAATTAATATTTGATCAACTTAGTACACTTTCAAATGGAAAATTAAAAATGCCAGAAAATCAATCATTAAAACATGCTGGTGTGTTAGTTGGCAAAAAAACCTCAAATAATAAAGGAAGTAGTAGAAGGCAATCTAACAATAATAAAAAAGGAGGAAAAAGATCATTTAAAAGAAGATAAAGCATGGAAAGTTTTGTAATAAATGGAGGAAATCGTTTAGAAGGTGAAATTATTCCTCAAGGAGCTAAAAATGAAGCTTTGCAGATTTTATGTGCTGTTTTATTGACCCCAAAGAAAGTTACCATTACTAACCTTCCAAACATTGTTGATGTAAATAAGTTAATTGACTTACTAAAAAGCATGGGCGTTAAGGTTCATCAGCTCAATGAGTTTGATTATGAATTTCAAGCAGATGATGTAAACCTTGACTATATGATTTCCGATGATTTCAAGGCTAAAGGGTCTAGTTTAAGAGGTTCAATAATGATTGTTGGCCCTCTACTAGGAAGGTTCGGAAAAGGATACATTCCAGCTCCTGGAGGTGACAAAATTGGAAGAAGAAGAGTAGATACTCATTTCATAGGATTTCAAAAGTTAGGAGCAAATTTTGAGTATCAGGCTGCTAGCAAATTTTACAAAGTTGAATCTTCAAAACTACGCGGTTGTTACATGCTGTTAGATGAAGCTTCTGTTACTGGTACTGCCAATATTGTAATGGCAGCTGTATTGGCCGATGGAACAACTCAAATATACAACGCAGCATGCGAGCCTTATTTACAGCAATTGTGTAAAATGCTCAATAGAATGGGAGCAAAAATATCAGGGGTTGGTTCAAATTTACTTACGATTGAAGGTGTCGAATCCTTAGAAGGAACTGAACATCGAATTTTGCCTGATATGATTGAAATTGGTTCTTTCATTGGTATGGCCGCAATGACAGAATCAAACATAACTATTAAAGATGTTTCCTATAATAATCTAGGAATTATCCCCAATACCTTCAGACGTTTGGGTATTCAAATGGAATTGGTCGGAGACGATATTATCATTCCATCTCAAGAACAATACGAAGTAGAAAAATTCATCGATGGTTCAATAATGACTATTGCTGATGCCCCTTGGCCTGGATTTACTCCAGATCTTTTAAGTATTATGTTAGTAACGGCCATTCAAGCTAAAGGATCTGTTCTTATTCATCAAAAAATGTTTGAGTCAAGACTTTTCTTCGTTGACAAATTAATTGATATGGGAGCTCAAATTATTTTATGTGACCCACATAGAGCTACTGTAATCGGAAATAATAAGCAACAACGTTTAAGAGGTCTTACTATGACTTCACCAGATATTAGAGCAGGTGTATCATTATTAATAGCCGCTTTATCGGCAAACGGGACATCCACAATTAACAATATCGAACAAATTGACAGAGGGTATCAAAACATAGACACTCGTTTAAAAAATTTAGGCGCTGATATTACCAGAATTAGCCAATGAAAAAACTTCTTCTCATAGTGAGTGTCCTAATTGGACTATCATTCTTCATGGGTAAAAAAGAAAAACCTATTGAGGGTTTAAACGTTGGGAATATAGCACCTAATCTTAAGGGGGCTTCTCCAAATGGAGATACATTGAGCTTAGTTAACTTAAGAGGAAACTACGTTTTGCTTGACTTTTGGGCCTCTTGGTGCAGACCATGCCGTTACGAAAACAGAAATCTTGTAAAAACGTTCAAACACTTTAACAACTATGTTTTTCCTGTTAAAAAAACATGGATAGGTAGAACAAAAAAAGTACAAGGTTTTAAAGTATTTAGTGTTTCTCTTGATGCGCGTAAAGATTCATGGATGCAAGCCATTAAAGACGACCACCTTACTTGGCCCTGGCACATTTCTGATTTAAAACACTGGAATAGCAAACTTGCAGCCAAATACAATATTATGAGTATTCCTGCTAATTTCTTACTCGATCCAAAGGGCAAGATTATTGGGAAAAACTTAAAAGGAAAGGAACTAGACGCTCTATTAGAATCTGTAAGATATAAAACTGAATAAATAGGTAAGTATTAAAATCTATCCTTTTTTTATCGTAATTTTGCCAAAATTTGAATCATCTGACACAATACAGTGTCACTTTGTCTTGTATTTATTCAAGAGTTAGATTGGCAAGGCTATTGATATGGAAAATAAAAATAATTTACCAAACGGAAAATAAATGGGTAATAAGGAAGAAAAAGTAAAGAAAGAAGAAGTAGAAAACAATACAGAGGGAGCAAAAAAAGAAGAATCTAAGCAAGAAGCCAAAAAGGTTTCAATAGAAGATAAACTTGAACAGGCTGAAGATAAGTTTTTACGAATTTTCTCTGAATACGAAAACTTCAGAAAAAGAACTCAAAAAGAAAAAGCAGACTTAATTTCAGGAGCTGCAGCAGATGTATATAAAGTTCTTCTTCCAATTTTAGATGACTTGGATAGAGCGAAAGAAAATATTGAAAAAGCTGAAGATATTGCTTCTTTAAAACAAGGATTGGAGTTGATTTTTGATAAATTGACTAAGTCTTTAAAGTCTAATGGACTTGAATTAATGGATGTTAAGGAGCAAGATTTCAACGCAGATGAACATGAGGCGATTACAAACATCCCTGCTCCCTCTGAAGAGTTAAAAGGAAAAGTGATTGAAGTAGTTGAGCAAGGATATACTTTAAAAGGGAAAATCATCCGATTTCCTAAAGTAGTTGTAGGAGCATAAGAGAAGTTAATATTTATGTCAAAAAGAGATTATTACGAGGTATTAGGCGTAAGCAAATCGGCTGATGATAAAGAAATCAAGAAAGCTTACAGAAAGCTTGCTGTTAAGCATCACCCTGATAAAAACCCAGACGACAGTGTGGCCGAAGAAAAATTTAAGGAGGCTGCTGAAGCATATGAAGTTTTAAGTGATGCTCAGAAAAAAGCACGTTATGACCAATTTGGTCATGCTGGAATGGGAGGAGCTGCAGGCGGTCATGGTGGTTTTGGTGGTGGAATGTCCATGGACGACATTTTTGAAAACTTCGGTGATATTTTTGGAGGATTTGGTTTTGGCGGTGGAAACGGAAGATCAAGAGGTGGAAGAAGAGTAAGTAGAGGATCTAATATTAGAATTAAAGTTTCTCTGACTTTAGAGGAAATTGCAGAAGGAGTTGAAAAGAAAGTAAAAGTAACCAAAGACAATTCGTGCGAAAGTTGCAACGGATCTGGTGCTGAAGGCTCAAGCGGATACAGTACTTGCGCACCTTGTAATGGATCTGGTCAGGTAACACGAGTAACCAATACTTTCCTTGGGCAAATGCAAACTGCATCAACTTGTCCAACATGTAACGGCCAAGGAAGCGTAATTACGGATAAGTGCAAAAAATGTAATGGTAAAGGTGTAGAGCGCGGAGAAGCAGTCATACCTATTAATATTCCTGCTGGTGTGGAAGATGGGATGCAACTTCAAGTAAGTGGTCAGGGAAATATGGGAAGCCGTGGAGGAGTTGCTGGTGATTTATTGGTTGTTATTGAAGAAAAAGCACACGATTATTTCCAACGAGAAGGACAAAATTTGCATTATGACCTTTTTGTAAACTTTGCTGATGTTGCGCTTGGAACTCAAATAGTGGTTCCAACTCTAAAAGGTAAAGTGAAAATAAAATTAGAAGAAGGAACCCAATCTGGAAAGCTTTTGCGATTGAGAGGAAAAGGTTTACCAAGTGTTAATGGATATGGAACGGGCGATATTATTGTAAATGTTAATGTATGGACGCCGCAAAAACTTTCATCTGATGAAAAGAAAATACTCGAAAAGTTGAGAGATTCTGAAAATTTCAAACCTAATCCGGGTAAAAAAGACAAAGGATTCTTTGAACGAGTAAAAGAATATTTCAATTAACCTTAAGCCTCAGTATTGAGGCTTTTTTACTCACTCAACCTCATTAATTAACACAAACCGTTAACAAACTTTAGGTTCATACAATTAAATCTTCCAGCATTTTCTTTATTTTAGTTTACAAGGACTATGGCAATTAAATATATTATAAAAGCCCATAAAGTTGTAAAGAGGTATCACAATCATACAGCTTTAAATAAAGTAAGTATAAAAATACCAAAAGGCTCTATATATGGACTACTTGGACCGAATGGAGCTGGAAAAACAACCTTTATACGATTGATTAATCAAATTACAAAACCGGATAAAGGAGAAATTTTGTTCTACAATAAGCCTTTAGCAGAAGAACACATTCAAAAAATAGGTTACTTGCCAGAAGAGCGAGGTTTATATAAAAAAATGAAAGTTGGGGAGCAATCAATGTATCTTGCCCAACTTAAAGGCATGTCTAAGTTTGAGGCCAAAAGAAAACTAACTGAATGGTTTGATAAATTCGATATTTTAGATTGGTGGGATAAAAAAGTGGAGGATCTATCAAAAGGTATGGCTCAAAAAATTCAATTTATAGTCACGGTAGTTCATGAGCCGGAACTTTTAATCTTAGATGAACCATTTTCAGGATTTGATCCAATAAACACTGAATTAATAAAACAGGAGATACTTGAGCTAAAGAAAAAAGGAACAACCATTATTTTTTCGACGCATAACATGCAAAGCGTAGAAGAAATTTGTGATTACATAACTTTAATTAACCAATCAGAGACAATTATCGAAGGGCCTATTGAAGAAGTTAAGAAACAATTTAGTAAAAATACATACGTGATTCATTTTATAGGTAACATGATTACTTTTACAAATGCATTATGGACTGGATTTGAATTAATTAAGAAGGAAGAAATTTCAAAAACAGAATATAAGGTAACCGTATCTCCCAACGGACAAAATTCTATTAATGAATTAATTAAAAATATAGTGCATGACTGCACAATTAAATCTGTTTATGAATCTACAGCAAAAATGCACGATATCTTTATCAAAGCTGTTGCACAGTCAAATGAACCTAAAAATGTGATTAAAGGAGGTAATAATGAGTAAATTACGATTAGTTGTTCACAGAGAATACAAAACTAGGGTTCAAAAAAAATCTTTTTTACTCCTTTCAATCATTTTGCCTTTTATTATCGCTGGACTTTTAATATCGCCTATTCTTATTCAACAATCTACTTTCAAACAAAAAACAGTACTAATTGTTGATAATACACTTGCATTAGGTGATTTGCTTGAAAAAAATAAAAGCTCAAAATATATCAAGTATGTAAATATGCCGATGGAAGCAACTATAGAATATGTTGCTAACCAGTTTGAGAATTCAAAAGACACAATGGTTCTGCATCTTAATAAAAATTTCGGGATTATTTCAAATAGTCCAGGACAACTATACAATAATGGACATCCTGGTCCAGGAGTTTTAAAAACCATAAAAAATGATTGTTTTGATCTTTTTAGAAAAATACAAGTATACAGAATCACTAATTTAAATTTAGAGAAAATTGACAAACGATTAGGAGATGCCTGTAATATACAATACGAAGGTCTTGGAATAAACCCTGAAATAAAATCATATTTATCTCTAGCAAGCGGTTTGTTAATGTATTTGCTGGTATTAATTTACGGTGTGCAAGTCATGAAAGGTGTTTTAGAGGAAAAAGCAAATCGAATTATCGAAGTTGTTTTGTCGTCAATAAAACCTGTAAAACTTATGTGGGGTAAAATCATTGGAATTGGTTTAGTCGGCATAACACAATTTTCAATAATAATCATCTCTGCAATAATTATTTTCAGTATCGTCCAATCAGTTTTAGATATAGATGCTTCTGGACTTGTTAATGACCAAATTATGATGATGGATGCAGATGGAAAATTAGTACAAGCAAACATTCCTACATTAACTCCTGAAGAAATAGATACTGTTTATGCCATTGAAGGTTTAGAGGCATTTCTCCCGACATTCCTAATTGTTATTCCTTTCTTATTTGTTGGCGGTTTTTTACTTTATGCATCTTTTTTTGCTGCAGTTGGTTCAGCTTCAAATCCTGATACCGAAACTCAACAATACATTTTACCCATTACTGTACCTATAATTCTAAGCATGATTATTGCCGCTACGGTTATGGATAATCCTGATTCTGACTTGGTATATTACACTTCAATGTTTCCTCTAACCTCCCCTGTTGTAATGGCTTCAAGGCTTCCCTTTATAAACTGGGCCACGGAATGGTGGCAAGTGGTAATAGCAATTATCTTATTGTTTGGATGTGTTTGGTTAAGTACAAGATTTGCTGCTAAAGTATATAAAACCGCCATTTTAATGTATGGTCAAAAATTAAGTTACCGTAATATATGGAAGTGGTTTAAAGAAAGTAATTCATGAAAATTGCAGTTATTGATATAGGTACAAATACATTCAATTTATTGGTTGCTCATAAACCGAACAGAAGGTTAATACCATTAGCCATTCATAAAGAATTTGTTTTTCTTGGAAAAGGTGGAATAAATAATGATGTAATTCAAGAAGATGCAATTTTGCGAGGTTTAAAAACAATCAAAAAATTTAAGAAAATAGCTGATGAGTTAGGTGCTACCAAAATCATTGCAATAGCCACCTCAGCAGTAAGAAATGCAAAAAATGGAAATGATTTTGCAGGAAAAGTAAAATCCTTAACAGGTATTGAGATTAAAATTATCAAAGGAAACCAAGAAGCTGAATATATTTACAACGGAGCAAGAGAGGCAACTAACCTTGGAAGCAATCCAGTTTTAATCATGGATGTTGGGGGAGGAAGTACTGAATTTATTATTTGTGACCGCTATCAAGTGTATTGGAAAAAAAGTATTGAAGTTGGTGCTGCTCGATTATTTGAAAAATTTCACAAATCAGACCCTATTTTAAAAGAAGAGATAGAAAGTATTGAAGCCCATCTTGAAAAAAAATTAAATGAGATAATTAAAAAAGCTCATGATTTTGAAGTTGAAACTCTAATTGGATCTTCTGGTGCTTTTACTTCGATTGCAAAAATGATTGCGCATAGATTAAATGAGCCCGAAAAATTAATCCATTCTACCGAATACGAATTCAACCTATTAGAATTTGACATTCTAAAAGAAAATATAATTCATCTACCCCTTGAAGAACGATTTAAAATACCTGGATTAATTAAGGAACGAGCTCCAATGATTATTGTTGGCACAGTGCTTGTAGAATTTATTCTCGAAAAGTTAAACATACAGCGGTTTAAATTGGCACGCTATGCTCTAAAAGAAGGAGTAGCAATCGAATTTTTAAACTGTATTACACATTAAAAAAACAGGAATGGGGAAAATATTAGTTATTGATGACGAAAGACCAATTAGAAGAACACTTTGTGAAATTCTTGAATTTGAGAAGTTTCAAGTTGATCAAGCTGAGAATGGAGAAGAAGGTCTAAAAATGGCTCGAGAAAACGAGTATGATGTTATTTTATGTGATATCAAGATGCCTAAAATGGATGGCATGGAGGTTCTTGAAAAAATCAAAGAATTGGATTATGATTCAACGATTGTAATGATTTCAGGTCATGGAACCATTGACACTGCCGTGGATGCACTTAAAAAAGGAGCATTTGATTACCTCCCTAAACCCCCCGATTTGAATCGACTACTTGTAACTGTTCGAAATGCAATGAACAAAAAAGAATTGGTACAAGAAACTAAAGTTTTAAAGAAAAAACTCAACAAAGTAAAATCAGCAAACATTATTGGAGAATCACAGGCAATTAAAACCGTGATTAATATCATAGATAAAGTTGCAGCAACCGATGCCAGGGTTTTAATTACTGGAGGTAATGGCTCGGGAAAAGAATTGGTCGCTCGTCAAATTCATGAAAAAAGCCCACGAGCCAAATCATCATTAGTTGAAGTAAATTGTGCAGCCATTCCTTCAGAACTAATTGAATCTGAGCTTTTTGGTCATGAAAAGGGGGCTTTTACATCTGCACATAAGCAACGGAAAGGGAACTTTGAAACCGCAAATGGCGGAACTCTCTTTCTCGATGAAATTGGTGATATGAGTCTTTCAGCGCAAGCTAAAGTACTCAGAGCTCTTCAAGAAAACAAGATTACCCGTGTTGGAGGCGAAAAAGAAATTAAAGTTGATGTACGAGTGGTTGCTGCTACAAATAAAGATTTAAAAGAAGAGATTGCAAACGGAAATTTCAGAGAAGACTTATACCATAGATTAAGTGTTATTATTATTGAAAACCCATCATTAAATGAAAGAAAAGAAGACATTCCTCTTCTCTCAGATTTCTTTACAAAACAAATTTGTGAAGAACATGGAATTGCTCCTAAAATAGTTTCCAAAGAAGGACTAAATGAACTTCAGAAGATAAATTGGACTGGAAACATAAGAGAATTCAGAAATGTAATGG
>JACLAC010004171.1_pt1 | contig 10391 bp, 7 predicted proteins | sample 8027881 | NCBI WGS metagenome assembly JACLAC01 (sample SAMN15725517, study PRJNA655200) | protist metagenome | isolation source: fluorescence activated cell sorting (FACS) single amplified genomes of... | place: Spain: Blaines Bay Microbial Observatory, Mediterranean Sea | collected 2016-01-19 | reverse complement strand
GCCAGTTTGATATTCCGTCTGTTCAGCAACAACATCGCAATTGGTATGATGCAGCGGAGATGTATTATTGGTTATGTGGTGGGCAGGAGGAGTTTGAAGCAATGGTTGGCAGTAAGGAATGGCCACCTGGATATGCTGTTCCTGGTCAAATGCCAGCAAATCATCATAATTTTTAGGTACAGAGGTAAAAGTGTATCAAGACATGCTTTTATGCGTGTTTCCGCTGGGTGTTAACTACCCAATCTCACATTGACAAAAAATGCCTGAGCCTAGAAGTAAAATTGATAAAGAAAGGTGTTTGCCCAGCAAATATTGGTATTGTGCAATCTATCGAAAGATGAGGCCCCGCATAGTTTCCTGTGATAAAAATGTGTTTAATAAGTCTCAGGAAACCCTGTAAATATATGTTATGGTCTGAAAGAAAGGGAGACAACTTGCTTGGTATATTTCTTATTCGATTAACAAGCCTCTAATGAAGGTAATAGATCAATTAATCTGACATTGCTAGCCTTTTTCTTTTTACATTGGATCTATTCGGGGACTTCCCCTTCCCTATTTGCTTTGGATCGTGTTGTTAAATCAAACCAAGTTTGGTGGCCCTGAAAGAAGCGTTCTAATTCATCTACCATAAGTTTAAAAAAATGTGGATAATCGTCTCCTGTCAATCCAGCGAAATGTGGACTTAAGAAAACGTTGGGCAAATGAATAATTTCACTGTCCGGCGGAATTGGCTCTGGGTCAAAAGCTTCAATTCCAGCTGTAATATCCCCTCGTTTTAGCCGTTCGATTAATGCTTTAGAATCCACGATTTTTCCTCGCGAAACATTAACAAAAGCCGATCCTGATGGGAGTAGGTCTAGCTCACGTTTGCCAATCATTCCTTCTGTTTTTGGTGTTAAAGGTGCTAAACATACCACTACATTACATTGAGATAACAAGTTGTCTAGTGAGGTTTGGACAAACCCAATTGCTTCGGCCATTTCCCGTGGTAAATATGGATCGTGGACCCATATGTCTACTTCAAATCCCCGCAAGAATTTGATTAGTCTGCGACCCATGTGTCCGCAGCCAATGAGTCCAACCCGTTTACCATAAAGCATTTTTTGGTTCTTCCTTTTTTCCTCACCGCTAGGGGGAGTACCAGCAGTGATCTTCCGGAACATTGCACCAGCATTACGAAGAGAGATCAAGATTAGTGCCAATGCCCACTCGGCCACCGGGTAGGATGACCCTTGCGTTGTATCTACCGTACTGATATTACGTTGCCAACAGGTTTCCAAATCGATCCGAACAGCGAATCGATCGCCTTCCAGTTCGCCAATAATCTTCAAATTAGGTGCATGCTCCAGAATTTTTTCGTTGATCCTTGGTGCTCCGTGACAAACTACCATGCCATCTACACCTTTTACCTGTTCACATAGCTGTTGGATGGTTTCTGGATTTTCATGGGCTTGATAGATATTTCCACCATTACATTCAAACCAGTTCCAATTGGCAAAAGATTCCAACCGTTCTAGTTCATCAGGCGAAATATATGTCTCTCGAACACGTCGATTGAACAGGAATAGAACTTCTGGTTTCTTATTTACCATCAAAATTTCTCCTTTAATAGATCAGGTATTCAAGCTTTTAGAAATGTTATTTAATCTATGCTTGACTGCGTATTGTTCCCGATTTGCATTATTTTGGTTCGTCAAATACAATCGGGTCTCGTCCGGATTCTTATGCAAGTGATATGAATTCTACTATCCTATTGTGCTTAGGTGTCAGTTTCCGTTAGTTAAATGGCACAATTGAAAGGTACGGACATAGTTGGACTTACTTCTCCTTCGCGTAGTTTGAATATCTAGTTACAGCTCTAAACGATCTACTATTTGCTATTTTATGCAGAACCGTCTGTGTCTTTACCCTTAGTACAGCATCATGTTAAAATACCTAAGCTGGTCAACTTGAGGTAGTAGTTTACTACTAATTTTGATCTAGCTAGAAAAGAAATTTTACTAGATATGAATATCCAGATCTCGGATTCAGCTGCCTTATGATTAAGTGCAATCCATCTATTAAGGAGGGAATTATGCCAGAGGATGGGATTAAGAGCAATTGTTGTTTATCTCAAACTGAAGTAGATCAATTTAATTCGGAAGGTTATCTAATCTTCGATGGTTTTTTTGACAAAAACTTAAATCAACTTTTGAAAGAAGATGTTGATCAATTGATGACCAACCGCGCTAACAAAGGGGAAACGAATCTTATGGTTTTTCCTTCGTTAGGATCGCTAACTTCTGAACCAATAATCGTTGATCGCGTTGCTGATTTGATGGGAACTACTTTTACCCACCACCATATTCATGCTCGCTGGCAAGGAAAAGGTGAACCTGGCGTTTCTTGGCATCACGACTATGAGCAGATGCCACAAACCAACCGTTCTCATTTGATGGTACATGTGTTTATATATTTGGACGGATTGAATGGTGAAATTGGAGATCTTCTCGTTTTGCCTGGATCGCATCAACGGATTATGGCTCGTGATGCTTATCGCCAATTTATGCATGAAGATCTACCCGGTTCAGTCACAATTGATAACCTGTCTCCTGGATCATTTGTTATTGTTCATTCAGCTTTGCAACATGCTCGACGCCCGAAACCCGGAGGAGAAACTTTTCGACGTTATTTTATTGACACCTCGTATTGCCAACATGGAATTTTATGGCCTGCTGGTCGGCGACTTTGGCATCTCAATCAGATGGCATTAGATCTAGGTTGGGATCGTAACGGCAAGTACAAGTTTTTATACGATAACAGTTGCTTTTTTGACCCACATGACTACGTGGAAAAATTCAATACCTGTAATCAAGGGAGCTTAGCAGTACACTTAATGGAAGGAATCAATTCACATAATGAGGAAATAAAAGCATGAAAATATTGGTTACAGGGGCAACTGGAAAAGTCGGACAGGTGTTTATCCAGCGTTTCCTTGCTGAACGGGATGAAGGTCGTATACGCGCATTCTGTCATAATCGAATGCTGGAATCAGGGGATAGGCTAGACGTAGTTCAAGGAAGTTTAGCTAGTAAACCAGACGTGGATAAGGCTATGGAGGGGATAACCCACGTCTTGCATTTGGCCACTTGTAAAGAAACACCAAACGATATCATTGATGTCACTGTAAAGGGGCTATTTTGGTTGCTAGAAAATTGTCGCCAAAATTCCAGTTTTCAACAGTTTCTAATGGTAGGTGGTGATGCTGCAATGGGGCATTTTGTTTATCCTCATCCTGTACCTATTACTGAACAACAGAAGCACATGCCTTATCAGGGGTGTTATGCATTATCCAAAGTTCTAGAGGAAGTAATGCTGGAACAGTACTATATCCAATATAATTTGAATGGTTGTTGCTTACGCGCTCCTTGGATTATGGAGAAGGATGATTTTAGGTTTTCCCTCTCTTTTGGAGAAGATGTTTTCGGTGGTCCTCGTTGGAGAGAACTAGTTGGTCCCGAAAAAGCGAGCCAATATGAAAAATCACAAACGGTTCCCATTTTGCAAGATATTGGAGGCCAACCTATTAAACGCAATTTTGTACATGTACAAGACCTCGTCTCATCCATTCTGAAAGCTTTTGACCATCCAAAGGCCTTTCAGCAGTTGTTTAACATTTGTATGGATCAGCCAGTTGATTATGGCCAAGTAGCTGAATATCTGAAACAGACCCGTGGCCTGCCGAGCGTGGGTGTAAAGACTGAGTACCATAGCACTTGGATGGATAATACGAAGGCCAAGTTTCTGCTAGATTGGCAACCGAACTATGATCTAACTCGATTAATCGATGAAGCTTGGAATTATCAAAGATCTTCCAATGATCCTAGAAAAACATGGTATCCAGGGTAGGCTTATATTTGCTACTGTTCTTCAACGGTTGAGTTGACATGAGTCCTTGTCAGATAGGCATATTCCTCTAAATAATTTATACTTGCATGATTTTTCTCATCATATTTTGCCGCACTATAAAAATATAAAGCTATTAGATATCAATCTAAAATGGTTCCTGTTGCTCGTAAAAGAGTTTCCTGCACCAGCAATTCGTGTGATAAAGGTCTATCAGGTGCTTGTTTTTCCGTAATTGTTGCAAGAAAGGCTTCAAGTTCCAACTGATAAAGTTGATCCCTGCTTTCACCTTGTGTAGTTATTAATTGTTCACCTGCTTTGTATCCTTTCTGAGTTTCTTTTAGACAAAGCCGAATGTTTTTTCCCGGTTCGAATGGTTCAACAATGATTGCACTTCCCTGATCGCCATAAACCTCAAACCTACGTGCCATGGGTCGAGATTCCATAGCAGCTATATCAATGAAGGCTATAGCACTGGGAAATTCAAACACAGCCAAGGTGTTATCCGAAAAACCAGTGACTAAATCACTATCATTGCGTAAAAACGAGGTTACTTTATTCGGTCGTCCTAGGAGCCAAACTACTTGATCCAACATGTGTCCCCCCAGATCATAAAAAATGCCACCTATATGGTGTTTGATAGTCAATCTAGCCTCTGGCGACAGGCAAGTTGACATATGAGCGCGAACTGAAAATATCTTTCCTAGAAAACCGGACTTGACCCATTCAGTGATCTGCTTAAAGGCAGAATGGTAACGTAGCATATATCCCATTTGAATTTGTAGTCTTTGGCTCTCTGCTATAGAGACGATTCTTTGCCACCTTTCCCAATTTTCCCCAGCTGGTTTGTCATACCAAACGTGTTTACCTGCATTAATTATGTCTTCAGTTTGCTCAAGACTTTCTATGTTTCGACCTTCCGAAGCGATAGCTAGAATACTAGGATCAGCCAGCATCTCATTTTTGCTTTCATACCAATGCAAATTACTGAACACTTCCTCCGAATTCTGCAGTTGGTGGCGTCTCTCTACATTGGGTTCAAATACCCCTGCGATTTCAACATGGTGATTAGTTTTCATCGCTCGTAATTTACCTGTTGCATGGCCATGCTGGGTGCCATACTGGGCCATCCGTATTTTCGTCACTGTTATTCTCTCCTAGAAATTGGTTTTTTGTGAACTATGTGGGCGATTTTAAAAAACTGGTATATGCTTTTCTGATATAAATATTTGTTTGAAATTCACTTCCTCGAATTCGAAATTGTTCCGGAGTGAGGGTAATTAGGCTTGTAAATGTGTTTAGGAATAGGCCAAGGGGTTGCGATTATCCCACCTCAGTTTTTCGTCACTCCTTTTGATTTAAAAATAGGTTTGACCTATACGTGCTTGCCATCTTGATCTACAGGGAAATAGGTTACCAATCCTCCCTACCTACATACATGTTTCGATCTTTCAATGGAAACGTTACTCGTTTTCCTTCACGTCTATGGGATTCGATGAAACCCATAATCATTTCTTGGCTTCGATGTGCCAATTCAATATTTCCTAACGTCTGACTGTTTGTTTCAATAGCTTGTATCAAATTTTGAATGCAGGTGACGGTACCACGTTGGTCTGGAATTCCTTCGATCAAACGTGGTTGCTCATGGCCAATTTGGTATTGCAATCCTGATCCATTGGCTAGCATACGAAGCTTACCTTTTGAGCCACTAGCTTCAAATTCGTAGCCGCCAGCCGCTAGCTGGTAACCAAGTACACCATTTTTGAACTGCACGTATCCCATGGGTATGCCAGGGTCAATGTTAAGGCGGTTTCCTGTCCAATCCGAATTATTAGCTGTAATATGTCCCTGTACAAATTCAATTTCGGGGTCTCCAGCTAGATACATCATCATGTCTGAAGTGTGAGTGTGCATCCATTGGGCTGCGCTGACCCCACAATGGCAGATAATACATTGAAGCTCACCAATTTTACCCGTTTCGATTAGCTCACGCATTTTCCAGTATATTGCCTGATAACGGCGGTTTGTTCCGTAATTGAATTTGACGTTGTGGTTTGTACAGGCTTCGACCATGGCATCTGCTTCAGCCATCGAGCAGCAGAGTGATTTCTCGCAGTAGATGCCCTTGACTCCATTTTCAGCTGCAAAGATGGTGATCTCCGCATGAGATCCTGGGCGGGTAGCGATACTAACAATGTCTGGTTGTTCCTTTTCAAGCATTTCGCGGTAGTTTGTGTAACCCGCTGGCACATTATATCGCTTCTGAATAGTTTCTACTTTGTCGGCTACAGAGTCTGAAACAGCAACAAGGTCAACGTTATCAACAGCTGTGTATCCAGCTGCATGAGAAAACGGCAAAGTGTCGTTAACTTCGTCATCAATTGTTGCCCCCATTCTGCCGCATCCGATCAAGCAAGCTCGGTATTGTATCGACATAGGTCCATCCTTTCTACTTTTTTGATATTTTATGTTTCGCAGAGTTTATAAAAATATAACCAGCATGTGTTGGCAAGTTCAAATTGCCAGTCAAGAGGCTTAGTAAATACAAAATCGTTTGTTCTTACAGGTGGCAGGTAATACTACTATCTTCTACTTTGTCATCGGTGTTATTCTCTTCTTTTGGAAAAATCCTTGATTGATTAGCAGGTTTCTGTTTGTAGAGATAACCCACATGATACTTTTACTCAGGGTATCTGTTGTATAATAAGTAAAATAACAACATCATTGATTGATAATCAGGCAAAGTATATTATCATGAATTACCATGGTAAAGTAAATTGATGGAGGTCTGCTTAGAGTTTTTACTGTGTATGTAATGAGATTTGGGTTTTTATAATCCACATTAGGAAATAACTCGGATAAAGTATGCCCGTATTACTTTTTCCATCAGGTGCAAATGGTTTACCAAGCAAAGATAGGGTTGGAAGATTTAATGTGTTAAAATGGGAAAAAGAGAATAGGAACCTGATTGTGAAAGTTGGAAGTTGCCGTTAAATTTCAAGGAGTTGCTTCCAGAATTTTTGGATCATAAAATTTGTTTTCTAAATGTTAAGCTTAGTTGGTTGAGATAGGAGAGATATTGGTGAGAAAGTTTGTTGTGTTGCTATATGTTGCTATGAGTCTTCACGTGCTGATGGTCAGTTCCTTGGCCGAAGATGATCTGCCAACCGTTGTTTTAACTGATTTTGAAAATGACCGACATCGACAGGAACATGATGTGGAGGAAGTAATTCGTATAGCTTATAGATTGGCTGAAGTGGGTGCTGGCTATGAAGCCGCGCGTGTTTTAGCAACGATTGCTTTGTGGGAACGTGATAGAGATTCAAGGAATGAGGCGACTCACCTTCTCAATGAGTGGGGACTTACAATTGAGACTATACGTCAGGGTAATGTCAAAGACATTACTGCAAAGGTTGAAAGTGTAATGCGGCACCGTCGGGGTTCCAACACCAAATTGCGACATGTGCGTAATCTTATAGCGTTGGGGCTTTATGTTGATGCTGCACGTTTGTTACACCAAGATATAATGCAAATGAGCGAAAGTATGATCGAACGGGCTTGGGGTGAATTTCTTCATCGATATCGTTTGTCGGTTGAATTGTTACGTAATGACGCAGAAGACATCAGCAATAAATTAGTAAATGCATTACAAACTGTACACCAGCAAAATCGACTGCGAATTCAGGTCCGAGCTTTGCGGGCAATTGATCGAGAAGTTAGTGAAATGGCAGAAAGGCTTATTTGGCATATCGCCCGAAAGTCTGATGAGAACGATGATGAGGATCGTCGACCGTTTGAACGATGGGTCATTCACAGGGATGAAGAATGGGGCGAAGATGAACACATCCCTTCAGTCGAAGAACTCGGACCACGGGTTCTTCATCGTGGTATTAACTTGGCTAAGAGAAGCAAACCTTCAGCTCGTCTTTTAGCAATGCTTGTAATGGAGGCTTCTCCTGAATCGGAATTCGCAGATAAAGCCTCTTCTTTGATTGAGATGTTGGCTGAACCTGCTACTAACACATTACTTCCAGCACACTTTTTTGAGGATGACTCCGATACAGAATTGTTTGGCGCCGAAAGAGTTCGTGAGTATCATCTTGAACTCTCTGATGATGCGATCAAGCAACTTCATGAAAAACCAAAACATTATGTACGAGCTACGTTTCACGAAGGTAACGACGTTTACAAAAACGTTGGGGTAAGACTGAAAGGTGGGTATGGCAGTTTTCGAATGCTGGATGGGAATTCTAAAGCCGCATTTACGGTGAAGTTCAATCAATTTGTTAAGGGGCAGCGGTTCCACGGATTACGCCGGATTATTTTGAACAATGTTGTGCAGGATCCAAGTTACATGTGCGAATATATTGGTTACAGTTTGTTCCGTGATGCGGGTGTCCCAGCTCCGCGGATTGGATATGCAAATCTGCTCGTCAATAAAAAACCATATGGTTTGTATGTGCAAGTTGAAGCTGTAACCAAGGATTTCCTTCAGCGGTGGTATGCAAAGACGAGTGGCAACCTTTACGAAGGCCCCGGAGACATCGAACGATGGGACGAACTAGATTTGGACAGCAATCAGGGCCGAGAAGATCGTAGCGACCTACGACGATTGGCTGAAGCCATTAAAGAGGCTGACGATAATGATCCGTGGGATTCGCTTGCCGAATTCGTTGATATTGATAACTTTACCCGATTCATTACACTTGAGCAATTACTCCATCATTGGGATGGTTATACGCAAACCAACAACTACCGAATGTACAAAAATCCGGACACGATGAAGTTTGAATTCTTCCCCCATGGTGCTGATCAACTTTTTGAAGACTTAAGAGGTAACATCTTCCGAGAACAGGGTGGCATACTGAGCCGTGCACTAATGTACACTAGTGCAGGTAAGGAGCGTTACAGTCAAATGATGTACCAATTGTTGGAACAAGTTTGGGATGAAGACACGATTAAAAGTCGTATTGCTAAAATATATCAGTTGATTCGACCACATGTAATGAAATCAACCAAAGGGCGTCGTATCGAAGAATTTGAAAATGCTATTAACCGCTTGCTAAGATTCGTAGATTCCCGCCGCTATGTTGTCCTCCGTCAGTTAAAGGTTGTTGAGAAAGAGAATTCATGGCGAGAACGGCAGCATTTTGGTTTCCATTCCTTCCTGTACTCTAGTCGTCATGGTTGGTAATCCGGTTTTGCTATGATAATTGTTCGTCTTCCATGAGATTAAATTTCTTCTAACGGTGGTGAATTTACAACACGACGAATATGGAGATCTTTTACTTTTTCAGTAGGCTGGGCCCACCGAGCTGCATTGGCGATTACCCGTCTTACATTGTTATCGTAATAGATTGGATAAGTTTCATGCCCTGGACGAAAGTAGAAGATTTTACCTTTACCACGATGATAGCAACAACCACTCCGAAATACCTCACCACCTGGAAACCAACTGACAAAAACTAAAGTGTCTGGAGCAGGAATATCAAAGGGTTCTCCATACATTTCAGTTTTGTCAATCTCAAAGTATTCGCCGAATCCGTTAGCGATTGGATGCCCATGTTCAATAACCCAAATTCTCTCTTTTTCACCCGCCTCACGCCATTTCAACGCTCCACTAGTTCCCATTAATATTCTGAAAATTTTGGATAGGTGTGCTGAGTGCAGGCAAATCAATCCCATCCCATCTAAAACTCTTTCTTGTACTCTTGCGACTATTGTGTCCTTAACTTCATGGTGTGCCATGTGTCCCCACCAAATTAAAACATCAGTATTGTCAAGAACTTCCACTGTTAATCCATGTTCTGGTTCGTCTAGTGTAGCACAACGAATTTCAGCTTCTAAATGCTCAGTTATCCCTTCAGCAATTGCACCATGAATGCCATTGGGGTAAAGATTACCAATAAATTCGTTTTGTGGTTCGTGTCTATGTTCGTTCCAAACGGTAATTCCAATCTTACTACTCATAATTCTCTCCTTTAATTTCCACTAATTTTGTTATCTAAAACAATAAATAAAGCTCGGGAGTTTTAAAGACAGAAGGAGAATTGAGGCATCATACTTATCTTTAAAGTTTCACTCACGATATCATATGCTCTACAGCCTCTAACTCAGCCTTGGTATATGGTCGTTGGAACGCGCTATCAGTGGGCTCTCCATCTTGTATTAGTATCGGTGATGGATTAGGAAGTTCCCAATCTCCTAGTTCCTCGCGACGTACAAAATCTCCACTGTGTTCTAAAATTGAATAGAATGGCAGAAGAAACATCGCCAATTTTTCCATCAATTGATCCCCGGTTTCTGGTGATTTTCCTGTTTCAAACATTTCCTGAATAACCAGTTGTAATGCGTTCCATGTGTTATATCGGAAATATCCTGGACGTGCTGGTATCTTACCTTCAGCATCCCCTTGATGATTGCCGAAAATGCGCATATATGCTTGGCCGTCTGCACCACCGACCAGTTGCAGTGAGCCATAATAAGGATGGGTTGGGTGATCGTGT
>JACLAC010010841.1_pt1 | contig 10392 bp, 7 predicted proteins | sample 8027881 | NCBI WGS metagenome assembly JACLAC01 (sample SAMN15725517, study PRJNA655200) | protist metagenome | isolation source: fluorescence activated cell sorting (FACS) single amplified genomes of... | place: Spain: Blaines Bay Microbial Observatory, Mediterranean Sea | collected 2016-01-19 | reverse complement strand
ATCAGCAGGATGGGCTGAATCGACCGAGGCGCACGCGCCATGCCATAGGCAAGCGGGTAACCGATCAGCAGCGCAAAGAACGTAGCGACAGCCGCAATACGCAGCGAGGACAGGAAGGCTTTCCAGTAAAGATTGTCGCTGAGCAGAATTTCGTAGCTGTACAGGGTCATCATCTGCAATTGCGTGAAGAAGTCGCTCAACCCCTCCACCTTGCGAAAATTCGGCACGTACGGCGGCTGGCCATACTCGAATTCGGCAAAGGAAATCTGCAGGACGATAAAAAATGGCGTCAGGAAAAAGACGAACAACCAGAAGAACGGAATGATGATGGGCAAGTGGCGTGTCAGCCCCTTCACGGCGCGGATCATCATGACTGGAACACCACCCCGGAACGCGCACGCCAGCTGACCCAAACCTCATCGTTCCACGTGATCGACGACGCCACAAGCCGCAAGCGGTTGGTATCCAAAGCCTTGATGGTGACCCCTGGCGACAGCTCGACATGATAGACCGACTGGCTGCCCGTGTAGGCGATATCAACCACTTTGCCCTTGAAGGCGTTGGGAGCGTCGGTGGGTTGTTCGCGGCTGACGGTGACCTTTTCAGGGCGCACGGAGAGAAACTTCGCCGCCGGATCCACAGGGTTGTCGTCCAAAGCGCGCAAGTAAACCGGTGCCTCCGCCCCATTCCACTTGGCGACCGTGAAGTCGCCTTCCTGTCCGACAATCTCAATCTCGAACAGCGAAGTATCGCCGATAAAGTCTGCGACAAATCCAGTTTGCGGGTATTCGTAGACCTCGCCCGGCGTCCCAATCTGCTGCAACTGCCCGGCGCGCATGACGCCGATACGGCTGGAAACTGTCATGGCTTCCTGCTGGTCGTGGGTGACGATAAGAAAGGTCAGGCCCAGCTCTTCCTGAATGTTCATCAGCTCGAATTGCGTTTGCTCGCGCAGCTTTTTGTCCAGCGCGGCGAGCGGCTCATCGAGCAGCAGGATTTTCGGCGATCGCGCCAAGGCACGGGCCAGCGCCACCCGTTGTTTCTGACCGCCGGAGAGCTGGTTGGGCTTGCGTTTGGCAAAGGGTTCGAGCTGGACGAGTTTCAGCATCCTGTTGGTGCGGTCCTCGATCTCTGACTTCGCCGGACCGCCAGAGCGATGCAGCCCAAAGGCTACGTTCTGCTCAACCGTCATGTGCGGGAACAGGGCGTAGGATTGGAACATCATGTTGATGGGGCGCTTGTCGGGGGCGACATCGACGATGTTCTTGCCGTCAACGATGATCTCACCGCTGGTCGGCGTTTCAAAACCCGCGAGCATGCGCATCAGCGTGGTCTTGCCGCAGCCACTGGGGCCGAGCAAAGCGAAGAATTCACGCTGGTAGATATTGAGGCTAACGTTGTCCACGGCGACAAACGACCCGAAGCGCTTGGTGACGTTACGGAATTGAACCAGAGGCTCCTGGTCCTGCTCCGCCCACGGGGAAAAGTCCGTGGTGGGCGCAGGGGAAATCAACTTGTCTTGCTGGGTCACGAAACCCTCTCCCTCAAAGAGAAACCCCTTCCCCGCCGCCTTCACGACGAAGGCAGCGACGAAGGGGTTTCATGTCAGGCTAGCGCGCGATTGGCTGGCTCTAGGAGCCAGTAACAACCCGCGTCCAGGTCCGCGTCACGACGCGCTGAACGCGAGGTGGGTAGGGCTGGAGCACGTACAGGGACTCTTGGGTCTCTGCCGGTGGGTAAATCGCAGGGTCGTCGATCACTTCGGAGTCCAGCAGCGGCTGGGACGTGACGTTGCCGTTTGCGTAGTAAACGTAGTTGGTTGCCGCGGCGATGTTCTCTGGATCCATGATAAAGTTCAGGAACACATGGGCTTCCTCGACGTTGCCAGCATCAGTCGGGATCGCCATTTGGTCGAACCACATCAGCGCGCCCTCATCGGGTACGATGTACTCGATGGTTACGCCGTTATCGGCATCGTCAGCTTCGTAGAGCGCGATGAAGACGTCACCGGACCAGCCCAAAGCCAGGCAGATCTCACCGTTCGCCAATGCGTCGATGTACTCGGAGCTGTGGAACTTGGTCACGTAGGGACGGATGCTTTCCAGCAACTCACCGCCCTTTTCGATATCGGCCGGATCCTGGCTGGTTGGGTCGAGGCCGAGGTAGTTCATCGCAGCCGGGATCACTTCCGTTGGGGCATCGAGGATGTGCACACCGCAGTCAGACAGCTTGGAGATCTTATCGACGTCAAAGATCAAATCCCAGGATGAGCCGTAGTCGTCGCCCAGACGCTCAGCGACCATGCCAACGTTCACACCAATACCGGTGGTGCCCCACATGTAGTTGATAGAGTAGGCGTTGCCCGGATCAGAGGACGCGGTTGCTGCCTTGATCTCATCCCACAGGTGAACGCTGTTTGGCAGCGCGCTCTGGTCGAGCTGCTGGAACACGCCGGCTTGGATCTGGCGAGCCAGGAAGGACGCGGACGGGACCACGACGTCGTAGCCAGAGTTACCCGCCAACAGCTTGGCTTCGAGGACTTCGTTTGAATCAAAGACGTCATACGTAATCTTGATACCGGTTTCGTCCGTGAATTTCTCGAGCAGGTCTTCGTCAATGTAGTCCGACCAGTTGAGAACACGGACTTCTTGAGCCTGTGCCGTGCCAACAGCAACGGTCGCAAGCGCGCTGAGCGCGACAAGTGCAAACTTTTTCATGAGGCATTCCTCCCGGATTAAATGTGACTTGCAGCCCCTGGGCTGCTCCTCAGTTTTATTGCAAGGCAGACGGTGCCACGGGATTGTGCAATAAACAACCAGAAGACGACTTTTAGACGCTAAATTGAGCGCAAATTTGGGACGTTTGCCCGTTTTTGTATCTTTCCGAATCTGTCCACGCCACCATCGGAGGCCGCAGGATTCAGGAAACGTGAAGCAGGCAAAGCTCTAGACAGAGGTTCTCAGGCGTGGTCCTGTTTGGCGCTAAACTTCCAGGGGTAATTGGCGAAGTATATGTCTTTTTTGTCGGATATCTGGCAGGCGGTTGGGCCAACGACCCTCACGCTTTGGCTTCTCCTTCTGGTCGCAGTAACGGTGGGCGCTGCCTTGACCGTTGGACGACTGGTCCGCTACGGGCCAGCGCGAATGCTTTTCCTCGCACCAGCCTTTCTCCTGTTTGGCGTTTTTGTCCTTTATCCAATTGGGGGTTCGGCATGGATGAGCTTGCACGACGTGCGAGCGGACCGAATCATTTGTTCTGATGGTCGTGAAATCGCTGATCTGGAAACCGGTGAAAAGTGCCGTCGAGTACAAAAAATGGAGTTTGTGGGGCTCGATAACTACGAGCGTTTCTTCGCAAAAACTCCGCGCAACATCAAACGTTTGCGCAAGGAATTCGGGAAACTGCTGTCGTTCCAATACCTAAACCCTACGCTTACGGAAAAGGAGCGGGACAAGGCCAAACCCGTTTATCCTCGCCTCACAGATGCGGCGGAGGCGTTGATGAATAACGTCATCTGGCTGATCCTGTTTCAAATCGCCATCCCCATAGGCTTGGCGCTCGCAGTGCTCCTTAACCAGAATCACTTCGTCACCCGGCTGATGAAGCCCATGTTCTTTTTCCCCTTTGTGTTATCGCCAACCGTTATCGCGTTCCTGTTTCAGTTTTTCTACAACACGTCTGACGGGGCACCACTGCTGTGGTTCTTTGAGGCGGTCGGTTGGGGTAAAGATGGGGTGCTTGGGACCAACGGCTGGTCCAATATTGGCATTATCATCGCCGCGTGGTACCCGCAAATTGCCTACTGTGTGATCATCTATCTTGCCGGTTTGACAGCGATTAATTCGGAATTGATTGAGGCAGGAAAACTTGACGGCGCGTCGGGCTTCACCTTGTTCCGAACGATCGTCATGCCTCAGCTCTGGCCTGCCACCTTCATCTGCGTTGTGGTGACCACCATTGGTGCTCTGCGGTCTTTCGATCTCGTGCACGTTATGACGGTTGGGGGGCAGAAATCCGAGGTGCTTGCCCGGCTGATGTACGAAGTAGGCTTCGGAGAGAATGGCGGTAACTACGGCTATGGCGCCACAATTTCGGTGATCCTCTTCCTAATTATGCTCGTTTTTATTATCTTCTTTGTCACTAACATGATCCGCCAAACGGACGATTAAGGGAGGGCTTTGCCATGTATCCGAGTCCTGAACACACCTGGCGTCCCGGCGCGAGAGTCTTCTATTGGTCCTGCGTGGCGTCGGTCACGCTGGTTTGGCTGACACCGATTTTCCTGCTGATATTGACCGCGCTGAAGTCAAATCGACAGATCAATAGCGAGCAGGGCGCAAAGTTTACCATTCCAGAACCCTTCTTGCCCGAAGGTTTCATGACGATCCTTAGCAATGGGGCATTCTGGACGTCCTTGATGTACAGCTTCATGGTTGTCTTGCCGGTGGTGTGTATCGCCGTCGGGTTCGCAACGCTTGCCGGTTACGTCCTCGCCAAACACAAATTTCTCGGCCGCACCTGGATTTTTGCGATATTCGTTGCCGGCAATTTTGTACCTTTTCAGGTCCTGACGTTTCCAGTTTTGAGGATGATGCAGGATCTCGGGTTTGGGGAGTGGTCGCCATACAACTCGCTGTGGTCCTTGATCATTTTCCATGGCGCCTTTCAGACGGGGTTTTGCGTCTTCTTCATGCGCAACTTCATTGCCGCCCTACCAACCGAGCTGATCGAAGCGGCACGGATGGAGGGGGCGAATGAGCTCCAGGTGTTCACTCGGATCATCTTGCCCCTGCTCCGCCCTGCGCTGGCCGCTCTGGGCCTGCTAATCTTTACCTTTGTCTGGAACGACTTCTACTGGTCGCTGGTACTGACACAGGGCGACTTGATGCTTGTGCCGACCCAGCTGGTAAACCTTGCTCGAGGCCAGTGGCAGAACCAGTGGAACGTCATGGCCGGGGGATCAATCATTGTCGCCTTGCCGCCGCTCGTGTTCTTCTTCTTCCTGCAACGGCAATTCGTGGCAGGCCTGACATTGGGCGCGCAAAAAGGCTAGGAAAACGGCGTGACGTGCCTCTGGTTCCAGCAATCAGAGTGCGTCACGTTCTAGGTTTAGCCAATGACACTCGGCTTCGCTCAACTGAACCGTTAACGCTGGTAAAGTCGTGGCCAGCTCTTCGATTGTCCGCGGCCCAATCAGCGCCATCGAAGGAAACCCCTGCCCCAGCACCCACGCTGTGGCAATCTGATGCGTCAGCACGCCTTTCTGTGCCGCCAAGACGCCCGCCCTCCTGCGCCGCTCTGCATTATCGACGGAGGCAAAGCACGTGTCCGGGGCTGTGTCATTAGGCAGTTCTGTGCGCTGTCCCTGCTCGATGAAATAGCCGCGCGCTTGGGACGACCACGAGATGTGGGTCGCTTTGCTGTCGCGCAAAAACCCCAACATCGAAGCTGTGTTGGAGGTGATGCAACCATCCCAAACCGGCTTTTCCATCACGGCCAATGAGAGGTTGTTGTTGAGGATGCTCAATGGCCTCAATCCGTGGGCCTCAGCATAGGCGCCCGCTTCCTTAAACCGCTCTACCGTCCAATTCGACCCTCCAAGCGCACCAAGCAAGCCCTGGTCCACCAACGCATTCAGTGCATCGACAAACTCACCAACCGGCACGTCGAGATTATCTCGGTGCATGATGTAAACCGGCGCATGATCCAACCCGAGACGTTCGAGCGAGATTTCAAGCTGTTCAGCAATTTTCCCCGGCAAGCAGTTGGGCGTATGCGCGCCCTTAACGATGACTTTTGCCTCCTTAGACACGCCGCGAGACCGCATCCATTGCCCCAAAACTTGCTCATGCAGCCCCTTGCCATAGACGAAAGCTGAGTCAAAGGCATTACCGCCAGCGTCCCACCATGCGTCCCACAGCGGCGCGGCTTCTTCGAGCGTATTCTTGTTGTCACAGCCAACGATCAGTGTGCTCAATTCGCCGTTCATGCCGTTGAGCGTAGCGCGCTGAATTTGCGGGGTCATTTCGAGTTGCATGGGGCCATCTCCAGAGTCTTTCCGATACCAATCTACCCTTCGATGAACCCGGACATCGGTCAAGGGAGCAAAAAATAACCCCGGTAGATTTCTCTACCGGGGTTACGAACAGCGGCTCAACTTTGAACCGCTGATACAAGGTCTCTAGAACTTAGAGAGCGCCGAAGATTTCTTCGCGAGCATCTTCGAGGTCTTCCAGGATGTCATCGATCGCGGACGGGTCGAGCATAAATTCAACCATGCCCTTCATGCCAGCGGACGCCATTTCTGGTGTCGTGTCACGATCGTAGAACTGAGCCGTGACAGACTTCGCCAGCATCTCAGCACCAGCCTGCATGAAGCGGTCGGTTGGAGCTGCTGCGTCAGCACGCGGAGACAGCGTCCCGAAAGCGGCAGACAAAGTGTCGGTTGCTTCCTTGGTGCCTACGAAGGCCAGGAATTTCTTCGCGTTCTCAACATTCTGAGCGTTGGACGGCATGAAAATCAGGTCAGTAGGCGCATCTTCACCACGAGGGATCGAAGCGTCGATGTCAGGGAACTGGAAGAACTCGAGCTGGTCCTGAGTTTCTGGTGGCAGGTTGCCAACCAGGAAGTTACCCATGAGGTACATGGCCGCTTCGCCATTTACCAACGGAGCCTGAGCTTCCTGCCAAGAAAGGTTCTGGTGACCTTCGAGGAAACAGTCAGCTTCAACCGCACGCGCCCAGTTAGCGAAAGTCGCCCGAACACCATCGTCAGTGTAAGGGATTTTACCCAGCATCAGGTCGATGTGGTACTGGAGGCCGTTCGTCCGCATGTTGACGTAGTCGAACCAGCCCGCAGCAGTCCACAGGAAGCGTGTACCGATGGTGAAAGGCGTGATGCCTGCAGCATTCAGCGTTTCACAAGCAGCAAGCAGCCCATCAAACGTGTCTGGAACTTCAATGCCGTTTGCTTCCATGATGTCACCGCGAGCGTAAACGCCCCACTGGTAGAACGAGTAAGGCAGGCCATACTGAGCGCCGCCGAACGTTACAGACGGAGCGGTCGAAGCCATGGCAGTCATCAGATCGCCTTCAGCCCAAACGTCAGAAATATCAGCAAACAGGCCATTCTCAACGAAACCAGCCATGCGGTTACCCGCAAACCAGAAACCAACATCTGGACCTTCATCGGCAACCAAGAAGTTACGAATGGCGGACTTGTAAGCCTCGTGCTCTGTGGTGTTCACGGTTACGTTGATGTCAGGGTACTCTTCCGAGAACATAGCCACAACTTGCTCAATGGCAGCCATTGGCGCGGCGTCAGACTGGTTTGACGCGATAACCAAGTCGCCTTCTGCATGCGCCGTAGCGCCAAATGCCAGCGTAGCGACGCCAGCAATAATCAGCTTTTTCATAGTTTCCTCCCAAAAATACATGGCGCAGGCGCCATGTACGAAAAAGACTGTGAACTCTTTAGCCTTTTTAAAAAAGACCGAGTGAAGAGAGTTTCCTTTTGGCACAGGGACACACGTGCTCCCCCGGTCAAAACTCCTCCCTCTACTGCGCAGTATACGCACAGGTTGGAATATCTGCACTCCGGAAAAAGATTATTCGTTTCCGGGTAAATCATGATTCGTTGGGTACGACGGCTTTGGCGAGGCGTTTCGTCCCCCGTGTTGGAACACTGGACAAAGTCTAGCGTTCAAAGAGTTCACAACAACGCCGCCTGCTTGAGCCCGTTGTGTTTCTAAGCCAAGGCAGCGGAAATGTTTTTCGTTCAACCGCTTTCTGACGTCTCTTCCACGACGTCGGCCGTTGGCAAGAAGCCCCCAGACTGAAGTGCCCACAGGCGGGCATAAACGCCGTCATGATCCAGCAGTTCCTGATGGCTACCCATCTCGACGATGCGGCCGTCTTCCATGACCACCAGCCGATCCAGGCGGGAGATCGTCGATAGGCGGTGTGCGATCGCAATCACGGTCTTGCCGGTCATCAGGCCAAGCAATTGCTCCTGGATCGCGTGTTCGACTTCAGAATCGAGCGCGGATGTCGCTTCATCGAGGATCAGGATCGGTGCGTCTTTGAGGATTACCCGGGCAAGTGCAATGCGCTGGCGCTGGCCACCGGAGAGTTTGACCCCGCGTTCGCCTACGTGGGCATCCATGGCTTTGCGACCCTTGTTGTCCTCCAGATCCACGATAAAGTCCCATGCCTGCGCCTGCTTGGCCGCCGCAATCAACTCCTCTTCGCTGGCGCCGGGCTTGCCATAGCAGATGTTATCGCGGATCGAGCGGTGCAGCAGACTGGTGTCCTGCGTGACCATGGCGATCGCTTTGCGCAAGCTGTCTTGCTTCACCTCGCTGATGTTCTGCCCGTCGATCCTGATTGCGCCGTCTTCGAGGTCAAAGAACCGCAGAAGCAGGTTCACGAGCGTTGACTTGCCAGCCCCAGAATGTCCAATCAATCCAATTTTCTCACCGGGTTTGATATCCAGATTCAGGCCAGAAATGACGCTTCGTTCCTTGCCATAGTTAAAGGAAATATCGTCGTACAAAATCCGCCCTTCCTGCACCATCAGCGGCTTGGCGTTCGGTGCGTCCACGATGGCATGCGGAACGGAAATGGACTGTCGTCCTTCGGAGACCGCGCCGGCGCTTTCGAAAATATGGCCGAGCAGCCAGAGCATGATGCCAGAAAACCACGTCAGCGTGGAAACCAGAGGCAGAGCGGTAGCAATCGTTCCCGCCGACGCACTGCCAGCCATCCAGAACCAGAGACTGAGCGCTGCGGTAAACACCACCAGTAAAGCGTTGATGCAAATCAACAGCGCCGACATGGTGACGGAGCGGCGCATCACCTGGATCCAGCCAAAGTTGAAGTCATCGATGGATTCGGCGACGTTGGCGTCCTCCAACCCTTTGTTGGCGAAGAGCTTCACCGTCTGAATGTTGGTGTAGCTGTCAACAATCCGCCCTGTGACCTCGGACCTCAATTCCGAGTGAGCTTCGGACGCGCGCTGGATCCGGGGCATGAAGAAAATGATCAGGCTGACGTAGGCGACGGTCCAGATGAGTAAGGGAACGGCCAGCCAAAGCGAGGTAAAGGCCAGAATAATCAAGGAGCCGACCAGATAGATGAACCCGTAGAGAATACCGTCCAAGGAAGTCAGCACTACTTCCCGCAAAGATATCCCTGTCTGCATCACGCGATTGGCAATGCGACCGGCGAAGTCATTGGAGAAAAAGGATATATCCTGACCCAAAATGTGACGGTGGGACTGCCATCGTATGAAGTTGCCAAAACCGCCCATGAGGCCCAATTCCACGACAGCCGTCTTGCCGATGAGAGCGAGCGGGCGGAAGAACAGGAAGAACCCAACCATGCCGAGTAAGACCGGCAACCGCTCCTGGATCAAAGCAAGTCGCTCGTCCGCCGTTTCGATGCCGGGCGTAGCGAAGATGTCAACGAAATAGCCAAGCGCGATCGGAATCATCAAATCCGCTGCAACCTCCAACACTTTGAAGAACAGCGCGAGCACCAGCGGCCATTTGATCTGCCGCGCGAAATACCAGAAAAACGCCAGTAAACCTTTCGGCGGCGGCCCCTCTTCCGGAGACGGCAAAAGCGGCATCGCCAGCCGCTCTATAAACGTCATGGGATGACGCGACTCCCCGGCAACCAATTTCTCGCGCGTGCCTTCATCAAGCGGCTCTTTGTGAGCTGGGATAAAATCGGTCATGGGGTCCTTTGGCGTTTCTGAATGTGAAGAGTTCCAGAAGCCCGCCTGGGACCACGGAAGTTCGAGGCGGTAATAACGGGATCATTGAAACAGGTTGCGCTTATCCTGACAAAGAGTTTGTCCAAAAAAAAGGGGCAACCAAAGCTGCCCCTCTCTTAACGCTGTATCTGCTAATTTCCAGACTACCTACACCGGTATTTTTGCCCGGAAAGACGTTTCAGCTCCTTACCGGCTTTGCAGGCAACCTCACAGTACACTTGGTCTCTATTGTTCTGTAGTCGCCAGAACCCATCGGTACCTTTAATTACTCTTTGACTGCCGGTTAAGATTTTCGTGTTCCGGTTGCAACCGGACGCCGGATCAGCCTTACAGTAGTGCGTATCACCCTGCTTATGCGTCAGCGTGGAGCCTTCCGCACACGAGGTCTCACAGTACAGACGATCACTGTTCCGCTTCTTCCAGCCGGTGTCACCCTTCTTCCAGATCTGGTCGTTGACATCTAGCTTGGCAACGCCTTCACACGTCGGTGCTGTCACAGGACACATGTAAACTGTGCCAGTCTTCTTAACCAACTCGGCACCGTCCGAACACTCAACCGAACAGTACGTCTGGCTCGTCCCGCGCGGTCTCCAACGCTTGGCACTGGCCTGCCC
>JACLAC010012800.1_pt1 | contig 10393 bp, 10 predicted proteins | sample 8027881 | NCBI WGS metagenome assembly JACLAC01 (sample SAMN15725517, study PRJNA655200) | protist metagenome | isolation source: fluorescence activated cell sorting (FACS) single amplified genomes of... | place: Spain: Blaines Bay Microbial Observatory, Mediterranean Sea | collected 2016-01-19 | reverse complement strand
GGCAAATGTACATCGTTGTCGAATATTAAAAAAGGGCGAGAAAACATGTCTATTGGGAAACCCAAATTTTGCGAATCGTCTTTTATCTTGGCTACAAGACACCCAAGAAGACGTATATGTACAAGTATGGGTATCCTATTCAGATCGTGAAAAATCACTTGTTTCACATATCAGCCTCGAACTTGAAGACGAAGCTTCAGAACATATTGGTAGCTGGGAAAAAGATATCGATACATTACTCAAGCTCAATGACCCCAAAGGTATGTGGCAATGTGGTCAGCTCCCCAAAAGAGACTGGAAAGAAGGAACCTTGCTCAATATCCTCGAGCATGATGATGATCCTGATTTCCAGCAAAATCTTCTCTCCGATTTGCTGCAGCTACTGCAAAAGAACCATACCCAAACAGCTCTTGTTCTGTCTTTTCATTTTCAGTGGAAAGCAAGACAACAATCGAAGATCCCACCGCGAATCATCCGAGAAAATCCCCGAAGATATCGCAAATGGCAAAAGAGACAACAGATCCTTCTTCAGCATCCCAAAAGAATCTTACATCGACGTATGGCTCTATTGTCTCAAACGCCCATCACTTCGTTGTTGCGTCAAAGTACCTTCCGAGCACTTGCTGGAGCTGGACAGATTTATGGGCGCTGGCACGAACTTACGCAAAAGCAGCGAACCCTCATCTCCACAGGTCCTGCACATTCCTTTGGTTTTGCGTTACCAGACAATATAAATCAATATGTTGTCCTTGATGACATATATGGATGCCTAACAGCAGGCATCCATAGCAGTGGTGGTTCCGATCATGGAATTCCATTCTAGTCATCAAAAATGCACGAGATTCGACCATCCCGAGTTCGATACAGCGTTGCACCTTGTTGGCACTGAAATATATTCAGCTTCTTCTTTCCCAAATCATCAGAAGTATTTGTTGGTTGACTCCAACACGTAATATACGAGAAAGCTACGTTAATTCAATACTTTGTCCATCGCACAATGGAAATCAACAGCCAAATACGTTATTAGTTACATGATAAAATTTTGGGGGATTTATGTCGTTGGGAACATTGCTCGGATTTCTTAGTGGAATCGGACTGTTTATCCTTTCTGTGTATCTTAATATTGGTAATGCTGATTGGGTTTTATTCCTCAGTGCATCAAGTGTGATTATGGTATTGGGAGGAACCATTGCCAACTCATACATTTGCTATCAAGCTACATATGTCAACCAAGTACTAATCGAACTATTTCGAATATTTGGCACTGCCAAAACATCAAAAGATAGTCTTATTGCTGAGATTAACAAATGTTTAAAATGGGCTGATATCGCTTTTAAGACCAATGTCATTGGATTGGAAGAGCATCTTCAGAAAGAAGAGCCCAACGAACACCTCCTAAGCTTTGGCGTGGATTTGGTTCTTCGAGAATACTCTCCTGAGGATGTCCGGAGCCTAATGGAAAATACCATCGAGTCAGAATATCAAAGAATAGATGTACAGGTAGATATCCTTGAAAATATGTCTAACAATGCTCCTGCTTTTGGTATGATAGGAACCCTTGTCGGATTGATCATCATGCTAAGCAATCTAGACAATCCAGAACAATTGGGTTCTGCAATGGCGATTGCACTATTAACAACCCTTTACGGTGTTCTATTCTCAAGATTGCTATTCCAACCAGCAAGTAAGAAAGTCGGTCAAAGAGGTTCTATCCAGCGATTCCGTAATCATATCATTATGGAAATCATGATTATGATAAGAGAAGAACGACCAGCCACCTTTGTTCGAAATCGTGTACGTAGTTTCCTTCGACCAAGTATGTTGGTGGAAATAAAAAATCCTCGCGAGCTAAATACCCAAGCGCCAGAACCCGAAGCGGAGGGGTAATATGAAGAACTCTCTTTATCAGAAGAGAAAGAAGGGTGAAGATAATGAATGGATGATTACATATGCAGATATCATCACACTCCTACTGGCTTTCTTCGTCATACTTTTTTCTATGTCCACTCTTAAAAAAGAGATGTTTACGCAAATCTCCGGTGAAATTGTTGTCGGGCAACAACGCAGCTTGACCCAAAAAATAATGGCTTTAAAGCCTACCAATGAAGAATCGCAATCTCCAATCGTCTATAAAGTATTTGTTCCTCCACTGGATAGAGATGACTTTTTGCATACTGTTATCGGTATTGATGAGCAGAATACCAATCACAAAAGCCACCTAATATTCCCAGAAGAATCTGTTTTCGCTCCAGAAACCAGTACATTGATTTATCGCTCAAAAACAGTTTTTGAGCAGACCAGTGACTATCTCATGCAAATATCACCAGAATATTTTCTTATTGGTATTGAAGTTCATTATGACAAAGAGAGCGACGTACCACGTTCCTACAAAAATAAGTATCAATTCACTGCAGAAAGAGCATTGAACTTTCGAAATGGACTTCTCAAGGCTGGATATACACATGAGAATCTATATGTTGTAGGCTATGCAGATACCATACCCCTAAAAGAAAAGCTCAACATAAATAGTAGCAATCCTGCAAGACGAGTTGTTATCAATATCCATAGAAAAACAGATTCGAGATAATCGTCTTTCATCCCCAGTGGCTTATCTCGCCCTCTAATTCGGTGTTTTGGTGATAAGATAAACCAAAGGCTCTTCACTATGATTGTGGATTGAAAGCACCTCTCCACACACCAGTGTTATCGATGTTCCCTTTGCAAAAGGATGTATTGAATCATTTATCCGCAGTTCTGCATTCCCTGCAATACAGGTCAGTACTTCATGATACTCTACTTGCTTGTGTTTTCCGACTTGACCATCCGGGGTCAAAACACACCACAAAACAACCGGAAAAACCATTGTTTCTTTTTTGGGAGAGCAATCCCAGACATAAACAGTCCCTTTCCCTTGAAAGAGTGCCTGGTGGGTCAAATCTGGTGGTCTATTGGGAATCATGTGCGAGTACCGAGACGTCAAAGAACAGCAATGATTGAAAGGTTAAGTCGCTGACGACCACAAGCTCATCAGAAACAAATAATCGAACCGGAGTGTTGGTCGTAGGGATCCGATCGATAATCTTCTTATCTTCATATGCGTACACAATAATTTCTCCTGTACCACGAGAGAACCCTTCACCAGAATAATGGATAAGAAGCAACACCAGCTCATTGACAATGGCGATATCTCGAATTTCACCACTCTCCAACTGACAAAATTTTTCTATTTGTTTGGATGAAGGAACAAAACTCCATACCGCTTGCTTTTCTGTATCTGCAATTAGCATTGTTTGGGTATCTTTTTTAAGGACTGCTCGGACGAAATGAGAGTCATTTTTTTGAAGTATGGTATGTTTTCCCAGTAGCGAAACAGAAGCCGGCTGAGAACCCAGAACAATGATATCATCACCAAAAGGCAACATACTTTTGGGTTTTTTTATGGTCTTAGCGGTTTTTCGATCCTCTTCTAGTACATACACCTGATTGCGAAGCCAACTTGACACATACATCTTTTTATCTTTTACAAGCAGCTCGTTGCTCCTGGGTATGTTGGGTGCGTGAATAACTTTGGCACCAAGAGTTTGGGGGTTGAAATATCGGATTTCTCCATCGCTTTCGCGTAAAAGATATAGATCTGTTTTGGTCGCGTACAATCGATGTTTTTCACCCAATAAAAAATATTTTTTTAATGAAAAATCTTTTAGTGATATCGATTGAAGATGACTCTCTCTACCCAAATCAGTCAACCATACAGTATCTGCTTGAAAAACAGCATGGAGAGGAGGGTTGGGAAGTTTGATTGTAGATACACATGCAGAGCGCTGTTCAATCGGCTGTGGGCATCGATATACATCCCTTGGCTCTTCAACTTCGTCATAAAAGATCAGCTGCTGTTGAGAATTATACACCTCTACTATCCCTGGATGAATAGATGTAGAGAATGAACCATCGAAAGAAAAGGTCTTGCCTTGATTTTTCAGCACAAAGGTTTCTTGTACGGGAAAATACAAACGAAAAGGTATTCGATTCGACTCCAAAGAAAAAGACAGCGCGATGGCATCAAGTTCTTGTACAAAGAGAACATGCTCTAAAGTCTCATAGCCATTTTTTTCCAAACGAATGGTATGTTTCCCTTTTGATATCACCTGTCCAACCCATGGTTTGTCATTGATAGAAACATTTGCATCAGAAGGAGAAACCGATATTTTTAACGACAATCCATCATTTCTAGTAAAGGGTACAGAATGAATATGATCGTTCGTGGATAGACAAGCAAGAACAAGATAAAAGGACATAACAAACATCTAACGAAAACCAAAGACTATGCCCATATATCCACCCGAACCTTTTCGGAAAATAAATGCATCTTCGTATCTCGAGATTGATGCTTTGTATGCTACAAAAAATAATTTCACACAAAGACCTCTCCCAGGATACCTTAGTAACGAGTTGTGGCTTCACGTCGATGCGTACAATCCATTTCAAGAAGTTATCGAAACCACAAAGAAGATGAATTACACGTTGATCATATGGGATGCGTATCGACCATTTCGCGCCACCCAAGCAATGATCACATGGGCAAAAAAAACCAACCATTATCATTTGGTGGAAGAAGGTTATATCGCAGAGCGTTCTAGACACAACAGTGGCACTGCCATTGATTTGGGCTTGGTCAAAAATGGAGAGTATCTAGATATGGGAACCGAATGGGATGATTTCTCAAAACAAAGCCACATTGTTAATGTACGATCCGAAGCCTTGCAAAATCGTATGCTGCTACAAGGGATCATGCGACTTCATGGTTTTATTGGATATTCCAAAGAGTGGTGGCATTTTCAATTGCCGAATGCCTCAACATATCCCTTAAGAGACATACCTTACAATCCAAAAGAAGTGAATGAAGATCCCAATTTTTTCAATCCCCCCCCTTCGGAGAAGCCAAAATGATTTTTGCATTCCTCGTTTCGCTCAGTGCCGCAACACTACCTAACAATACCATGTTAATCATGGCCGCCTCTTTGGTTGAAATGGCACAGCAAGATGGAAAGATAACAGAAGAAGAGCATAATTTGCTGAAAAACAAATTTCCTCTCAATACAGATACTGATCCTGTCGCTGTGTTCACACTTGATAAAAGCAATCTGCCTTCTTCCATCGCTTCTCTTTCAATCGATATCAAACAAAAAGAGAGTTTTTTACATCTATTGGGGTTGGTTTCCATTATCGATGGCAAAATATCCCAAGAAGAAATGGACTATCTTCTCCGCCATAAGGAAGCCCAAAAAGACAATCGGATCCAACAAACCGAGATCAAAACCTACCTGAAACAATCCAGAAAACTGCTGAATAAAATACAACACGAACCTGTACTCGAAACAATGAAAGCCATGTCAGCAAGTCAAATGAAATATCACAAGCGGTACAAGCGTTTTTTTTCGGCATCATTGTGTCCAAATTACAAGTCAGATCCTGCTATCGAATGGGAGACTTGTAAAACCCAATACTCCAATTTTCCTTGGGTTGCTCCTGGATCTGTTACTGGATCATATAAAATAGAGGGCTCCAAAAGTGCTTTTGTCATTACAGGGGTTGTAGATATCGATGGCGATGGTCAATATGCCACGTATGTATCCACACACTCGAATCCAAATCCCAAAAGAATGGGCAATCAATCCACAGACTAAGTTGTCAACTGTCGCTCTAAATTGTGCAGATTGGGTACCGCAATATCTAATTCATCAGCATGCTCTACCCATGTTTTCAAGATTTCACGTGTCTGCGGAGAAACCTTTGTAAAATGATACTGAAGATATTCTTCCAGTGGAAATGGAGTACATTTTGGAGCCCAAAAGAGTATCCAATACAAGAAAATGGGATGCGATAGTATTGGAAAAAAAAATGCACTGGAACCAAAATACGACATCACAACTCGTTGTGCTTCTGCGATGCAAGCAGACAAAAACACCCTGCTCTCTCGTGAACGCAAATGAAGCAAAGACCATTCCTTCAGCTCCAAACACGCCATGCTTGTCAATAACAGACTCGAACCCATTGCAGTGCTGAAAGAAAGCTCTTTTTTCTCTTTGGTTTTCATCCCTCCCATTCTAAGAATTCGATGACTATGATCGGATAGACCTTCAAATAACAGAGAAGAAAGTGGGGGTTTCCAATAGTGAATCGTTGTTCTACAGGCTTCCACTTGATCTGCTTTGTGAATCGGATGTTGCCACGCAACAAAAGAGATCAATCCAAAACACCATTCTCGATGGGGAAATTTTTCCTTGAGCCATGATTTGTCTTTCATTCCAGGGGTTAGAGATAAAATTTTGACGGAAGGCATTCGCTCCAACAGCCCTTTCAACCAATCTCCTTTTTTTAATGCATCAGAAGAGATACACAACCACAGCTCATCCCACTCATCAATGACCTCTTCGAGAAGCGATATCACACGATGCTCATGGATAGTTTTGGACTCTTTCGGTCGAGATATGAATGTTAAATGCAGAGTGGAGCTGATATCGAGATGATATTGGGGCCGAACATAAAAACCTATCTTGGCCCCCCCCCTGTTGCGCATGATATCCATAGACCTGACCAACAGCACCCGCTCCAACAATGAGGATGTTCATCTACGTTTCTTGATTCCCAAAATACCGAGAAGAAGGCCCAATCCAAATATCCATGCAGAGGAATTTTCGGATAACTCCACCGCTGTAGAAATGCTTTCGTTTTGATCCCCATTTTGGAAAATTGGTTCTTGGGTATTTTGTTCTGGATGTACCAATGAATCCAATCTTGTTACCCAAACCCCATCTATATCACCTGCAAAAACAGTACCAAAAGAAGCACCTGCCTGTGAAATATCGCGAAGCCTTTGCGCAAAAATCTCATTTCCATTATCATCAAGCGAACCCGCTAGATCGCCGACCTCCTCTTGCCCCCAACCACTCACAGTGGCATTGCCCTCACCTCTTATGTAGATGACGGTGTGGAGCTCTTCTTCGGGTGATATAGAGCCAAGCAGAGCAGGATATCGCATCTCATTCCCTTCAAACTCCAGACGGATAGATGGCGACAAGGTGATCTCACCAGCATACAGCTCTTGCCGGATACGAAGCAGTACCAAAGAGATCTCTGATTGTGCGTTATATTGTGGCAATATGCTGGCAACACTGGTTGTATTCCAGCCATTAACATCTCCCCATGTGGTAAATGACTCTATATCACTTGCCGGAACCACAACATATTCAAAAGTCCCTGTATATCCTTGGATAAAGTCAAGATTAAGACTGTCTGATTCAAAACCACCCTTTTCAGCAGATGCGCATGCACTCGATTGAGACGCAGTATTTTTTATAATGGCTGGTGCTGTAATGGCTTCATATCTATCAAACACTTCACCATCGGTTTCTTCGATCGAAACCATGGCTCCATAGATCGGAATAATCCACCCAAAATCATTCGAGTCTCCCTCATATTCAATCCGATATTCCGAACTGGTATTTCCTTCATTAATCGACATAATCACATGCTGTGTATTCGACTCAACATGAGCCGTGCCTCCATGAATTAAACCAGCACAGGGGTATGCCATACGAGCCAGTAAGAATAACATTATCACTCTCCTATATTTCTTTTTCTATATATTGATGCTGAATCAATGCAGCATAACGACCACTTCGATTGAGCAGAACAGCATGTGATCCTTCTTCAACGATTTTACCATCTTCCAGTACCGCAATGCTATCTGTGTTTTGAATGGTTGAAAGTCGATGCGCGATGACCAATGTGCTTCGTCCTTTCATAAGATGCTCCAATGCTTCTTGTACCAGCGTTTCACTTTCAGAATCCAATGCCGATGTCGCTTCATCGAGCAGTAAAATTTTGGGATCTTTAAGCAACGCTCTAGCAATCGCTATCCGCTGCTTTTGACCTCCAGACAAACGTACTCCCCTCTCTCCTACCAGAGTATGATAGCCTTCTGGAAATTGGGCAATAAAATGGTCTGCGTTGGCCGCTCTGGCAGCTACATAAACCTCATCGTCAGATGCCTGTAAATTTCCATAGCGAATATTTTCTATGATACTGCCTCCAAATAAAATCGGTTCTTGGGAGACAATGGCAATCTGCTCTCGTAGCCAGTTCTTTGATAACGAATGAATGGGTACCCCATCGATATATATCGTCCCTTCTTGGGGATCATACATTCTACATGTAAGAGCTGCGATTGTAGATTTCCCACCACCGGACGCACCGACCAGAGCAACACTCTTTCCGACCGGAATTTCTATGGAAATATTATCGAGTACCTTAAGTTCTGGTCGTGTTGGATAGGAAAAGACAACGCTTTCAAAAACCAATTTTCCTTTCATATCTGGGATTTTCAATCCTTCATCATGAAGCTGATTCTCTCTTTTCAACAATGAAAACACACGCTCACTTGCGCCAATTGCTTTTGCCAAGTCACCATAGATACCACTTAGAGCAGAGATAGAGAATGCCACTGTGAATGTATAAAGCATAAAGCTTGTTAATGTACCAAAGCCAATTTCACCATCTATCACCATGGTTCCACCATACCAAAGAACACCGCAGATCGCGGCATAACCCACAAAACTCAACAGGCCAGCAAAGCTCCCACCCAAAAATGCTCTATATTTGGCCAGCTGAAATGACTCTTCAACCGCTTTCTCATAGCGCTTTGACTCAAAGTCCTCGCGTGCAAATGCCCGAACCGTTCGTATGTTACCCAATCCTTCTTCAGCCACTGAAGTGGCTTCTGCAAGAGAATCTTGTACATCTTTGGATACCCGTCGGAGTTTTCGTCCATAGATTGTTGCGGCCACTGCCACAATGGGCACTATAGAGAGCATAACGAGTGTAAGTTTCCATGATGTATATAGCAAAATAATGATAGAGCCCAATCCACTAAGAGTGAATCGCAGTGCCATTGATATGTTTACAGAAACGGCATTTTGAAGAACCGTGGTGTCAGAAGCCAATCGATTGGTAAGAGCACCAGTCTTATTTTGATCAAAGAAAGCAATCTCCTGTCGACATATTTTGGAAAACAAGTCATTGCGAAGATCAGCAACAATCCGTTCTCCAGCCAATGTAAACAGATAGGCACGAAAAAAAGTTGCAATCCCCATGAGAAAAAACAACAAAAACAACAAGGTGACATAGTCATTTATCATATTGAGAGATTGTGTATTTTTGTCCTGCAATTGATCAATCATCTGACCGATAAGAGCAGGAAAACTCAATCCCAACCCAGAACTCATAAGCAGGGCAAATATCGCCAAAATGAGTATCTTCAACTGGGATTTTGCCAATGCCAACAGCTCACGTATATCGCTTTTTTCTTTCATTTCGACTCCTTATGAATAAGGCTTAAGGCAACCAAAAGAAAACAAGAGACGACACTGCCCGAAAGAGAGCCTGCAAAGCCCCACAATAGAAAGTCTGAATCGTTAATATTATAATAATAGGCATTTAAATTGGCGATATTGGATTCGATTTCCAAACGAAAGATCAACACATTTCTCAACAACATGGCGAGATTAAAGCCCAAAAATGATGCCAGATGTGCATAAGACTTGGCTCGTTTCGATACAGTATCCATACGATACCACTCTACAAGTTTTATACCCATTTCCAATAAGAGACCACCAGCAAAAAACACCAGACCAAATAGCATGTATTCATACAGTGGATCGTCATATCCGATATAAGAAATGGACAATTCGGTTAACATGGCAACAAAGAACTTATACCATTGCATAGCACAAAGAACGCTAAAAATAGAGAGTAGAATTAATATATATCGGTTCACAACATACCACGGGATTTGCTTTCATCTAACCGATCCCAACCCGATATAGTGAATGTTGTTTGATCTATTTACAAGTATTCTATGGGTGGATATCTCTCAATATGTGTGATATAAGAACGAATTCGCTCTACAAATAATGGAGCTAGCTTGGATTGAAAAATGGAAATTTATCTTCTTTGTATTGGAATAGAAGGAAGTGACGATCGAATTGCTTGGTCTGTACTGGTTGTCGAACCAGAAGGTTTTATTGAAGAGTATTCTGGTCTTGCTTCTACTGTAGAAAGAGCAATTCTATGGGCCTTGAAAACAGGTTTAGAGGCGACACCTTCTAGAGCCAACATAGCCATTCGAAGCTTTTTTCATCCGCTTATTCGCTACGGAGAGAATGTGCTCCCACATATCAAGGCACGTGAAATAGAAGACAATGAGAACACTGACCTGCTCTCCCCAATCTATGAGCGCATCACAAATCAAACCTTGGCATGGCTCGTACCACCTTTTTATGAGCCTGGAGACAGCAGAGCAAAGCAGATGGCTATGGACATCGTCAACAATCCT
>JACLAC010018616.1_pt1 | contig 10397 bp, 6 predicted proteins | sample 8027881 | NCBI WGS metagenome assembly JACLAC01 (sample SAMN15725517, study PRJNA655200) | protist metagenome | isolation source: fluorescence activated cell sorting (FACS) single amplified genomes of... | place: Spain: Blaines Bay Microbial Observatory, Mediterranean Sea | collected 2016-01-19 | reverse complement strand
GCTGGAGCAGGTCCCAAGGGTATGGCTGTTCGCCATTTAAAGCGGTACGCGAGCTGGGTTCAGAACGTCGTGAGACAGTTCGGTCCCTATCTTCCGTGGGCGTTAGAGAATTGAGAGGAGCTGTCCTTAGTACGAGAGGACCGGGATGGACAAACCTCTAGTGTTCCTGTTGTGGCGCCAGCCGCACCGCAGGGTAGCTACGTTTGGAAGGGATAACCGCTGAAAGCATCTAAGTGGGAAGCCCCCCTCAAGATTAGTTCTCTCTAAGAATCCAAGAAGACTACTTGGTTGATAGGCAGGATGTGTAAGGGCTGCAAAGTCCTCAGCTAACCTGTACTAATCTTCGATTGAATTCTACACACATTTACACTTTTTCACGCGTCTATCAGATTTATATTGGTTCTTATATAAAAGAAACCAAGTGAGATTACAAATCAACATTTTGGCCGGTGACGATAGTACTGGGGTCCACCTGTTCCCATCCCGAACACAGAAGTTAAGCCCAGTCACGCCGATGGTACTGCAGGGGTCACCCTGTGGGAGAGTAGGTATCGCCGGCCTCTTTTTTTATTAAAAAATAAAACTGTAATTCTATAAGACTCCAAATAAAAACCAGCAATTGCTGGTTTTTGTTTTTTTGTTTATTGTTTATTATCTCTCTATGTAGTTTTTATATCGTTCCAGCAGAGTCCATAGCCTGTTTTTATACCCTTTAGGAGATCTACAATATCACTATTTGAAGAGCGAATTTGATGTGCTCCAACCAATCCTAAAATACCAATATTCCACCAAGCAAAAGCCATCAGATTTTTTGGTGTTTTTAATCTATGGTTGTGAAAGAAATAGAAACGACTGTAAATTAATCGAGCAAATCTATCCCCTTGAGAATTACGACCACTATCTGATTTATCATGATAAAGAAGAGCATCGGGATTTTGCAGTAGGGTCCATTTTTTGGAAAGTCGAAATGAAATTTCAACATCTTCACTCATCGTATATCCAGGTAAAAAAGTGGCCCATCGTTCCTCATCAAAACATTCGCGTCGATAAGCTACCCGCCCTCCAGAACACACAGGAACTCGAACGATTTCACTTGGTTTAATCAACCATTGTACAGCTCCTGTAGCCATCAATTTGGCTGCATTTCCATCGATGGAATGTGTAAGTCGAAATATTTTGCTATAGAATTCTTTTGCTTTGGATGTTTTATAAGAAGACGTAAAAGTTCCTAAGACTCCTCCTACAATAGGTGTATGTTTAATTTCAAAACATTTCATGGTCTCTGCGATATATTCTGGCTCTAAAAGAATATCATCATCAAAGAAAAATAAAATATCTCCACTACATATATCAATAGCTACATTTCTTTGCAAAGATGTTCCAGCTTCACTAGTTGCATATTTTAGGTCTATTTCAGAACCCTTTAAAGCATTTTGTAATGATAATTCCAAACCACTCTTTGTACCAGCGTCTACAACCACTAATTCATGAGCTTGTTGGGTTTGGTTCCGTAGAGTTTTAACAAATTCTAGAATTTCCTTGTTTCTATTGAGTGTGGGTATGATTACAGAGATAATAGACATAGAATGTATCCAATCTTTGTTAAGAAAAATTGTGTCGTTTGATTTTGTTTTACACGTTCATATAATCAGTTTCAATAAAGATTCTTGTTTTTTGTTTGTTGCTTTCTTCTTTGAAACACTTTTATCTCACTTAGCTATAAAGATACCTAGAACTATAGCAAAGGAAATAATACCAAAATATAAAAGAACATGTTGAGATTTTAATTTAAAATTAATGGTGAATTTTTCATTTTTCTTTTTAGAACCTTTTCTTCGTTTTCTACGTTCTTGTTCTATAGGAGATAGCCACTTATCACGACCTGTGTGATCTTTTCCCATAATGTAGTTGTTGGAACGATAGAATTGTACTCTCAAATCTGATTTAAATGAATTCACTTCTTCTTCTTTTTTATCATTTTGAAAAGAAACAGATAGAGATGCAGTACGCATTTTTCTATTTGCACGAGCTTCACGTTGTTGGTGTTCTGCTTGTAATTCCAATAAGAAATTTTCACGAATGGCATTTTTATCATTTTCTGAAAGAGGCAATCGAATTCTCCTTTTCTCCATTATAACATATTTATATTTGCATGCATGACACCAATCTTAGCCATATTATCTTTGTTTTTTATGGTTTCCAAATAGAAAGATCTTTCGTGAGAAGTTCTTCAAGATGTTCTATGACAGGAAGAAAATCTTGACGCAAACTATATTCTAATTGTGGATCCAAAGGTGATCTTTTTTTATTGGTCATATTGATTTTTCGCAGTCCTCGAAGAATGAAACGAGTACTTGGAATTAAAGGTTTTTGCATACCAAATAAAATCGATCGTCTTGGTGAAGATTTGAGCCATTTTTGTATTTTTCTTGAGCGATGGGTATGATTTGCATTGCGTTGTTTTTTATTTCCCTCTAATGCTTCTTGACGACTTGGGTATTGTGTCGGGAGATCTAGAAAAGATAAAAGTCGCTCCCATTGTTCTTCCATATTGTTTTTACTCTCAAATAGAAATGAGATATGCACTTGCTCCGGTCCAAAAATATCCAAATATCTTTTTACTTGTTGAGCATAATCCACCAAATGTGTATAAAAAACACCCATTTGGGGGTATGTTGTAGGGCATAACTCTGGAGATTCATATCTGAATTTTTCGAGAGATAATGCCTTTGCAAAATCAGGTTCATCTTCATAAGCTGAAAAATATTGATGGGCATGTAAAGAATGAAGCCAAGAAACAGGATCTCGAAGAGATATAAATATTTTAGCTTGGGGACAAAAATCATAGATCTCTTGTGCGGCTGTTTTACTTACCAAATACCATGTCGAAGAATCACCTACATATCTGTGTTTACCACTTTGGGAAAAATAAGACATATAATTTTCCAAAGATCTGGGAGGGTCATTAAATTCAAGATCTCTACCAAAATAGTGCAACTCTTTTGTTGCCATAAAAATATCTGGATGGCTTTGTAATAAACCATCCCAAGTTCCAGTTCCACTTCTAGGGTGACCTACTAAAAATAAATTGGGTTGTATCATAAAGGATCCTGTAATTTTGTGAAAGACAAAGGATAATGTTGTGTCGGTTTTCTATTTCTTAAAAAAGTGAGGTCTTTTTTTTCTTCTTTTGTAGCTACACCATTGTTGATCAAATAACGTAAATGTACCTGTGCATATTGTGTTTCTTTGTTAACAATCATACAGTGAATAAGAAGTCTTCGAAGTTTATTGTCACGTGGGTTTTTCTTTAGGATAACTAGTGCTTGAGATATACTAGAGGCCAAACCTTCACGTAGTTGAGCCTTGAGGTATTCATATTTCAATCCTTTGTCCTGTCCACATAAACCAATAGCTTTTCGATGATATTTGGAGGAATCACTTTGTAGACAGGACGCTATTTTAGCTTCTAATTTAGAAAAAGAACAATCGTTTGCCGTTATGTGGTACTTCCAAGCTTTTTTACACTGTCCATCAATAAAGAGGAGTTTGGTGTAGGTATTTTGAAATTCTGGAGTAAGATCATAAAACTCTTCCATAAATTGTAGACTTTCTGTTATGAACTCTCTTTTAATCATATAATTAATGGCATTTTGTAATCGGTCATTTTTTTCTATAGGAATAGCATAGAAAATGGCCAATTGGGGATTTTGTTCTAAAGCCTCATGAACCAATTCTTTTGAGGAATTATTGTTAGATACTTGTAATGATAGTGCCTGGTGCCAAAAATTCCAAGAACGCATTAGGTCTCCTTGTTTCATAGAAATACGAGCAGCAGATATGTAACTGTAGGTATCATTAGGAGCTCTAGATATGACATCGGATGTATACACCCCAAAAAATTGCTGGGGTATTTGATTATAAATCCTCAATGGTCGCGCTCGTAAAGGGGCTGTTTTAATGGCTTGTAATAATTGACTTGAACTCTTATCAAAATCTCCTTTGTTATATGATTTTTCTGCTTGTTCTTGAATGTAGGAATGAGATGCAAAATTAGAGTTTCCTTTTTCAATAAAAAGAAAAGTTAAAGCAGTTAGGAAGGTCAAAAAAGAGAAAGGCAATACATAAATAAATGATTTTACTTGTGCTGTACCTGACTTGGCATACCCACAGCCTAGGGAGAGGAAACAGAGGAAACCGAGAGAAGGAATATGAAATGAGATATCCAAAAAAATGGAGACCAAAAGAGCAATCGAGGCACAGAAAAGAGACAACTTGTATTTTGCCTTTCGAGGAGTGTGATTTTTGTATTGTAAAAAAATATTGTAGAGACTAGAAATAATAAGAAATAGGGTGATTAGAAAATGAATCAATCCATGTTCGATGATCCATTCTAACAATCCTTGATGACAACGATAGGTTGTAGCAAAAATGGTAGACGTCTTATTTATCGTGTATAAATCGACAAAAGAATTTCCTCCATGCCCCCCAAAAATAGCCATCCAAGATGCATTTTTTAGGATTTGAATTCCTATAGCCCATATGTTGAAACGGCCCGCACTAAATGTTTCAAAACTTCCACTATATTCATAGTTTACATACAGAAGAAATGTAGCTGTTAAAAAGATAAGTCCAGAAACAACATATTTGAAAAATAGAGAGTGATATCGTAATAAAGAATAGAGGATAGTTCCTACACCTAGAGCAAGAATAGCACCACGACTTCCTGTATAGAATATGGTTCCACTGAATAAAACACCATATGGAATTGCTACTCTTTTTGATAGAGAAAGTACGATAGGCATTAGAAAAGCCAAAAAATAACCAGCATGACTTGGGTTACTATAGGTAGAGAAAAAAGGTTCTCTCATAAAAGATGGGATTGTCGAAATCCAATATATGGTTGGAGCATCAAAGAAACGTTGGATATAACCAAAAAGACAAAAAAAAGCACCAACATGACATAATTGGTATGAAAAATTTCGAATTCGGTAGGATCTTTTAAAATAGATTGTTCCAGTAAGAAAACCCAAGAGATAAATATGTATATAGATCAACCCTTTCATAGCACCATATGGTCGGATAAGAAGTGGATATTTTGATGTTTCGGTTAAGGAAAAGGAAAGTTGTAGGTGTTCGTATACACTAGGAAAGTAACTTTGGTGTGTGGAAATATCTCTTGAAATAAATAGAAACAAAGGGAGGATAAGAAAGAGAGTAGATAAAATCAGGATGTTTCTCGATGGTCTGTATGAAAATTCATATGCACAATAAGGAAGTAGGAGAGATAATAAAAGAGAAACGATCACATAAACAGGATAATGTGCACCACCAAACCCAAATATGGCAATGATGATTATGGCTATGAGAAAGAAAGACGTATGTGAAGAAGACATAAGATATAAAAATTTTTATAAAAATCTGTAAAAATGAAAAAATAAAACAGTTTATGTGTAATTAAATAATAAGTATATTCCGTTTGTATATAGCAAGTTATAGATAAGCATCATAACAGATATTGCAATAAATTGAGCATATGAAATGATTCGTAAAATATGATATAATTTTGGAAACGTGGAATTTTACATGGATAATGAAAACCCCCTACAGAAAGTAGATCAAGAATCAATTATTCTTGAATATCTCAATCTTCTACAAAAGAGACATATGGTTATCATCTCTTTTGCTGGTGTTCTATTAATCACGTCTTTTATTGCTACTCTTTTTGCTACAGAGAGATTTAGTGCTTCATCAACAATTGAAATTTTACCCTTTGCTCCTAGTGTAATGGGTTCAGAAAGTGAAGGTGATGATGTAGCAAGTATGGGAGCAGAATCAGACTCAGCAATGCGGATTTACTATGGAACGATGTATGCTATTCTTTCGAGTAAAAAAGTTCTCAACAAAACAATTGAAAGATTGCATCAAGAATATGATATCCATGATTTTCAAGGAGGTGAAGGATACCGTCTTCTTAAACGTTCTTTATCAATAGCACCAAAGCCTGATACGACTTTAACCACCATTTCAATCGAACATACCAACCCAGAAACAGCAGCAATTATTGCTAATGTTTTGGCATCTGTATTTGTTGATTTAAACTTAGATCGTGCTCTAGAACCGGTTCGAGATGCTCTAAAATTTCTAGAACGTGAACATGAACGTTTTCGAGAAGCAAAATTAGCCTCTGATGAACGTGTACATGAATTTAAATATGAAAACCATCTCGTTGGAATTGAGCAACGCGCAAATGCAACCATGACCAATATGTTAGCTCTTCAAAATGCTCTTACTGGTATTCAGGGTAAAAGAATTCAAATAGAAGCGGAATACAATGCTCGTATAGAATTAGTTAAGGCTGGTGGTATCGATGCTATGGTAAAAGAATTTGCCGCTCGTGATCGACTTTTGTCAACGTTGTTAAGTAGTCAGTCTCGTTCTGAGCAAACGTTGGAAGCTCTTCTAGTCCGTTATACTAGGAAACATCCTCAAGTTATAGCAGAAATGCGTCAATTGGCCTCTGTTAATGCAAGAATAGACGAGGAAATCCAAAAGCATCTCGAAGCTAAAAAAACTGAACTGGAATTGATTTTAGCTCGTGAGAGAGGTGTTGCTGAGGAATTGTCTCGTGCTGAATCAGAGGTGAAAGAGTTGGATAGAAAATTGATTGAGTTACAATTCCTTCTCGGTGAAGCTGCTCGTAATCAAGCCTTGTATATGATGCTTGATAAACGGATGTCAGAAGTAGATCTCTCTCAATTTATGCAAGCGAACAACGTTCGCTTTGTAGACCCTGCAGAAGCAGAATATGACCCAGTCTATCCAAATCCTGTCAAGAACTTAATCGTTGCATTGGTTATGGGGTTGATGGGTGGAATTGGTTTGGCTTTTATTGTTGAATATTTAGACAATACTGTAAAATCAAAAGAAGATTTGGAATCTTTGCTTGGAGTTCCCTTACTCGGTGTTGTTCCAGCTATCAACTCTGAAGAAATGTTGAGTTTAGCAAGCACGAGAGATCGATCTTTATTTGTATTTTCACAGCCGAGATCTACGGTTTCAGAAGCGTTACGTTCTATTCGAACTAATGTTTTATTTCGATTGGGAGGAGCGGTTAATAAAACCCTTCTTATTACCAGTTCTGTACCCAAAGAAGGGAAGTCTTTCATGTCATCCAATTTAAGTGCTGTTCTAGCTATGGGTGGTCATCGTGTTATTCTAGTTGATGCTGATTTACGTCGACCGAGTCTGCACAGTTTGTTTGAACTTTCAGATGAGGTCGGTCTATCTGAGGTTCTTTGTGGTACACGTACACTAGAATCTGTTATTCAACCTACACATATCCCCAATCTTCACCTTATTGCAGCTGGTCCTATTCCTCCCAATCCATCGGAATTACTTGGTTCAGAAACCATGCTGAATGTAAAACGTGCTTTAAATGATATGTGTGACATTCTAGTTATAGATAGTTCTCCTGTAACTGCAGTGGCAGACCCTGTGATTCTTTCACATTTGGTTGATGGTGTTGTATTGGTTGTTGAAGCAAATTCGACCAAAAAACCTATTGTTATGCAAACCGTGACACGTTTACAACAAGTAAAAGCAAAAATTATTGGTGGTGTCGTTAATAAACTCGATCTATCTAAATCTGGTTATGGTTATTACTACTATTACAGTGACTATAGTTATTACACTGATGATGAATATCAATCTAGAGGTATAAGTTAGGAATTCGGAATTCATCATAAAATAGTTTTGTGTATATTTAGATGAAGAGTTCATTGTTATGTAATGAAAAGTATATTTTTTGATATCAAATAAAAGTGTGTATTTTAGAAAAAAGACTTTTTTGAAACAGATCTCAAGTTGTATTATAAAACGAAAGTTGAGAAAAAATCATGCGAACTTTTATTGTTGCCTTTACATTGAGTCTTGTTTTTTCCTTGCTCTTAACTCCGTTTATTCGGAATATGGCCCACCGATTTAAATTGGTACAGGCTCCAGAGGGCGGAAGAAATATTCATAAAAAACCCATTCCTCGATTGGGAGGGATAGCCATTTTAATTTCTATGTGGGTGCCATTAACGGGTATGTTTTTATGGAATAATGACATCAGTTCTGCTTTACGAGATGATACTTCTCTTTTGATATCGTTAACTGGTGGAACACTTATTTTAGGGATGATTGGTGTTTGGGATGATTTGTTTGGTATTCGAGCCATTTTCAAACTTATGGCTCAAATAGCAGCGGCACTTGTTATTTATTTCTCTGGAATTCAAATTGATGTAATTACACTGCCTTTAATCGGGATTTTGGATTTAGACCTGTACATGTTAGACTTACCAATAACGGTCTTTTGGGTGGTTTTGGTGATAAATGCTGTCAATTTAATTGATGGGATGGATGGGTTAGCAGGAGGTGTAGTAGCAGTAGCTGGGTTTTCTCTATTTGTTATGGGTGTGATGGAAAGCAATATTTTATCTGCTTTACTTTTGATTTGTATGGTTGGTGGTTGTTTGGGCTTTTTGGTCTATAATTTAAATCCAGCTAGTATATTTTTAGGTGATACAGGTAGTATGTTTCTTGGGTATATCTTATCTATGGCAGCGGTTCATTCTTCTCAAAAAAGTTATACGGTATTTTCTATAGTGAGTGCTTTTATTATTTTAGGTCTACCTATTTTCGATCTTTCCTTAGCCGTTTTTCGTAGGTTTATGTCCGGACAACCTCTTTTTTCAGCCGATCAACATCATATTCATCATATGCTTTTACGTAGAGGATGGACACAAAGGCAATCTGTATTAATTCTTTTCTCAGCAACTGTTGGATTAGCAGGACTTGCTTTTATCTCTATTTATGCTGATGATAGGATGGCTGCGCTATCTATCTTATCTCTCGTTCCTATTTCTTTTATCGTTGTTAAATTCCTTGGTTATTCTTCTGTTATCTCTAGTGTGCGCAGGAGTCAGATGTTAGAAAAAACAGAAAAAGAGGGTGAAGAAAGACTTTCGTTTCTAGAAGACATTGCCCAAAAATTAGAAAATATTTCTTCAATTGAGGCTCTTGAACAGGAATTAGAAAAAGTAGCTGTTCAATGTCAATGGCGTAGATTGACTGTATTTTCGGGTTCAAAAGTGTATTTTGGATATCCTCAAACTCAAGAACACAAAATCACCTTTCAAAATGTAGATCCCATTTCTGATAATCAGTTAGGAAAAACGGAAACTTTTTCAGATTCTACAGAACCAACAATACAACGAAATAGTATTCATATTCAAAACTTACAAGAGTTTCGATTTACCATTCCAAAGCGTGAGCAAATATTTTATTTGGAAATAGAACAGTTATCCGAAAAACAAATATTTGCAGCAATGGATAAGGCTTTGATTTTATATTTTGCCGAGATATTTCGACGGGTACATCTCTCTAAAATTTATCATATGGAAAAAGATAAAAATCGTCAACTCCAATAGGATAAAGAGCATCTTTTTACAAAAGACCATACAGAATCTATAGATGTTTCGTACGAATCTAAATAAAAAATAAAGGTTAGGAAGAATCTCTAAACAGATATTTTTATTTACCAAAGAGATTCTTCCAAATACAATCGATCTCCTTGTTCTATTAATATATCTTCCGCTTCTCCTTGAAAAATAGCCTTTAGATCTACAAGAATTTTTTTTCCATCACGATGTATATACAACTTGCGAAGATTGGCTTCTTCTTTATACCCCATAGCTTCTGCACAAGCATCTGATACTTTCATTCCTTCACTATAAGCAATAGCTCCAGATTTTTTGAATTGGCCATTTAAATAAATGTATGCACCGTCAGTAATAAATATAGAATCGCCTCCTCTAAGATATACATTTCCTTCACCTTTTTCTAATAAATCTTCTGTATCTATGATAAGAAGACTGCCATCTTCTCTTTGTACATGGATTTTTGTTTCCGCCCAAGCTCCATTGCCTCGTTTTTTACGCGTTAAACCTCGTTCAGAGAGAGCTTGGATCAATGTTTTAGGCCCATCTAAAAAAACAATACCAGGTCGAGAAATATTACCTAATATCCAAATCTTTTGACTTTTAGGTCTTTGTAATTGTAATTGAACTATTGGATTTTTTATGTATTCTTTCAACGAATCGGTAATAACACCAGCTGCTTCAGATGTGGTAAGGTTACCTATTTTCACACTACCTACAATAGGTATTTGAATATATCCTGTGTCAGCAACAATATAATTCTTACTAATATTACGTTCAATAAAATCGCCCGACCAAGCATAAATCGTTACACTATCTCCACTACCCAAACGATATTCCTTAGAAATGTCAGGCAAGACCATAATATCTGTTTTTTGTATGATTTGGGGTTTGTAAGCGTGCTTTGGGGATTCG
>JACLAC010004551.1_pt1 | contig 10403 bp, 8 predicted proteins | sample 8027881 | NCBI WGS metagenome assembly JACLAC01 (sample SAMN15725517, study PRJNA655200) | protist metagenome | isolation source: fluorescence activated cell sorting (FACS) single amplified genomes of... | place: Spain: Blaines Bay Microbial Observatory, Mediterranean Sea | collected 2016-01-19 | reverse complement strand
GGTGGTGGCGCTGGAAAAAGACGAAACGCGGGCACGTCGACCGTCCGCTCTAGATATTATTCGCGGGAATGTTAAAGAAAACAAGAAAAAATCTGCAAATGCGTTTGCTGTTGCGCGTGCTGTGGGGAGATTTAAGAAGGGACTTAGTCCAAAGACTAAAGAATCAGTTAAGGAATCCTTAACAGCAGAGTCCGCGAAGCAGCTTCTCAGCTCGGACGAGGATGCATTAAAGAGGGTCTCGCTCGATAAGAAAACGGCGATGATATCATACTGCCGGCGTAACGCTGAGTTTATTCGCAAACTGCACGCCTCGTTCACAGATGAGTCTATCGGCGTTTGGATAGATTATCAAGATATTCCCAAAGGTGTCGACTGGTGGGAGTCTATTCAGTCGGGCATCGAGCACGCGAACGCGTGCATCGTGTGCATGAGCAAAGATTTTCTAGCTTCTAAAGTATGCATGCAGGAAGTGGAGTACATGATCCACCTTCAAAAAAAGATTATACCTATTGTTGTTAAGGATGACTTCGATTGGGGAGATGTGCGCTCTGAAATCGCCAAGCTAAATTTTATATTTTTTTCGCGCGAGACCGACGACTACGCGTCCTCGTTCAAAGATTTGTGCGAGGCACTTTTCGCTGACTTTGGATACCTCGAACTGCACTCAAAATTTTCTACGTGGGCTCTCGAATGGGACCGAAATCGCCGCACCGAAGGCGTGCTATTAGGAGGCGAGTATATATCCATTATAGATTCATTTCTGAAAAAGTCAGAAACGACTCAGCCGCCCCCAACGGATGTGATGGAAGATTTCTTTGCTGCATCTCAGGCCAAGGATCTGCAAGACCAGCGGATTGCCGAGATTGCGCATGCCATGATGGAAGTGAATGACGAAGGAGACGCGCCGACTGTAAGTAAGTGGAGAATGCGCGTGAGCCGCTTTCTAAACATGCCCAAAGTCCAGATGGCTATTCTGTGCCTTATTTTGATTGACGTCGTCCTTGGTTTTGCGTCAATTGCTGTCGATATATCTATCGACGACGAGGCGCGCAAGCGGGATATCGACGATGCAATGTGGCCTGTCGCGATGCTATTTCTGTGCATCTTTGAGTGCGAGATTCTTCTCCAGTGGTACGGAACTGGATTTTTAGCTTTTTTCCGGCATCCGGGCTTCATCCTGGATTTAGTTATCATAACCGTGTCTCTTGGCTTGGAAGCGGCTCGCTTGCAAGGAATTCCTCAGATATTGACTGTGCTGCGCGCGTGGCGCGTCGCCCGAATATTTAACATTGCGAAGCTTTCGCTCAAGAAGGAGATTTTGGATTTGAAGAGGGATCTTGTGAGAAAGGATGCCGAGTTGCGAAAGTACAAGAGGCTTGTGTCTGGATTGCGATTTGCTGAGCAGCGCACAAACGATGAGCTGAGATCTCTTAAGCGTCAAATCCGCGAAAATCGAAACGGAGAAGAGTCCACGTTGGATGCAAGAGCCTCTTCGAGGCGAAAGACAATTGCAATGATCGATCCGAATAAAAAGGACGAGATCGACGATTTGCTTTCCGCGAAGAAGTCTGTAAATATAATTAGAGAGTTTAGCAGCGCAACTGTCAAAGATCAAATGCTAAAAATGAGCGGCGTCGCTGCAGAGGATGGCGCAAGTGGGAATTGAATTCACTTCTCCCGCCAAAAAATTCAATATTAAAAATAGTTAATGCAATGCTGTGCGACGATAAGGTACAATAAACAATATTATTATATCAGGTGGTATATAGTTATTTACGAATTTTAATTTGCTATTATACCAAACTTCATATACGTGACGGTGTTGTGGTGAATTCCATAGTGGCACTTCGAGGAACTTATAGATCCGCAGGATTTGACGATGGGGAGTCGACCGAGGATCTCGCGGGCGACTATTGTAAGAAAGGGCGAGTTCCACCCAGCGGTTCCAAGAGGGATGCGCTGAAAGTTTTCGCAGGGCAGCACGTCGTAGGGAACACCATCGGCTTCAGCGGCAGATATAGCAAGGTCAAGCATTGCGGGTCCTGTAGATTTTAAAATGTTAATGTCCGCAAAACGGAATTGCTGCTTAAGGGTAGCAAATGTGTAGTTCCAAAAAGGGTGTTTTGGCGTCGACGACATTAAACTGTTTTGCACTTTCTCGTTATACTGGTAGGGGCTCTGGATCAATCCCACGCCAGGCGGAAGCGATGACCAAAAGTTCACGAGGGGCTCATAGTCAGCGTCTGCATACACGCCGCCGTGCAGCCACATGAAGAAGTATCTGGCAGCATCCGCACGCTGGATGCCGTGCGGATATGCATCATATTGCTCAAGGAACCAAGGAAAGTGCGTCACGATCATTTCGCGGGCGCGCTCGTCCGTCCATAGAATATGCGTATACTCTGGTTCTGGATAAAGCGCCTTCCACTTTGCGTGCCAGGCGGCCTGGTCTTTTTTATCAATAGTATCCGTTTTCCATTGCTGGTGGACTATTTTGGGTATAATATTTACGCGAGCGTCCTTAGAGTGACGCATGCGCGCTTCTAAAGCCACGTCGCACGGATCGCTCGATCGCGCGTACTGCATGGCCGCAAGAACCCCGTTGATGAAAAGAACGCCGACAACGACCGAAAAAATAAGTTTTGTGCAACAACTCCCACGCGATGACGATGCACCAAGTAATGCTGAAGCAGGCGCAGCTCCCTTGTCTACACTAAGCGGAAGAACCGCATCGTCTCCTCCTTTTACCCCCCTTTTCTTGACAGCCCTTCGCATTGCCGCTACAAAACAACACCTAAAACTAAAAAAATAAAAATAAGCAATGTAAGGTACGAACCTTTAAAATTGTTTATTCGGATGCGATCGTTTACTAAAATAGAATGTATTGTCTAGTCGCTATTTATTTTTCAAACATATTTATCAATAATTATCATATTTGATCTAATATTGAATCTACCTTTTACTTTCGTCGTCGTCATCGCTGCAAGATACACCGGCACGCGATTGTTGCTTTTATTATTTTATGATGATGTATTGTACTCGTACGACGACTTAATATTATTTATTATTGTTATTATTTATTTACTCCCCAAAAAACGTCTTTTTGAACAAAGGAAGTACGTCTGCGTGGGTGTTTGCAAAGCGCAAAAAAGCATCTTCGCTAATGGTAGCGCCATCATTGCTGCTGTTTGCTGCTGCTGCAAAGTATTTATCGAGCTTTTCTTTGGTCACATCGGGCAGCGCGCGGCGCACGATGCTATCAAGGCCAGCTCGGTCCAATTTTCCGTCATCGCTTGCAAACACGCGAAACGCGAATTTGAGGGCGGCATTGGTACCATCAGATTTTGCTTTGCTATTGAGAATGGATATACCCACAAGGTACTCTTTGAAAGATATCAATCCAGATCCATCTTCGTCGAGAAGGTTAAACAGAGTCCTCAACTCGCGCTTGCTCAGCTTGCTGTGGTTGATTTGAAACGCTGTTGCAAACTCTTTGTACGTAACAAGCCCCGTTCCCTGCGTGTCTATTGACTCAAACATTTCAAGGTAGGCGGCGGCAGTATCGGCGTCGATGTCTGCTACATCCTTCAGTTTGCGCATCTGAATGCCTCCCGCTGTTACTGTCAGATGCGACTTGCGGTCTTTTTCTTTCACGCGCTTGCTTCTCAGCTTGGTGGCCGCGAGCTGCAACTTGACATCGTCGAAGCTATGCTCTGTGCAAGGAACACCGAGAGCTTCGGCGATAACCTCACGCACGTTGTTAGCGAATAGTCTTGCATCCTTCTTCTCTTCGTTAGATGGCGTGTAGACAGGGAGATAGATTAGTTCGCATGGCTGGTATGGCTGCGCCATCAACCGCACCATAAGCTCTCCTATGTCTGGACCTGCGCAGACCCAGCAGGGATCAACCATTCCTACGGGGAACCGGATGGCGACAGGCTGCACGGGGCGTCCAGGAATGAATGCCCCTGTTTTAAAACACACGAGCGCCTGCTGATTCGCGCACGTTCCTTCAGGAAAAATTAGAACTTGGGGCCAAGATACTGTCTGGTCACCTTCTGTTGGAGTCGTTCTCCGCACGAGTTCTCCCTTTACGTATTGCCTCGAATTCGGGTCATTTCGATCGACGTAAATAGGCTGCATGCAGCCCACCATAGGGCCAAACAGGGGCATAGATGCATTTTCGATGCGTGAGACGGGCATTCCCCCGCTCTCATAACCCATTATGAATGTTTCGAGAAAGCCTATGTGGTTGGCGACGACAAGCTGGGCCTCGCTCGCAGTCGCGCATTTCCCCTCCCCTTTACGCTCGATCCATAAGATCCCAAGACACCAAAGGAGCGCTCGCGACGCGTATATTGCAGGCAAACGCAGAGCTCGCCGCCACCACGACATTGGGGATTCTGTTAGCTTTTTCTTGTCGGCTCCTAATACAGCGAGATTTGCCGAAACGACTGCAACAGCCAGCACGCAAATTATGAGAGAAATGCGAATGGGGACAAGGATCGGTGCATACAGCGCAAGCTTTAGAATTTCGATCTCCCCGTGGTCGTACACGTGCGGCCTGCTGTTTACGAAAGGATTAATGTTTTCGCTGGCATTTTTCGATGAAAGCTCTGAAAAGATAGTCAAGCGACGGCGAGGTTTTGACATTCCTCCCCCCTTTTTTCTCTCAGCGTTCCTCTCTCTCTGAATGCGCGCGCGCTGGACGAGCTCATCTACATCTTCATCTTTGCTCTTCTTTCTCAGTCGAATGGCGAGATAAATGGAGATCGATGCGATGCCGTAGTACGCCCCCAAGACACGCTTGTAAAAGTCGGGATGCGACGGCGAAAAAAAGGCAAAGAAGAACTGCAACATTTCCTTTTCTTAGTAGTTAGAAACCCCAGGGAAAAAGGAAGAAAAGGAATCACGCAAGATCAAATGGCTCTTTTTTTAAACGATGCTTTTGCTATAATGTACGTTTTCTTTTGGACGCGTTTTGATGATTTTGTGCTGAAAAAATAAATATATTTGTACAACATGAACACCATTTTTTATTTTATTTTTTTACACTTCATCATATTATGACATCATATGAGTGCAGTACATACATAGTATGTGCATACTCTCAAAAAATGGAACGGAATCATAGTACGTAAGATTAGGACTTTGAGACATCATCATTATTAGCCGATTTGGGCAAAATTTCGCTCGCCGTTGCGTGCTGAGGAATTCTCGATTGACCCTCGCCACGGTTTTCCTCCAGCGGATTAACGTCCCAGCCAGATTTTTTGCCCTTGGCATTGCCGCGGTCGAGAAAGCCTAGGCGGAACACAGCGGCGCCAAGAACTGCTCCAAACAAAGGTACCAGCCAAAAAAACCACATTTGCGACCACGCCTCGTTTATACGCCTGGTCTCACTCCCAGAATCTTCGTGCCAGGGGAGCATTGTCGCAACAACTGCACTACCAAATGACCGGGCGGGATTGATACCGCAGTTTGTGATGGGAATCGAAGTCATATGCGCAAAAAATACGGTAAAACCGATGGAAAGAGGTGCCAAGTTGCCCGCTGCGCTCTTTTTATGCACCGCTGTCATTAACACGGTAAACATCAACATGAACGTGCCAAACATTTCCACAACAAATGCGGAAGCCCACATCAAGTCACCACTCACGCCGCACTCATTGCCGTCGCAATGTTTTCTCTCGCAAGCTTCTTTGTCATACAAGCTCAGAAAGTCAGAACTGCAAGTGTATTGATTAACCACGTTGACGGCAAAACCCATGTGGTGCTGGGATCCCAAACTCGCAAATAAGGCGCCGAGAATTCCGCCAACAAGTTGAACAAGAACGTAAAGAGCTGACAGCTTGGCACTAATTTCTCCAATAGTGAAGAGACCAAACGTGACTGCTGGATTTAGGTGCCTTTGAAAAAAAAAAAGTTAAGAGGGAGAACTTGTGAAAAGAATATTGACTTACCCACCGCTGAATCCAGCAGCCACCGACACAAATGATGTGATTGCAAGGCCGAAACAGAGAGATATTCCTAAAAGAGCACCAGAATCCAAAGAATACGCCACCCCGCGCACAGATTGATTTGCTGAGCCAACTCCCACGTACACAAACATCATTGTTCCAAGGAGCTCGGCCAAAAGTGCACGAATATTTGCCGTGCTGAACAGTACTTCCCCCATTTTTGATTTGCTGAAGTTTGCTTCTTTAGTTCAAACCACTTCATGTGTTGAATGTGATTGAAATGACAAATGACAAAGATTGTTGAAAACCGATTTCAAAAACAGTCGTACGCACGAAAGCTGCAACGTCGAGTCGATCCATATCGTTTCCACAACGATATTAATCGCAAACTTTCCTTTGCTACAATGACATTTGAATATACTAATGTACGCATTATATTATGATATTATGATATGAGAGGAACATCCCAAAAGAGTGTAATGAGTAATGAGCATTCAGCAGCGATTTATGTTGTTTTTCATAAAAAAGTGTCGTAAAAAAAAACATGGCGGTTTTTTTGTATAGTTAACAATGTCATTATTTGTAATTTACAATTTATTTTATATTTTTTCAAAATAATTTAAAAATATATTCTTTCTTTTTTTTTAAAATTTATAATAATATGCATTCAAAATGAGAATTGAAAACAAGCTATATTTGAGGATGCAAGCCATCATTTGCAATATATATTGCATAAATACTGCTTGCTTTTTGGAAAATCCTCATTATAGCAGCTCGTGACATCGTGCGCGTCCCCTTCGCGCGAAAACCAAAATGTTGCGGGCGGCACTTCTGCATCCAACGCCCTGGTTGAGGTGCTTTTCTTCGTCTTCTGCGCTTGCGGCATCATCGAGCGGAATACGCTTGATTATGGACGCTGCGTGGAAGCTGGAGAAAGAATTGGGAGAGAACGTGTACCATCTTGAGGTCGGGCAACCTTTCCACACGCGGCACCACTGAGAGCAGTTGAAGAAACTCGCGCAGCAGTAGAACTCAAATCATTTACGTCTTATATTCCGAATGATGGCTTGCAAGCATTAAAGGATATGATAGCCGAAAAAACGAGACGAGATGAGAAAAAGCTACGTTTTGGGAATGCCGCGAATGTTATTGTTACGCACGGTTGCGTTGCGGCGCTTTTTACTGCGTTTGGCAGCGTCGTCAAGAGCGCAGGTGACGAAATCTTAGTTCCTTGTCCAGGATGGCCCAACTATGAAATGGGAATTAAATTATTGAAAGGCAGCGCAGTATCGTATGATTTGCATGCTGAGAGGGGCTGGAATCCCGACTTTTCTGCACTCAGCAATCTTGTCACAGATGCAACACGAGGAATTGTTGTATGCTCCCCGTCAAACCCCACGGGAAGTGTCCACAATCATGAAGAGCTGCAACTTTTCTGCAATTTTGCACGCGAGCATGATATTGCGCTCATTAGCGATGAAATTTATTCCAGCATATATTTTGGAGATGACGCCGATCGGGCGCCTTCTGTCCTCGATTGCCACGATGTAGATGAGACGAAGCTTTTTGTAGCAGGGGGCGTATCAAAGCAGTTTTCTATGACAGGGTTTCGAGTTGGATGGCTGCAAACATCTCCCGAGCATGTGGCATCCTCTAAGCACATCATTGAGGCATTTGCTTCGTGCGGAGTGCCATTTGCGCAATCTGCAGCTGTCGCGGCGCTTCGTCACGAATCGGATTACGCCAACTACATGCGTAGCAACTATATGGCAAACCGAGATGCAGCTCTCGAAATACTCGACGATTTTTATCTTCCATCTGAGCCCCAGGGTGCTTTCTACCTCCTTGTGCCTATTCGTACGAAGATGACAAGTACAGAGTTTTGCCTAAAAATGCTGCGCGAAGCGCACGTTGCCACAGCGCCTGGCGAAACCTTTTTCAAAAATGAGACAATGGGTTCGAAATATATTCGCGTGTCTCTCGCGCCCGATGAGGACACCGTTCGCCGCGGCGTTGGCCATCTCCGCGAATATCTCATACAACAAGATGCGGCAATATACAAATAATTTACTTTGCCGTCTTGTTTATTACTACTTATGTTTTTAGATGAAGTTATTAAAATTCAAATAATAATGATGTGCATGCAGGGTACTACTAGATATATTTTACAACTATCCGATGGGAACAACAGTGGTAAACGAGTAATCGAAACCGTTCCACGTGTTGATGCCTAGCCCGCCGATCTCATCCTTTGGCCACGTTTCATTTGCGCAGTGACTCAAAGGATTTCTCGAATCGCGGTTTCCAACCGGTCGCTCGCCGCATCTCATTGCACCTGAAGTGAGTCCGATGAGTTCGTATCCTGCTTTTCGCGGCTTCAAAATTGCCTTTGGACGCTCGCGGAACAAGTTGACGACGCCCCTATTCTTCGTCAGCGACAGAGAGGCATTATGCGCTGCAAAAGGCGACACAAACCATAGCATTCCATCTTTAGAAAAAAGGTGCGCCGAACAGCCCATTCGGTACGGATTGCCATCCCGATACATTAAACCTGAACGGGAGTCTTCCCCGCACGGGAAGGGTCCATCGCCATTATGGCTGATGACCAGTTTGAGTTTTCGTCCGTGTATAAAGTCGGGTCATCAAACTTTATTGCGTTTTTGCCTTTTTTTGCTCGCTCCAACATTGCATGTGGGACGTTTATAGTCGGCTGCTTTGCAACGAAGGGAGTTCCCCATCCCTGATTTATATAAATGGGCATCACAGTTACACCTTCTTGATTTGGGACGTAGTTCCATGTCATTGGCTGGCACCATACAACAACGCTGCCATTACGAAGTATGTGCAAAGCCGGGCAGTCGCAGTAAGGGAAACCCTTTACTGCCTTTTGCGTCGGTGCTTTCCAAGGTCCAAAGGGAGAAGAGGCCCAATGAATGCCATTGGACGGCTCAAACCCTTTTGGAAGAGGTGGGGCTGGTTTCCCTTCAATTTCGCTCGACGGCGTCGTTCCATTACCTGAGTCGCATTGCGCAAGCCACTCTAAAGGCTGCTTTGGGCAATCCTTTGACCCAAAGCCGCATGCTCGGGGAAGGCCATCTCCATTATGAACCATAAGCCAAAGGGAAGCGTTTACCTTCTGTACGTCGACGCAGTGCGCATATGCGGGAATCGCAATCGTTTCAACGGTCGCAGGAACATTAAAGCGCGTTACGTTGGCAGGAATAGTAGCGTGGACGATATGGCTCGTGTTTCCCCACTCATTCATTCCGCATCCTCCTCCAAATACCGAGATAAACGCATGATGCGCTTCGTTGCTTTTATCCGCTGGAATAATGCGACCACCCCACGAGCTGGAGTGAGGCAAGCGGAGCAGGGCATCACCTTTACCTTGGTTTAGAAACTGGCAGTGAGCGCCCTTCCACGCTCGTAGACATTCACATACGCCCGATACGCACCTTCCATTGAGTTGGCAGTCAATTTCGCTCGTGCAAGCCGCGTCAAAGCTCCCTTGCCCTTGATGGACAGCGAGAACCAAAATAGCAGTGAGGGCTGGGAAAATTCGCATGGCTTCGAAAAGCAAATGTACGCCGACGACAACACAGCAGCGCAATATCATGAAGAATCCATTTTATTTGTCAATGCAGCGCGCAAATATGCGATTGAATGAAAGAAAGCGTGCGCGGGCATCATTATTTTATTACATTTTTTATAAACAAAGTGCGCTCTTCCGTCACTTTTTTATTTACTTTATCACTATAGTTACTCATAGTGGTTAAATAACGCGTTTCCAAGGCAAGCTCTGGATCACGAACGGTCTCACCTCGACTTGGCAAATCACTATCGACGATTGGCCGCTGCGCTAGGCTTTCTTTTTAAAGCCTACCCCCTCACCCTAACATCAATATTGCCACGACATAACCCTAAACGGTCTCACCTCGACTTGGCAAGTCACTATTGATACAAGTTATAATTAATTTAATTTGAAACAACTCCAGCAAGATATCTCGTATATATATAGATAAAATGATTAAGAAGCAATACAAGCTTTTCATTTTTGCTTTATTTTATCAAGCAAATCATCCAAGTTTCGTTGGACTAGCTTTGTGTTGGGATGGTCAGCGCCAAGAGATGTCGCAAATACTGCAACTGCACGTTTATACATCTTCTCCGCCTCGTCGTACTTGCCTTGGTAATTGTACAATACACCAAGATTGTTGAGACTTTTTGCGACATCAGGATGCTCCTCGCCAAACACCTTTTTACGTATCGCCAGTGCCTCCTTGTACATCTTTTCCGCCTCGTCGTACTTGCCTTGGTTTTTGTACAATGCACCAAGATTGTTGAAACTTGTTGCGACTAAAGGATGCTCCTCGCCCAACACCTTTTTATAAATCGCCAGTGCCTCCTTGTACATCTTTTCCGCCTCGTCGTACATGCCTTGGG
>JACLAC010017208.1_pt1 | contig 10407 bp, 11 predicted proteins | sample 8027881 | NCBI WGS metagenome assembly JACLAC01 (sample SAMN15725517, study PRJNA655200) | protist metagenome | isolation source: fluorescence activated cell sorting (FACS) single amplified genomes of... | place: Spain: Blaines Bay Microbial Observatory, Mediterranean Sea | collected 2016-01-19 | reverse complement strand
GTCAAAGGGTGGATGAATGATCTAGGGGTCGAAGATGTATCAGTATTCTCTAGCCACTCAATGAGGAAAACCAAAGCATCTCATCTTTACTCCATCACTAACAATGTAGAAGCAGTTCGTAGACTTCTTGGGCATCAATCAGTTACTGCTACTTCTTCCTATCTAGGAGTCAATGATGAAGATGCCACCGAACTTGCCAAATTGCATTCCATCTAATTCTTGATAAATTTCCCCACCGATTGTAATCTCAGCCTCGTCGAACAGAATTATACCATTTAGTAAATTCAACGAGGAGGTACGAGATGTCAGATTTTGCAATCCAAGATTTGCTTCCTGTGAGATCAGATTACGAGAAGACAGGCTCGGCACTATTTTATGAGATTGAGAAAAAACCTTGGAACTCAAACCTAACAGTCAAAGACACTGTTGCCTGTCTCGTCAGAAATTCGGTTCTCGGCTATTCATCATTACTTGAGAATTGCAGGATTGTCGCTGCCTCAAAGGAGCAGTTCAGAGGTAAAAATGTTTCAAAACCGATTGAAGAAATAGATGGTGAATGGAAAGAAAGGTACACGGATGATTGGAACCGGTTGAAGAAAATCTTGATTGAGGATCTCAGTTATACTGAGAAATCCATTGAACAGATGACCAAGATTTGGGAGAGCTCTAGAGAATTAAATGGTGGTCTGAAGTATGTCTTTGAAAATTCGTTGCTGGTTGATTTGCCCGATACTATTTCTGCCCTTTATGAAATCTCAACGCTCAAATCAGATGTTCCTGCTAATAAAGAGAAATTGGCTGAGATCGTGGGGAAAATAAGAAAGGATAAAACGATTTCAATCAATGAGATCAGAAAAATCAAAGCCAGAAAAACAAAAGAGAAAGAGGTTGATACAAAGAAAAATCCCGATGCAAGTATAATTAGACTCCCACCTGACATAAGTAAATTAGAGGTTTTAAAAAGCAAATGGTCAGAGTTGAATAAGCACGTCCAAGCTATCAATGATCTGAATTTGGGGATTGAGATTTCTTTTGATGAAACTCCTGAAAAACTTATAGAAAAGATCAAAAAGGCTGATTGGGAAAAAGAGAACAGATCAGAAATAAATAAAACACTGAATAAATTCAGAAACTACACAAAAAAGTACGCCAAAATAAAAAATCCTTCTGACATTCTCCATGCAATGGGTAACAGCGTTCAGATTCCAAGTCCAATAAACTTTTTTGATGAAGAACCTGATCAACGTGCCAAAGAGATGGCGGAGTTTGAAGCAAACATAAAAAACGAAAGTAAAGAGCGACAGAAGGCATGGAAGGAGTGGAAAGCAAAAAGTAAAAGTCTTGGTAAACGCAGAGAAGAGGCGAAAGAATGCTGGGAATCTGTGAAAAAACTTAAACTAGAGGATAAGTGTCAAAAAATTATTGATGAATGGAAAGAAGAGGTGCGGTTAAGAAATGAGCTTGATCAAAAGAGGAATTCGGAAATGACTGAAGAAACTAAGGCAACATTTGAATCAAATGCTACTAATCCGGAACGACCTCAAAGTGAGTGGGAGAAGGCTACAATGGAGACATCAATTAAGATACCGCCCTCAAAGGAAGCAGAAACTGCGTGAGTTCAGTTCAGAACTGGCAGACTCTTTATCGACCTCAATCATTTAGTCCAACAGAGTTTGTTCTACCTGACAAAGACAGACAAATCTTTGAGGAATACTGCTCCGGAAGAATCTCTGAACACCTTCTTCTTTCTGGAACACCTGGCACTGGAAAAACGACTGCGGCAACACTTCTCCTTGAGAAAGCACAGGAGACTTTTGAAATTGATTGTCCTCAGAATTCAACAGCAAAACACTGGAAAGAAGGTTCGCTGAATTGGATGAAACTTGTTTCTCCTACCTTAGAATCGGTCAACCTGACTGATGCAGAGAGAGAAAAAAAACCAATCAAACGATGTGTTTTACTAGAGGAATTTGAAGCCGTCTCTTCACAGAAGTTGTTTAAAACCCTGCTTGATAAGGCAACAAAGTCTGGAAACATTTGCATTCTGACTACAAATGAATTGGGAGGAATTGACAAAGCTGTCCAGAGCCGATGCATGCTGTTTGAGTTTGGTTATCAATCAACAGCTTGGATGAACTTTGAAGACGAGAAAATTCCTGGCGCAAGAGGTCAGATTGAAGCCAACGTTCGTGATTTGATCTTTTCTGTTCTCAAGAAAGAAGCACCAAAATCTGAAGAGCTAATTAAAACCCAAGAGGCTTTCCTCTTTTTCTCAACTATCATCAAGGAGAAGTATCCTTCAGTAAGAAACATACTAGAGGAAATTAGGAAGTATGTAATCGATGAACGATTAGAACTTCCTAATCAGTCAATCTAGTTATAATTAAGGGTAAAGGTCACAGGGATTTGGGAGTAAACACTGGCATCGCCTCCTTTGAAATCCAGCTCAACACTCTCGCGACGTTCTACTGTTTTGGAATAATTGAGATACGGTTTGTTACTCTCAAAAATGGCAATTGCATTCACGGTTGGCGGATCACGATCATCTCCAACTACACGAATAACAGTGCTGGCGGCAGGCATTTTCAACCCTAGCATAAAATTCAGCTGACTTATTTCATCACTAAATTTTTCTGCATACGAAGTGAGTTCAACGGTAACGTCGAATTCCTCATCCTCATTCTGTTGCACGTTCAGCTGCAATAATCTTGGTTTGTCTGAGAGAAATTCTTTGATTGCTTGAGGCTGTCCAATAGGAATTTTGGTTTTAATAATTAATGCATCTCCAAACTGGGCTTTTGTCTTCTCAATCTCTGTACCTTCACTTACATAGTTCAATGCAATCTCCCGAACCTTGTCCAGTAGATTTTCTTCATCTTCGCCCATAACACTGAATGTTGCTGTCACAGGTACTTCCATGACTTCATCTGAAGTGCCTACAATAGAGACATCTGAAGTATAAACTTCAATGTTGAGTTTGTCGGGCTTACAACCTAATAGAAAAACGCATCCAACAACTAAGAGTAACATCACTAATTTTTGATTTTGCATTGTCCCTCTAATTTAAAATCAGGTTACTAAATCAATTTAAGTAGATTACTGAATTTTGTTTGAATACTGCGCACCTACTACAGATCGTCTTCAAGAGCATCCTGCCTTTTCTCATCTTTTAAACGTTCAAAATCTGCTGAGACATAATCTAAACGAAATTTAATACCATCAGGATTACCTTTAGGAACATTCATGATGACTGATATTGTATCGTTAGCAAACGCAGCCAATTGTAAAGATCCACCCATTGAAGAAAGTTTTTCTAATTCTTTTTCTTTTGTTGTAGAGGTAGGTTCTCCGTATTTTTTTACTAATCCCTCTCCAATTTTTTCTCCTAGATTAGTAGGAATTCCATTGATAACAAATTTCAATAATTTGTCATCAATAAAATAAAAATACGCAGTTGTTTTTGCACCAGCAAATTTAAAATCTTCACACATATGAGCAACTATGAAGGTAGCCGTGTCAGAGACGTCAATTTCTTTAGTAGTGCAAGGTTTTTTCGCTAGAATCTCTTCTTCTGACATCCCAAATTTCAAATCCTTGTATCCATCAACAGGAGTGTTCTTTTTCTCCTCTATCAAACGTTCAAAATCTTTAGATAAATAAACTAATGTTGCTTCCACTTTTTTATTAACTTTATCTATTGTTAGACTATACGTTATTGTGTCATTACTGAAACTCCCAGAAACAGTACCACCTTCTTTCCCAAATACCTCTATTTCTTCTTTACTAGGCTTACTGGAAGGTTCTCCATACTTATTTTTCAGTCCATCTCGAATTTTTTGCAGCAATGATTCTTCAGAAAGATTAGTAATTGAAATTTTCAAGAATTCATTACTGATAAAATCAAAATTTGCAGTTGCGTCAACCCCATAAATTTGAAAATCATCACACGTATAAGTAGTTACAAAAGAATCTTTCGATTTTTTAGTAGTACATGGTTTTTTCGCTAGAATCTCTTCTTCTGACATCCCAAATTTCAATTCTTCATAGCCATCAACATCGGCTTGTACTGTATGAAATGAAATCATAAAACTTATAATAAACAACGAAAGAGTAGTTATTTTAGTTTTCACATTATTATCTCAATTAAAGATTTCTCCTCAAAGACTGAGCTTCTGGTGTGTTTGCACAAAGTACTAGAAAGAATGCATTTGTCAACATCTGTAACTTTAGTGAGTCCTTAGGATACCTCTGAGGTGAAGTTTCCTACTCAACAATTAGATTAGAAAAAGGTAAACACTATAAGAGTTCTCTAGAACTTCATCATTCCTTCCTCCTGCTGGATCCCGCTAGAACTCCATCTTCATTTATTAATTTATTTAATTCTTCAGAACTATGGAGTTCTCGTCCTTCAACGAAGTTGAAGGGCGCACTCCATTTGGTGCGCAGCACCAAATGGTCTAGGTTCCTTCTGGATTCAATAACTTACTTGATAATTCTATCTTGAATCCTGTTTCCTCATGAACCCTATCTTGAATCTTAATCCTATCTTTTAGCTCTATTGATTTCTTAACGATAACAGCATCATGTTTAGGAACCACTAGATTCCTTCCTACATTCCTACAGATACTTCTTAAGATTCCTGCCTCCTCCTTCTGGTACAAATAAGCCACTCTTTGACTTGGTTTGAGCTCTGATAATTCATTCTTGGAATCACTAGATAATTCCTTGAACAGATTCTTCATCTCTATCCAGAATTCCTTGACTTCAGAATGAGCTAGGAATTCTTGAGACTTTCTAAAATCTCCACCAAATGTCTTGGTCAGAGTAGGAACCTCAATGTCACCATTCTCATTGAAGTAGCTCTTGGTGTTGCTCCTCATACCAAATCCAATTGCAGTGAATGCAGTCTTCACAGTGCTCACATCAATCTCCAGAGAACGAGCAACTTCTTCTCTTATCCAAGTCTTCAATCTAATGAATCTTTCAATAGCCGGGAAACTGGAGACTCTGAATCTTCTTCTGTGAATCTCTGTCAGAATCACCAGAGAAGCTGTATTGACATCTAATTCATAGCAACCATTCAGAACTCTCTTCAGTATTTCTTTCGGCATAGATTGGAGAGAAGAAAGCCCAGTTCCAAACAATCTTCCAAAATCAGATTCAATAAAATCTTGCTCCATCCATCCATCATTCTGGAATGCAGAATCTAGCCTTAGGTGCAGATTCCAATCTCTATAAAGTTGCTCTGAAACTTCCAGAACTTCATCACACACATCCTTCATGACTTTGGTACTAATCCTTACTCTGGAAGGAATAGCAACACCTTGGAAGATGTAAGGATTCTCCCAATCAATTATCAGTTCATGATTGTTGTGCAACACAACTAGATGTCGCTCCTTCAGATACTTGACTGCAATTTCAATCTTTCGTTCTGGAACAGTCACAGCCTTGGTTTTTCCTTTGTTTGTACCTATCGGAATTCTGTAGTGATGGTCTATTTTGAATCCATTTTTTTCCAGAGTTTCTTGGAACTGCTTGTAGCCTTTTACTGTTGCAACCTTGATTTGAAAATCTCTGCTCAACTTGACTACATTCCAAAATGGATAATCTGAATGAGCCTCAAACTTGTTGACTGTATTGACAATCAACTGAGTCATTCCATCAGTGATTCTCTGTTCTCTTTTCTTGGTGTTGAGTTTCTTGATTTGGTCAAAATCCAAATCATCTCTAATGAGCTGACGGAATTCATCATTTCGTAAAATGGTGGGAATTTTTTCCATTGGTTTTTCCTCTTCATAAATACCTGTGAATCTATTTATAAGGAGAGGAAAATGGAAAAAATCGAAGAAGGAAAAATGAGTGACCGAGCAGCAAGAGTGATTGCGCTTGCAGTCAAAAGGAAAGTTATCAACAAGGGAAAAGAAGCCAGAAATGCACAGGACATAGAATCCAAAATTGACCTACTCTCTCAGCAGGTTTCTGCACTTGCCGCTTTAACTTTGACCGGAATTTCTGTTGGTGGTGATGGACTATTATCTAAGGCTGGAATTGTGAGTGGTCTTTTTACTGAAGAGATTAAAGAAGAACTTTTGCACCTCTCCCCCAAATCTGAAACCAAGAGCTCAATCTATACGGATTCTAAGGAACCTAAAAAAAACACTGATGAAGATTTAATGAAACTTTATGTGAATACTCTTCATCAGTTGAATAGATAAAATCTTATTGCAATTATTGTATTGGTTTCATCATCTTAAAAATAGAAAGTGGACTCCACAAACCTAATCCACTTTGGTTTCTAGAATACTTGCTAATATTTGTTGCACTTAAAGTAACCTCAATTTCTTGAACAATTGCAGGGCTATAATCTGTTGATGAAATAGTAGCAGTTTCCTTTACCGTAGCAAGTGCTGGATGATACCAAGAGATTGATGACCCATTAAAATTTGAAAAAACATTTGTATTATTTGATGTCTGATTTATGGTTGTTCTTATCTTATAAGATTCAAAATTGCCAATTGAAGTTGAAACAGTTTCAGTTCCTAATAGTGTATAAGTTGCTGTAACACTAGCAATAGTTGTAGGACTTACACATGTAAAAAATGAATAAGAACTACATGCATCGAGCGTATAAGTCTGACTGTATGAACCGTCATTAACAATTTTTTGCATTTCGCTTGGAACACCGTTTAACTGATTAACAGCATAAAATAAATCATCCTTACCTTGTTCCATTACTTTATAGTCAACACCCCCAGACTTTACATAATAATCAGTTGATGTGTTTTGAATGAGAGTTCCAGTAGAATTATTTGTTTCCTTAATTGTAATAGAACTAAGAATTAGTTGATTAGATGAGTATTGTGTGTATCCGCCATTTGCAAGTGACTGTTCAAGAATCACAGCGTAACTTGCTCTAGAAGAACCCTGTTGAACTTCATTTGTTCCCGTCATCTTCGCATAATCACCTGCTGTCATGTTCCGAACGGTTCCACCCTCAGCAAGACTATACGATTTTGCTGTACTACCTCCTCCTCCTCCTCCTTCATCACTCGGACTGCACCCAGCAAGAACAACAAGAAGCAAGAAAGCTAAAATCTGATTAGTTACTTTTTTCATTTGATTGTTCTCAACAGAAGATTTCAGAAGTTCTTGGTAATTTACTTCATTTTATAAATTCCAGATTCAACCTTTAGCAAGGCTAAATAAAATAGACAAGCAGACAAATTGTCTGACAATTCCTATTTCCAATCACATAAATAGTGATACCTGTGATGATGAATTACCACGCAGTTATCCTCTTCCTTTCCTCTTCAGCTGCGTGGTAAGTCTTCTTAATCCTCAAAGTTTTTCCATGGACGGAAATTTCCGTCCAGTTCTGTCCACATGATTTTATTCATTTTTTTCTACTCAATAAATAACTTTGATTGGAGTAAACCAATCTCATCACAAGGTAGAAAAATGAATAAAGATTTATACAAAAAACCAGTTGGCAAAAAAGACATCGTTTTCTATGTAGCCACATTTGGAGGAAAGAAAGATGTTTCCTTAGTAGTCGTAACCAAGGAACCAATTTACTGGAGAGTGCGAGAAGGATTGCAAGAGCTTGCTGATAGCGGAGACTTGCAACCAGTATTTGAAGGAGGTGTTCACATAAGAAGAGTTCATCGAATTCATGAGGATACCGGAAACATCAGTTCTGTAGCCACATCAATCAAACAGAGATTCAAAGCAATCTCTATTTATGATTTGAAATCTATGCAACAAAACAAGGAGCAAATTAACTTGGAAGAATTTTTTACTACAATTAGCCAGGAGGAAACTGGATTGAAAAAGATAATACCTTTCAAAGAAATTAAGTTTGAAGAGTATTTTCTAAAAGCAATGCGGAACGAATTCCCTGAGCTGGTCAAGAGTGTGAGTAAAGAATACAAACAAAGAAGTGAACATTTTGAAATAATGTAGCCTGCGTATAATAGAGAGAAATGGTTTTAAAAATCTTTCTCTCTGTTTTAATTCCTCAGCCTTATTCCATCTTAGAATTCCAATCATTTCCATTCAAATTCAAACTTATTTGTCAAGGCTAAACTACAGATTTTGCTTGACTTTATACTATTAATTTAGTATACTATTTAAATGTTTTATACAAGAATGTATAAAACATTTTAACCTTTTTTTATAAGGAAATAAGATGAGAGTAAGAAAAAAATTAGGAGGATTTATCAAGTTGGAAATCAAGAAAAAAAGTTTTCTGGATTTTCATGATACAATCAAACGTTTGGAGTTGAGAAATCAGAGTAATGAATTAATTCAGGGAGTTGATGCAGTAGAGAATACTCACATAGTCACTCTGTGGAAAGAGTTTCTAATAATGAATAAATTACTTAATCTTTCTGATTTAGAAAAATCTTTTGCAAAAAAAGAATTCACAATTAATCCATTAGTTTTTCATTCTACTTTAGAAGAATTCTTTTCCGGAGAGAAATCTGTAGATTCTACAGAGACGATAGAATTTACAAATTAGAAAGGAAATCTAATAAGACTTTGAGGGGAACAGAGATGTTCCTTTCAAAGCCTCACTAGACTTCTTCAAACTCTCGCATTGATTTCTCTGATAACAAATCCAACTCTCTCTCTATCCTGCAGGCTTTCTCCATTTGCATCAAATAGAATGCTCTCCAGAACATCAGCTCGCCCTTTGACTTTTTCCCAAGTCTTCTTGATGTATCCCATACTCCTTGGATTTGCGTTCCATTTTCTCATCCAGAACATGAATGAATTCTTGGGAACATCTCTTCTCAGAGAGAGATAATCTTCAAAGCTAATGGATGGTTCCCTATTAATTTGTCCAATGGTTGATTTCTTTTCCAGTACCTTTGGTACTTGGTTAGATAGTGACTTTTTTTGAGACACTAAGAAAAGAACACGAAATTGAACAAAGCCACCGTCTTTCTTTTGGGGAGGTTTCGTGTGCCGGCGAATGAGTCCGAAGTCTTCCAGTTCTTTCAATCTTCTCTGCGCAGTTGCCCGAGAACATTCCCACAGCTTGATAAGATAGTTATCAGTTAATCGAAGGCGAGGTGATTTCCGAATGAAGAAGACTTTGATAATGCTTTCTGCATCTATCCGAAGTCTTTTGGGAAGAGTGGCCAGGAGGGATTGATAGTGAGACTTTGATTGTCTCCAGTGAGATTTTTTCATTCTTCTTCCAAAAAATAGCAGTCAAAAAGACTTGCTTCAGGCAGAAGAATTGCTAATCTCACTTTACACGATAGGTGTGAGTTTTCTTCTACCAGAAGACCCGCATTGCCACTGGAGGGATGCCCGTCCCTCCGGTGGTGTCCTATTCCTTCCTAGAATAGATTTCCCAAATTCCTACTCTTCCCCGTTAAACCAGTCAAGTTTTAGGATTCAAGTTCTAATTCCATCATCATCTAGGCACCAGTCTGACCTGTTCAGTCGTACTGGTTCAATGTGTGCAATCGTACATGTTAATTGGGTACTGGAGTACTAGTCTTGAATGTTAAATGCTATGGAGTGCACCCCTATGGTTTCCTTGAATCAAGCAGCACAAATCCTCCAAATTGGTAAACCTCGACTCTATCGTCTGATAAAAAAACACAACATAACTCCTCTGCCTGACGGGATTCGGAAAGTTCTCACTGATGAGCAAATGAAGAAATTGAAGAAGTCGATTTCTAGTAGTGGGCCAACACTCGTTCAACAGGAGTTCACCGAACTGGAAAAAGGACCTGTTCAGACCAGTTTAAGCAGTACGACCGAACAGGTTTCGGAAACAATCCGTGAATTGCTCAATTCCAAAGATAGTCAAATTGAATACTTGAAAAAGATGCTGGAATCAGAAAAGGCAGAACGTGCAGCAGAGAGAAAAGAAAGAGAGAACTACCAAGCACTTCTTCTAGGGTTTCAAAAAAATCATACTCAACTTTTAGAAGCCTCAGAAAGAGGAGCAGTTCACTTGAGCAGTTCAGACTTGAATCAATCAGATGAAGGAATGTTCGGAAAATTCAGCAGGGTTTTCAAAAGATAGAATGTTGTAAAAGATAGAATTACACCATTATCCCATTTTTCCCCGTAAATACTGGGCATTCTACTTGACATCAGATAGGACTAAAGATAAAATGTTGTAAAATTAAATTTAAAATTATTTTAACAACATCTATTCTCTTAGGGGCATGAAATGGGAAAAAAACCACTTAATGAAAAACAAATCCGAACTCTTAGAAAATTAACTGCCGGAAAACCTCTCCACTCGCTTCTGCTGAATCTCTCTGTGGATTTAATGCTCCGAGCTAGTGATTTATTAAAACTGAAAGTTTCTGATGTGATGCACGCAGACAGAACAGTAAAGGATTCCATCCAAGTGAAACAGAAGAAGACTGGGAAAAA
>JACLAC010009681.1_pt1 | contig 10408 bp, 9 predicted proteins | sample 8027881 | NCBI WGS metagenome assembly JACLAC01 (sample SAMN15725517, study PRJNA655200) | protist metagenome | isolation source: fluorescence activated cell sorting (FACS) single amplified genomes of... | place: Spain: Blaines Bay Microbial Observatory, Mediterranean Sea | collected 2016-01-19 | reverse complement strand
GGGAAGTTGATTGCATTACTTCCAGCAAATTGGTCTGAAGAGAAGGGAATTTCTTCACACGGGGCATTAACATTCGGTGGATTGATTCAAAATCCAAAATTGAAAGCAGCATCTGTCCTTGTTGTTTTCGATAGCTTAATGGAATATATGAAAAAAAATGGTGTAGAGAGATTCGTTTACAAACCGACCCCTTCTATTTTCCACCAAAATCGATCTGAGGATGATTTATATGCAATATTTCGTCATGGTTTTAGCTTAATAAGGCGTGATTTATCTTCAGTTTTGTTCTTGGATGAAGCCTACAAAACTTCAAGTCTGAGAAAGAGAGGCGCAAAGAAGGCTTTGAAGAATGGTTGCATAGTAAAAAGGTCAGACGATTATGAGGGATTCTTTCAAATTTTGAATGAAAGGTTAGGTGATAAGTATGGCGTATCCGCAACTCACTCCTTAGAAGAAATGTTACTTTTGAAAGAGAGATTTGAGGAAGAAATTAAGTTATTTATCGTATGCTCTGAAAAGATTAAAATACTTGCAGGAGTGATTGTTTTTGATTTTGGTCCAGTTGATCATTGTCAGTATATATGCTCTTCAGATGCAGGTCGTTCTATGGGGGCTTTAGATTTGTTGATGCAAGAATTGATTTCGCGTGCAAAAGAGCAAGGGAAACGTTCATTTAGTTTTGGGTCATCAGTTGAGGATCAGGGAAGGCTCTTGAATGAGGGATTGCTTGCTCAAAAGGAGGGATTTGGTGCAAGATCAATAACTCTTGATTTTTACGAAAAGAAATTCTAGTTACTGAACATAAAATAGTGATTGAAGGTCATGAAGGTAGATTTTTTAGATCTTAAGAAAGTAAATGCTTCCTATGGAGAAGAACTGAAAGAGGCTTGCTGTCGAGTTATCGATAGCGGTTGGTATGTTCTTGGTGAAGAGTGTGACCTGTTTGAATATGAATTCGCTAAGTATTGCAATTCTAGGTTTGCTATCGGAGTAGGCAGTGGTCTTGATGCAATCTCTTTGATTCTTCATTCATGGATTGAGTTGGGTAGATTGTCGCCGGGTGATGGAGTTATAGTCCCATCGAATACATTCATTGCAACTGTTTTGGCAGTGACAGAAAATGGGCTTACACCCATTTTTGTGGATCCCGATGAGGATACATTCAATATGGAACTAGAAAATATAAGAACGTCCTGTACTGAAAAGGTAAAAGTGATAATTCCAGTTCACTTATATGGACAATCGTGTAAAATGGCAGACATTGTTAGTTTTGCTAATGAAAAGAACATTTTGGTATTGGATGACTGCGCCCAAGCACATGGGGCCATGGATCATGGCGTTAAAGTAGGTGCTCACTGTGATGCGAGTGCATTTAGTTTTTATCCTGGAAAAAATCTAGGAGCGTTGGGCGATGGGGGGATGATCACAACCTCTGACGAAGAATTATATAAAATGGCAAAGTCATTGAGGTCATATGGGTCTAGCAAAAAGTACGTTCATGATCATCTTGGAACGAACAGTCGACTGGATGAGATTCAGGCAGCGATGTTAAGGGTAAAGTTGAAGTACCTTGAAGAAGATATAGCTTCAAGAAGAAGAGTGGCAAAAAAATACAGAGAGGGTCTCGGCCGTGAGAATTTAATAGTTCCAAGATGTGACGAAGAGTCTTCTCATGTATGGCATCTTTTTGTTGTTCGTTCAAAGAATAGGAGCAAACTTATGGAAGAGCTTAAATCCTTGGGGATTTCTACATTGATTCACTATCCTATTCCACCTCATCAACAGAGATCCTATCAGCAATATAGTGAAATAAAAATGCCGATAGCTGAAATGTTAAAAGATGAAGTGTTTTCTCTCCCGATAAGCCCTGTTCATAATGATGAGGAGATAGAGTTCGTGATCAAATCAATAAATAATTCAAAGTACACCTGAGGGGAAATCATATGCAAATGAATGTATTATTACCCATGAAGAAAAACTCTGAGAGGGTCAAAAATAAGAACATGCGCTCATTTGGGGGGCATCCACTATATCATGCGGTATTGAAAGAGTTGCTGCTAGTTGATGAAGTTAAACAGATTTTTATCAATACAGATAGTGAGATCATTTCTGCCGACGCAAAAGAACGCTTTGGGGATAAGGTTACGATTGTTGACCGTCCAGAAGAATTGAGAGGAGATCACGTTTCTATGAATAGAATCATAGAATATGATATCAATTTTTCAGCAGGTCAGCATTTCTTGCAGACGCATAGTACTAATCCATTGCTGAAAGCATCAGCAATAAGGGATGCTATAGATAAGTACAAAAAATGTATTGAACGATACGATTCTTTGTTCACGGTGACTAAATATCAGACGCGTTTTTTTGATTCTGAAACGAATCCAATTAATCATGATAGAAGCATTTTGTTGAGGACTCAGGATCTACCTCCTTATTTTGAAGAAAACTCAAATATGTATTTGTTTTCTTCTGAATCTTTTGAGGCTTCAGGTGGGCAAAGAATAGGGTGTCATCCTCAAATGTATGTGATGCCAAAGCTTCAAGCTATAGATATTGATGATCAAGAGGATTTTGATTTAGCAGAATATATTTATAAGAGTAGAGGTTCTAAATGAAAGCTAAGAGATTAGCTTGGCAGCAAATTCCAAGCTCCATAGTCACAGAAATCTTATGTGGAGGGTATCTTGATGGTGTAGTGCTTGACCTGGAGCATGGGTGCTACTCCAATGAAACAATATATTCATGTATACAGGTGGGTACATGTATGGGGAAAAGTGTTTATGTTAGGGTTGCGACTTTGGACAAAACATTGATTCGAATGAGCTTAGATGCGGGATGTTCAGGTATTATCTTGTCAACAGTTGAGACTTTTGACGATGCAAAAGACTTTTTTGAATACTGCAAGTACCCACCCAAGGGAAGAAGAGGACAAGGGCTGGTTAGGGAAAATTTCTGGGGAAAGTCCTCATTAGGATGTTCTAGTGCGGAGTTGATACCGATGATTGAGACGGTTGAAGGTGTTCGTGAAATAAGGGAGATCATGTCTTTTGATTTTGATTATTACTTGGTCGGTCCTTATGATTTATCGGCTAGTTGTGGTGATGTTGGGAACTTTCAGTCAGAGGAATTCTTGTTATCCATGAAGCTACTGAAAGAGAATTGTCAAGAGAAATTGGCTTTTCACATTGTTACAGATATCCCAGAAATGATGGAGAAGTATGCGGATTTAGGCTTTCTTGCATTGAGTATGGATACACTATTTTTGAAAGACGGTATTGAAAATATTGAGATAGCTTTGAGAGAGATAAAATGAAGGTGATGGTGACGACCTTTCCTTTTGGGGAGCCCAATTCTTTGCCAATAAAACTATTGGGGGACCACGAGGTATTCTATAATGACGTTGGACGCAAGTACAATAGAAAGGAGTTAGAGGAGAGGATCAAATCATTTCAGCCTGAAATCATCATAGCAGGAACTGAGCTTTATGATGAGGACTTGTTGGATATGTTTGAAAACCTTAAGCTGATAAGTCGTGTGGGTATCGGCCTTGATTCGGTGCCTGTGGGTAAATGTCGTGCGAGAGGAGTAGAAGTTTCATATACTCCTGATGCACCGTCAAATGCAGTTGCTGAGTTGACAGTTGCTCAAATGATGAGCAGTTTAAGGAGAACCAATCAAATATCTGAGGATTTGAAATCTGGAGGATGGACACGATATATTGGAAGAGAGTTGAGGGATTGTGATGTAGGTCTTTTTGGTTGTGGCAGAATTGGGAGTCTTGTTGTTGAGAAATTAAATGGATTGAAACCCCGAAGGATATTTGTGAATGATGTTGAAAAGGACAGGATGAAAGGGTTAATGAGGTGTGAACCTGAAACAAAAATGCAGATATTGAGTTCCTGCGATATCATTTCAATTCATATACCATTCAATGAGAGAAATGAAAACTTTATTGGTAAGAGAGAGTTTAGGTTGTTGAAGTCAGATGCTGTATTAATAAATACGGCTCGCGGTGGAATAGTAGATGAGGATGCTTTATACGACTGGTTGAAGGCAAATCCATCAGCAATGGCTGTTATGGACGTCTTTTCGGAGGAGCCATATAAAGGAAAGCTTAAGAGTTTGGAGAATATATATCTCACCCCTCATTTGGGAAGTTGTTCTACAAAAAGTAGATTCAATATGGAGATGGGAGCTGTTGAGGCAGTTCTTAATTTTATTGACGATGAGCCAATCGAATGTTTGGCACCGTTAGAAGCCTGATAGGTATCAAAGATGAAATGGTCAAAGTTATTGGATGCTGGGAGAGATATTGAGAGACTAAAGAGGTACGCTAGCAAATTATCAAAAGCCGAGGATGTTCCTGGTGTTCTCAAGATTGTTTCGTGTGCTGCACATCTTTCTTACCATATGGGTAGAGGATATTTTGATCACGATTTAGAATCTTTGGTTACTGAGCAAGGAAAACTGCATTTTGATGAAATCATCCTGGCAGGTGGGCGTGATAGATGGGTCTTCTACGATAACTTCTCATTGGATAGCAGAGGATTGACCCAGCAGTACTTAGGGGCTTTAGACACTTGGGGATATGAGTACCTATATATAGTAGATGGAGATCCTGGTAGAGATGAGAATCGTGAGATTGTTAAGCAGGTAAAGCAAAATCCAAAAGCCCAGCTTTTAGATATAAGCGATCATGTTGATGTCTTTCAGAAAGAGTGCATTTTCAGGAATGCGATGATTGATTTTGAGCCAAACAAAGCCTTTTTGCACTTTGCGCCATGGAGAGCAGACGCTCTGCTCCTTTGGTCGTTGGTTAAAGGAGTAGAGAGGTTTATGATTAACATCACAGATCATGGGTTTTGGTTAGGAGCTTCTTGCTCAGATCGAATTATTGAATTTAGAAACTATGGGGGGTGGATTTCGCATAACTTTAGGGGAAAGAGTGTAGACGATTTGATTCTGCAGAAATTTTATCCGATCATGTCACCTTCTTTGAGTTTTGAAGGCTTCCCCGATTTGACAAATGGAAAATTCAAGATTATTTGTGGAGGTTCATTTTATAAAATGTTTGACGAACCCTTCACTTTTTTTTCAATAATAGCAAAAATTCTACATCAAAACTTGACGGCTGTTGTCATTGTTGTTGGTGGAGGTGATTTTTCTGTCATGCAAAATCATTTTTATAAACTTGGCTTGGGTGATAGGGTGTTTTTTCTGGGACACAGAAGGGATATTTGTGAAGTCATTAAAAATTCAGATCTCTTTCTGAATACATATCCAGTTGGTGGAGGTTTGATGATGCAATATGCTATAGAACTAGACAAGATAATGGTTTCTTTCGCCAGTCCTGAGATTCCGTCCAATGATGCCCGCCATTTGTATGGAGATCCGTTTGGTAGAATTAGTTTTTACGAGGTAGATGAACTTTGTGATGATGTGTGTAAGATAATATCCGATGAGAATTATAGGAATTCTCGTGAAAAAGAGATGAAGATGTTGAGGTCTTCACGTCAAGATTTTGATAAAGATTTGAAGAGGAAACTATGCGGAGAGACACGATCAGTGTTCGAATTATCCTTGTTAGCAAAGCAGGATATGACGGTGCAAGAAGAGATGTATATTAATTTTGAGGAGTTATTTCATCGTCAATACTGTCATATAATGATTAGATGGTTGGGTGTTGGTTGTTATAAAATATTTAGTGTGTTTCATCTAATATATTTTTTACGGTCACTTATAAAGAGAAAACTACTGGGAAAGATTTTCTGACTTTTATGTGGAGAGGTATTAGGTTTGGGGGTGGCGGTATTGTCCTTAGATCACTGGAGGTGGTTGTTCTTAAAGTCTTGGCTTTATTGATTGGCTATATTCTGGTGTTTTTAATCTCAAGAAAGTGTGGAGCGGAGGCTTTAGGGGTATATCAAATATCAGTGCAGATGGTTTATGTATTGTCTGTTGTTGGCTTACTTGGTGTCAATCAATCGGTTGTTAGATTTGCCTCGCAGTTGTATTCGAAAGATAGAGAGGTGGAACTCGCGAATATGCTTGGCTTATTTGGGGCGATGGTTTTTTGTTCAAGCCTATTGATCTCCTTGATGATTCTGTGTTTCAGAGAGAGTATTGTTTTATCTATATTCAAGAGTTTGGGTCATGAGTTTTCTATATTTGTTATAGCGGTGTCATTACCGTTTTTTTCTTTAAAGATTCTCTTCATCGAGTTTTTTAGAGGGATAGGTCGGTTGAGATTAAGTGAGTCATTTAGAGGGATTAGTGTTCGATTAATGTGTCTGTCAGTGACTCTTATTTTGTGGATTATATTCGAGTTGAATTCTAACACGATGGTTTTTGCTTATGGCACTTCTGTAGTGTTGAGTTTGTTGATATTGTTATTTTATGTGGCCCCATATTTAAAGCAGATTAAAGTGGGCGCAGGCACAAAAAGGACGTTTTTTGAGTATATGAAGCCGTCTTTTTATATGTATCAATCTTTGATGATGGTCATGTCGGCAAGTTATCTATTGATTTTCATGCTAGCTTTTTATTCAGAACCATCCGAAGTTGCTATATACAACGTTAGTTATCAACTATCGAATCTTACAAACTTTGTGTTTGCATCGATTGTTTCTGTCTCTGCTCCTAAATTAAGTGGTTTGTTTAAATCGGACAAAAAAAATTTTATTCATTTGGTCAGGAGGACCTCGAAGCTCACCTTTTGGACTTCTGGGGTAGTTGCAATTGGGACAATGTTGTGTTCAGAAATTTTGCTGAATATATTTGGCTCGGAATTTACGGACGGAGTTGATATACTGATAGTGCTTTCTCTGGGAAACCTATTTAATTCAATAACAGGAGCAAGTGGGGTGCTGATGGATATGGTTGGAAAAGAAAAAGTTAGAAGAAACCTTTTAGTTGGAACAACTACGATAACAATATTAATAGCTCTATTGCTGATTCCAAAGCATGGAGGCATTGGTTTAGCCTATGCTCATCTCATAAATATGTTGTTGGGTAATTTACTTGGAGTGTTATATATATACAAAAAAATGAGAGTAAATATGCTTTATATTCCTTTCGTGAGAAGCTAGTATGACAAGACAGGTATTTATTGGTGGAACTGGTCGAAGTGGGACGACGATACTTTATAAGTTGTTGCGAACTCACTCTGAAATTCATGCATTTGAAACTGAGATGAGGTTTATTGTCGACTATAATGGGGTTCTGAATTTAATAGATGCCTTATCAGTTAACTATTCGGTGGTTCAGTCCAGAGAAGCGGTATATTATTTCAGAGAATTAATGGAGAATATATTGGTCAATCCGTCGAAAGCTCCATATGTAGGTTTTGATTTTGCTTCTATGTTTGGAAAGGATGATTATAGGAAGTTAATAGATGAATTCTTTCAAAGCCTTTCTTTAGGCAGTTTCGTCGGAAGCGACTACCCTGTTCATGGAAAATTTCTTGAGTTTTACTTAGGCGGGGTTGTTCGTCTTCTTGAAAGGTTGTATTTGGGGGTTAATCGTAAGGTCTTGAATAGGAAACCTGTTGTTGATAATTTTTGGCCTCGTCGGCGCATGGAGAATATAAAGTATTTTGAGAGGGAAGAAATATCAAGGGTAGTGGAACGATTTGTGGATTCACTTTTTGGACTTCGTCTTTCTATGGAAGGTAAGAGCGTTTGGTGCGAAAAGACACCCTCGAATCTTTTACATATAGATAGAATTTTTGAAATTTTTCCTAGTTCAAAGTTTGTTCATATTAAGAGAGATCCTAGAGGTGTAGTGCAGTCAATGCAGAACCAGTTTTGGGCGGACTCAGATCTTCTGCGAATGACTAAATTCCTGAAGCAAACTTATAAAAGGTGGTTTGAGATTAAAAACAAAATGGAACTTGATAGTCAACATTATCTTGAAATAAAACTAGAGGATTTGGTGTCGGAATATGATGAACAAAGAAAAGGTATTGTTGATTTTTTAGGATTAAAAGATGAGTTTATTAATCCTCCTGAATTGAAGAGGGGAAAGGTTGATTACTGGAAAGAGAGTATGCCTAAAAAGGATCAAGATTTAGTGACATCTTTGCTGAGTGAAGAAATTCTAATGATGGGGTATTCCTTGTAAATGAAGATTATTTTTTTTTTGTATAAAAATTTAAGTAAGTTACGTGATTATTTCTTCTCATATATAGCAAAGAAAATTCTGGGAGTTTGTGATGGTAAGTCTTTCGTGAGATACCCATATTATCTCTTTAATCCTGATTTTATTAGGGTTGGTAATTGTTTTACTTCTGGGCCAGGTTTGAGACTGGAAGCTTGGGATGAATATAAAGGTAATAAATACTTTCCTGAAATACAAATTGGTAACAACGTCTCTTTGAACTACAATGTGCACATCGGTGCGATTAAACGGATTTCTATAGGAGACAATGTTCTTGTTGGAAGCAATGTGGTGATAACAGATCATAGTCATGGCGATCTTTCTAAAGAGATAGCCGGAACATTTAAAGATCAGCCTCTGCATAGTAAAGGTGAGGTTGTGATAGAGGAAAACGTTTGGATTGGCGAAAATGTATCTGTGCTACCCGGAGTGACGATTGGTAGAAATACAGTAGTTGGTGCAAACTCTGTTGTGACATGCGATGTGCCAGAAAGTGTCGTTGTCTGTGGTGTGCCTGCAGAAGTTAAAAAGAGAATTCGGACTAGATAATGAAAAACAAAGCTAGGGTATTGGCATTTTACTTGCCACAGTATCACCCAATAAAAGAAAATGATGAATGGTGGGGTAGGGGTTTTACTGAGTGGGTGTCGGTTGCTAATGCTCGCCCATTGTTTAAAGGGCATAGGCAGCCTTTGATACCAGGCGAGTTGGGTTTTTATGACCTAAGATTAGAAGAAAGTCGTTGTGCTCAAGCCGATTTGGCAAGAGAACATGGTGTGGAAGGCTTTTGTTATTGGCATTACTGGCTAGGTAAAGGCAGACGTCTGTTGGAGAGGCCCTTTAATGATGTTTTAACGAGTAATAAGCCTGATTTTCCATTTTGTCTGGCTTGGGCTAATCATTCTTGGAAGGGTGTTTTTTTTGGCGCAAAGAATAAGTGTCTGGTAGAACAGACTTATCCCGGTAAGGATGATTATAAAGCGCATTTTGAATATGTAGTCGATGCATTTTGTGACACGAGGTATATAAAGGTGGAGGGCAAAGTACTTTTTATGATATATCGCCCTAAATTGATACCGAATTGCTTACAATTTACTGATTACTGGAGGGAGTTAGCTGATGAGGCTGGTTTGGAGGGGATACATTTTGTAGGTGAAGGAGTGGAACTTGAGGATAAGGACAAGTATGGGCTAGATGCTGTCTCCTATTCGAATCATCGAGCTGTTGAGCATGGGCCGGTGAAGAATCGGTACATGAGGTATATACTTTCTAAATTAAGAGGATTTACAGGACTCAAAGTGTATGATTACAAGGATGCAATACCGTATTTCGTCAAGCCTGGTATTGCTAAGCAGAATGAGTACCCCTCATTGGTGCCTGGTTGGGATACAACTGCTCGTTTGGGAAGAGATGCTGTTGTGTTGAAAGGCTCTACTCCGAAATTGTTTAAAGAGCACGTCAGTGACGTTTTGAGTAGATGCTCTATGCGCCCTTTTGAAGAAAATATCGTGTTTTTAAAGTCTTGGAATGAATGGGCAGAAGGAAACTATGTTGAGCCCGACCGAGCGTTTGGGAGAGGATTTTTAGAAGCCCTAAAGTCAGAGAATGTCTTGGAGTTGTGATGTTTGATAAAGTTAAGGGGACAATGCCATATAGAGCTACTCGATATGGTATACGAAGTTTTAAAGAAAGTGTTAGAAGTAAACTGTGGACTGATAAAAATGCTATTTATGGTGATCAATATCGTAGTATATCGGCCTACAAGAACAAGCATTTGGGAGAACCATGTGTTTTGATCGGAGGCGGTCCAAGTATTAATAAGCAAAATCTCGAAGCGTTAGGTTCTGTTGTGACTATTGCTTGCAACGCTTTCTACTTGAAAATGGAGGGGCTAAGTTTTATTCCAACATATTATACCGTAGAAGACCCCCTGCCTGCAGAGGATAACAAGGATGAGATTGCAGCACTTCAGGGTTGTATTAAGATTGTGCCATATGATTTAAAGCATTTGATATGCCCTTCGGAGGAGACACTGTATGTGAATTTCTTGAGATCATATATGAGGCCCTCAAATGAAATGTTTCCACTTTTTTCTGAGGATTTTGCCAAGTATGCCTATTGGGGAGGAACGGTGATGTATATGAATATCCAATTGGCCCATTACCTTGGTTGTGACCCCATATACATGATAGGAGTAGATCTTTCTTATCGTATTCCAGGTACGGTTGTTAAAAATGGGGCTGTTTTG
>JACLAC010006029.1_pt1 | contig 10408 bp, 3 predicted proteins | sample 8027881 | NCBI WGS metagenome assembly JACLAC01 (sample SAMN15725517, study PRJNA655200) | protist metagenome | isolation source: fluorescence activated cell sorting (FACS) single amplified genomes of... | place: Spain: Blaines Bay Microbial Observatory, Mediterranean Sea | collected 2016-01-19 | reverse complement strand
CGGACACGAGCGGCCCAAAGAAAGCGGCCAACGTGATCGAGGCGCAGCTCAAGAGCTTTTTCACCGCCGTGCTCGCGACGGTCGAGGCGGGCGCGTGGCGGCTTGACTGGATCGCCGGGCTCCTCTTCGTGCTTCTGTGCAGCGTGCCGCGCTGCTGTGAACTCAACCTGCTCGCGATCAAGGGCGGCGACGCGTGCGACTGCGAGATCAAGTTTATCGAGGCGCTGATGGAGGAGCTTGGCGCGGAGGTGAGTCAGAGTACGTTCCGGGAGGCGTCAGTCGATGGGGAGCACATCGAGTGGCGCTGGAACCTCAAGCGGAAGGGCGCGGGCGTCTGCATCGTGGTTCTCAAGCAGTACCAGAAGGTGGAGTATGCCAATGTGGGGATGCTCCAGAACGATTTCCTGCCGAACAAAGCCTTCACGCACGCACCAGAGCTCAAACGCGTCGCCGTCGTCTCGGCGCCCGTCGTTGACAAGGAGGGGAAGCCGATCGCCGAGCGGCTCAACGAGAATGTGAGCAAGGCGCTGGAGGGTGCGAAGGCCATTGCCGACAAGAAGGGGTTTGTGCCCGTTCCGGACGACTTTGAGCACCTTGGCGAGGGCGCAGATGACGCCTGGTTGAAGGCGTTCATCGAGTACACAAGCGGCTAGGCTCGTTCGGCGCTCCTTGGTGTCATGATGAGGGTTTGCTTGATCGGACAGAGGGCTCGTGGGGATGGGCGAAAAGGACAAGCTCTCGTATGAGGAGATGATGAGGGGTTTACGATTTTTCGCGTGTCACGGTCTATGATTGCGATTCGTCAATCGGCCGCATCGCCAGGCGCGCGCGCGCCTTGGCACTCACCCTCGCGACGAGCTGGCGCTCGCGTCGTAGCGAGCTGACACACCTCGTGTGAGCGCGATTTTATCACAATGGACCTACGCACAATGCACCTGATCCGCGAGCAGCGTCTCCGCGACAATGCGGTGGGCCGCGTCTCGTCGCCAAGGTGGATGCCAAAGGAGCATCGGCCGTCACTCGATCAGCTAGAGAGGAAGAGTCGTACCTCACCGCACCTTCTCACGCTCGACGACCGAATGAGCCTTCGAGATATGTACCAGAAGCAGGAGAGCGGCTTTTTCGGCTGCATTCGGCGATGCTTCACCGCACCGCCGACACCCGCCGAGGCTTTTAAAGAGGAGCTGATCAGGCGGCCGTCCGGCTCCTTCGACGCTAAGTTCGACGCGCCGTATCCGGTCTCGGAGAGCACACCGCGGAGGCGGTCACGAGCTGATCTCATGTAATTTTCAGATTGTGTTGCATACTATTTATTTGTGTGTGTTGATGTCGTGTCCGCCGCTTGGAGCGGATGTGTTCGTGTCAAGGCCGAGAGGGGCGTGTCCTCCGCCGCGTTTGTTTTCATCTGTATACATGCATGTGTAGCTGTAGACTACCTCAGATCTCTAAAAATTCTCTCTCAGTCATAGTGCTCGTGCGTGCGCCAGCGGCGACGGATGGCCTTGCGAAGCCAGCCCTGGACCTCCTCGGCTTGTCCATTCTGCGGCGAGGTCTCCGTCTCTCCCGTCTCATCAAAGCTCAGGCGTCTTGGCACCGCGCCGTCCGCTGCAGCCGGCGGCGCCGCCGCATTGAGACTCCTGACAGCATTGATAGCGCTGCCACCACTACGTGGTAGCGCGCGCGGCGTCATTGCGGCTGCTTGCGCGGCGGCGGCATGAGCGGCGGCCTTCTCGCTATTGTTCCATGGCACACAGTACCCAAGATGGTCGTATCCCGTGCGCCGCGCGTGAGTGAGGAGGACGGACGCGCCAGGTAGGCGGAGTAGGACGTATGGGCATGATAGGAGCCCGTGCGCCGATCGTATGTGATACAATGTGATGCCTAGGAGTGTCGGGTCGGCATGGAAGAGACAGACGGCGATTATGGTGCAGCAGGCGGCAAGGGCGGCCAGCGCGAGGTCCAACTGGCCAAGCTTAGGAAGGATGCCGCCACGCTCGGCGACGCCAGGTAGGACGCCCGGCTCCTCGTATTGATAGGCGGACAAGCCATCGGGCGGAAGGGGGCGGCCGGTAATGAGCGCACGCCGATGCTCGAGAGATAGCCGCCCACGGCGCTCGACGGGCACGCGCTGGCCCTTCTTCTTCGAGTGCGGTAGGAGGAGGAAGGCACGGGAGGTGATGAGGAGCTGGACCGCCCAGAAGATGCCGCGCAATAAGGTGAGCTTTGGCATGCGTGCGGCGCAATCGTCGGGGCCGTGAGCGAAGGCCGCGCAGCGATACGAATGGATGCATGAATGTAGCGCCGCTCCTACACCGAGGGTGACAAAGTGGGTGCAGCGCAGCGCGACGATGAAATTGCACAATTGATACTCGTCCTGCTTGTCGACGGCAAACGCGAGGAGGAGCCACCACCACGGGCCAATAAGCGGAAGGACGCCAAGGAGCTGTAGACACCACCATCGCGGCGAGCGTAAGCACGACCAAAGAGAGCGGTCGTGCGGCCAGAGGGTGTGAAGGACGGCGGCACGGCCGCGGCGCAGCTGGAGGAGGACCCACGGCGGCAAAAAGTGGAGATGCGGGTCGTCGTCGGAGACCATTTGAAGGACGGGCGGCGGAGCGGGCGCGGCGGCAACCATCGACGGCGACGACGGCGTGCTGCGTGGCAGGCCGGCGAGAACGCGCGGCGATTGCGGCGGTGTGGGCGGAGCGCGGCGCGAATGGCGCGGCGAGAGTGGAGAGAGCGCCGTACGCGATGGCGGATACGGCGAGGCGAGGCTAAGACGCGGCGCCGGCAAAAAGTTCTCGTCGAGCACGCGGAAGGACTCCTGCTTCACGTCGGGTAGAATGTATACGTCCATGATGTGGTCGATGGCCCGCTGGAAGGCGAGCGGCATCGACGGATCCTTGAACGTCTCGCGCGCGTGAGCGGCGCAGGAGTTGAGCGCGAGCTCGACCTGCCGCTCGACGCGGTGCGCCAGCGCGGCGCGCGCCAGCTGGTAGTGTTGGCGGAGAAACTCCCGGCCATGCCGCGCCAAACGCCTTCGAAAGTATTTGAACTCGCGGTAGAGCTTGCGCAGCGAGAGGATGAAAAACGCGAGGATTATTGGCGCGGCGATGAGGGCGAGGCGGCGGTAGGATGGGCGGCGGCGGGCGGCGATGAGGGCGGTATTGGTTGAATAGGCTGGCATGGCAGGTTGGCCGTCCCACGACGAACGAACGAGCCGAGGAGCGGAGGTCAGTCATGTTTGCTGCGACGCATCGCCCTCCTGCTGCACCTCCTGCCGCGGCCGGGAATGCCTGTTGCCGCGCACAAACCGCACGCACATCACCCCTAAACCCCCCACACTCGCGCGAAAAAATCGCGGGCGAAAATCCCTCCTCCCCGTCGCGCGAAACTCACCGGCGTTTTATTCCTCTCTCGCGCGCAGTTCCCCGGCCACCATGGGTCGCGGCATGGGCGCCGTCAACTTTCCGTACCCCAAGTGGGTGTGGTCGCCCGCCGGCGGCTTCTGGTGCAACCCGCCCAACTGGAAGCGTAACACGGCCATCGTTGCGGCCGTGTGGGGCGCCGCCCTCTATTTCACGTTCAAGTGGTCCTCCGCGAACGAGCGGTGCTACCTGCCGCCCGTCGACTACCCGATCCCGTCGCAGTTCTGGCGCAAGCACGCCGTCGAGGACGACCCGCGCTTGAAGGACATGGGTTGGGAGCAGGCTACCAACACTCCGGCGGGCACCAAGTGCTAGCCGCACTCCCCTTCTCTATTTACGTGTGAGCGGCCCCCACGGGCGACGCCGCATTGTGTAGTTCCTGGAGCGGGCGTTTTAGAGCCTTCTCTCTTTTATTGTAAACGTGAGTTGACCACATAACGCCGATAATAACACGCTCTGTACGGAGCCTCTACGGTTGTGTACACTCGCTAACAATCCTACGATTCCTACCATTCCTAGGCCGACCCCTTTAAGCTTCATCTTCGCGACTTTGCCGGGGTCTCGTACTCATTCGACGCGCCGCTGCGCCTCGCCGACAGCCGCCGCATGACACCCGACAGGCTGAAGCGCGACTTATTCCGCGAGCTCGGCGTCGAGGGCAGGTTTGTCTTCTCATCCACCGGACGCGGTGTCATCGCGCCTTGCGCAAAAGTGGCCGAGCCGCGCCGTGAGAGCTCAAAGGCACTCAGATCGCGTCCAGGCTCGGACGCCTTGCGCGAGAGTCGTAAGTTGGAGGAGGAGGGCTCAATCTCGTCGAGGCGGCCGCGGCCGGCGCCCTCGCTCGCCTCCGACATTCGCCGCGTGAGTGGCCCTGCTGCTGCAGGTGGCCCTCCTCCCTCGTCAAATAGGATCGACGAGCGGCTGCTATCCCGTAGATCCTCACGTGAGTGCTCCGACTCGATTGTAGTCATAACACTCATGCGAATCCGATCGGCCGCGGGCTCGCTCACTCGCGGGTCGACGAGGGAGGCGTGCTCGAGGGCCTGGCGCTCCGCCGTGCGAAGCATATGAGCATTCAGATTGGAGGTTGTCACGCTCAGAGGCGGCTTGACGTGAGGAGCGGCCGCAACCGCACCGTCTGCCGCCAAACCGCTTGAGCTGCCGCCGGAGAGTACGCGCTCCCGAGAATCATTCGACGGCCGCGCCCCGAGCATCGAGCTGCTCTGCTGCACTGACGGCACCAATGGCGCTAATGCCATCACGAGTGCGGCCACAACCGCTCGCGCCTTCTCCTCATCCGCGCATCCAATCTCATGAAGCGTGCACGTAGCGAGCTCGAGTGCCTCACCGAATGATTTGTAGGACCTCTCACGGTTGGTGCTCCGTCCGCTTGCGGCGCTGCTCGCCGACGTAATCCTATCGCCGCTATCGGAGCAAAGCGACTCGAGCGATCCTCGCTCTGACGCCAAAGGCGGCGGCCATTGGACACGCGGTCGGCCCTCCTCTGGAATCGTCTCGCTTCGCGGCGTCCCGGTGCGCCGATCACTCATTGGCGGGTATGCTTGCTGCGGCACGGCCGCATCATCAGGCAGCATCGTCGATTTCTTCGTCGCAAAGTAGCCGTGGAGGCTGAATCGGCGCACACGCGGCCTCGACTCCTGCCGTGACTCCTGCCTTTGGCTGCTATTCTGCCTCGCACTGTCGACCACCTTCTGCAGGTTTGTTGCTGTCGGCTGCTGCTGTTGAGGATGAGTCAATGCCGGCGTCTTCTTCCATTTGCTCGTCGCCCACCTCCTTGCCGATTTCATCTTGTTCGTGACCTCCTTCGTCTTCCGCTCCAAAGCCAGCCCTTTATTCATCTTGCGCGAGCCGTGCTTCAGCCAGAGCTCGACCGCCTTGCCGTCCGCGCGTAGGCACACCTGATGAAGGATGGCGAGCGGATAATGTTCCATCGTCTTGAAGGTACTTGTTGACGCGACGAGTAAGCGGCCCTCTGTGAGCACGAGCAAATCACCCGCCCTCGACTCGCTCGGCGCCTGCGGCAGCTGTATGCAGAGTAGGAGCGTCTCGGTGCAGTAGAAGCCATCCCTTAGCCTTCGCAGCACGCGGTGTGCGATCGCCTCCGATCGCGAGTACGCGCGTGTCGCACGCTCCGGACCATGCATCATACGCGGCGGCCGCATTCGCCTGTCACCCTCCTCACCGCCCCCATAGCCCTCCTCACCTTCGACCAGCTTATCGTTAATAAAGTCGAAAGTATTCGCCGCGCCCTCCATTGACCGCGACACAAAATCGAGCCCGCCGGCTATAGGCTTCACGAGGAGGCCCGCCGCACCTCTACCAAATCCCTTGACCATGCCTTTGAAGCCTTGCTCTTTCACGCCTTCATAAGGGGCGGTAATGAGGCCGGAGATGCCCTCGCCAACACCACGCGCCAACGCCATGCCGCCAGATAATACGCCTTGGCCGAGATGCCGTGGCCGCGCGTGATGTGCAGACGCCATCTCGCGCTCCCTCATATATTGCTCGTCAAACGAGACTGTCGCCAACTGTCGGCCGGCGCGGCTCGTAATGTTGCCAACTGTCTTGAGGCCGCCTCCGACGACCGCACGCGCCAACGACCACCCGCCCTTTACTAAACCGGTGCCAAACATCTCGAAGTCCATAGAGAGCAGGCCCTCTACTGGCAGGGTGATCAGATCCTTTGCGCCTTGCATTAGACCGCGTGTTAACGCTAAGGGGTTGCCGAGGAGATCAATCTGTAATAATAGCTTGTAGACTTGCTTGAGGAGGGATTGCCTGTATGAGAGGCTAATCTGCTGCGCAATCTTATCGGGCGTATCGAACAGATGATCCAAACTCACCTGGCTCAACACAATCGGCATCCTATCAACATTCATCATCCAGATCTGCGAGGCGAGGCCATAGTCGGTTACGAGATGCTCACCGTGATGATAGGTCAAATTCACGCGGATTGTGCCAATCTTGAGCTTGTGAAAGTACCATTTGGTGGCGCGGGCGGCGTTGGAGGTGTTCAGTGCAGAACCGCTTGGTGCCATCGCCATTGCGGCAGAGGGCGCATTGACGTGCGACAATGGAGCAAGAACCATGCTCGCGTTCTCGCTCTGTCGTCGTGGCGTGCCAAGATCCCTCGCCTCCCGCATGTTGACGCGTGAGTTGCGTGCGCTCGTGCCTGGCGGGCTCCTGAAGGACGAGTATGCTGAGCTTCGCGACACGCCAATCGCCTCGCCTTCCGGCGTATCCGCCTTCGGAACGAATCGGAGCTGGTTGGCGAATTGTAGTAGGGAGGCGACAAAAGCCTCCTCGACCTGTACCTCTATCTCGTCGAGCACGAGCGTCGCCGACGGATATACCCGATTCGTATCGCCACCTTCTGATGTTGATTGCACCTCTAATGAGATATGCATAAAGGGCCGATTCTCTGTCGACGACGAGGTATGCTCGAGCTGCCGCTGATTCGTGTACTTTGAGCGTATCACGACCGTCACAAACTGCGCGTCCTGCGCCTGATTGTCGACGCGCAGGTCGCCCAGCTGCAATTTCGCAATCGTTCGCTCCGAGTTGGCGGCCACATTTATCATGAGAGCCATCAATCGTAAGTAGGCGAGCTCCCTTACTCCGCTCCGCACGAGAGAGATGCCGATGCCTTCGACCTGAATTGACAGCTCGACACTATTCCCACCGCCTTCCGTTGAAGAAGACCTCTGCTTGCCGCCATCGCCGTGGCCCGTCTCCGAGATGGTCAACGTCCGTGTGTCGCTGCGTAAGCTCACACGAATCCACAGCACTCTGCCGCCAATACGGGTCATCGTCGGCTTGGTGCTCACCTGATCGAGGATGGCGTCGGCATTGTGCCGCTCGCGCATACCGCCCTCACCAAACAGCTCGAGAGAGCGCTTGCCAGCGGGCGCGTGCCAAGCGTAAGGGATTGAGGTGTCCGGACGTACTGTGCGCCGCCGATGCGCATTACCCTTCTGCTGCATCATCAGCTCCACCGAGCTTCTATTCTCCACCACATACGGAGGCGGGCGTGTCATCCCGTCAGAGAGTGTCACAAGAACAGACGGGCCTTCCATAGAGACATCCATCGCGACGAATCGCTCCTTCAGCATGCTATTCTCCTCAATCAGCTTGTGCCTGCGCGAATGCCGCCGGCGTCGAACTAAGCTGTTTACAGATCTCTGTCCCCATGCGGTATCCCAATTAAAGGCGTACTCCCACTCCTCCTCCGTCCATTCGGTATCAACCCACTCCCAACCAGCAGGAGGGGCCACCGCGTCACGGGACGACCATTTTTGCTCCATCTTCACGTCGGCCCAACCACCGTGATAATCCGTCCTTAATAACGCCTGCTGTGAGAACTCACCGAGGCTCTCAGACCCAACTGCAATGCTCGTCACATTCAACACGGAGCGCCGCTGGTATTCATACACATCCATGTACGATTCAATCGGCTCGCCGCACAAGAGCATAGTCTCACCCGGCTCATCAATACGAAAACCGCCAGAGAAGGAGGAGAGGCGCAAACCGCCTAAGGTCTGAGGCGAAGCGCCAGAGGAGCTACCGCCAGCGCTCAGATCACGATTGCCCCACATTGGCTCAGCCGCTGCCGCCTTCATGCCGGCTGGAGTGGTCGGGCTGAGATCGAGCCTTGGTGCGGTCAGCGCCATCTGCATGATTTGCTCAGATCGGTATGTCGGCCAATGGAAGGGCATACGCTCACCAGGCTGCAATAGCCGCGCCGAATTGGGCACATTCGCCTGCCTGTACGCTAATGGCGTGCGCAATGTATTCTGTAGAATGTAGCGCGGCGCAAAGGTGATGACTTTAGTGCGTAGAGCGGGTGGAGGCGCGTGCGCAATCTCGACCGAGAGCTCATAAGCGCCAACGCGAAGGGCTCCTGTTGTATTGAGCGCCTCAGTGGAGAAGGGCTTCGACCACGGTGATTTGGCCATGGTATGCCCGTTGGGCCCTAAGCTGGCCTCCGTTCGTACAGAGAGCCGATTGACAAAGATGTCGTGCTTTGCGTACGAGAAGAGTACGGGGACGTCACGAACGGCGCCAGCACGCTCCTCCTCGCCGACAACCTCCGCATGAACATTCGTTGCGGCTGTTGTTGTAGTGTTGGTGCGCGGCGAGGACACGGGCGATTCGGTCGGGCTGAGCTCGGTATCCACACTTAGAGCACGCGGGCCACGAGCAACGCGAGAGAGGGAGCCACCATTAGCGCCATTACCGTTAGCGCCCCTAGACTCCTCGGCGACGGCAGAGGTCTCACTCACGGCATCTGGCAGATCGTATTCGCTGATCTCCGACAGAGCAATCGAGCGTCTTGAGCCCTCCGCACCCGTACGATAGCTCTCCTCAGAGTCACCCGCGGCAATCGATTCCCTGGATGAGAAGTAAGATGGCTCCTCCTCCTCTACATCGCCATTGGCCTTCTTTGCTTCCGTCGCCTCGATGCTCTCTAATGGCGGTGACGTTCTTATGACTGCAGGCGCGGAGGAGCGGCGGCCCCTCACGACCGCACCACCACCACCACCACCATTCGCTTCTTCGTCCTCCTCAGGCTCCTCGAAGGACTCGTTCTCTTCAATCACCTCCGCAGACACGGCGATCGAGACGCGGCGAGAGCTCGGCTGTGATGCAGGCGTCGCAACGAGAGACGGCACATCAGGCGTTGCGTCCGATGCTGCAGCGACGGCGGCCGGTGCGGCTGTTGGAGGCGCGCTATCCGTCCGTGCTCTGTCCCTATCTGCATTGTCCCGTGGTGTTGATGTGCCGCTCTCCATTGCATACGATGTGTTGAGAAGGCCGGTGCCTAAACGCACCTCACGGAAGACCAATGGCAACGACGTCTGATTCACAAGCCAATACGGTGCGTAGAGGGTCAGCTCACGGATGGCGCCCTGACGCATTCGATTCGCAATGTGTATTCGCAGGACACGCCCCTGACCAGAGCCGGCGAGCGGTTTGAGCTCGATGACGTCGTTAAGCTTCGACAGGAATTTCGAGCCGTCGAGACCACCGCCACGATTGACGAGTAGCGGTGCGCTCGGCTCATATCCCTCTATCCGCAAAGAGAGCTGCCACTGCTGTTTTGGCGAGACGGCATGTATGTGATCAACGGCAGACGCGCCCAGATCGCCCGCGCAGACTTCTACCATCGTCTGATCGGCTTGCTTCATGGTGCGCTTCTTGTATTTGGTGGTGAGCGCCTTACCCGCACGCGTGGTTCGTACGACCGCACCAAATACCTCGTTTGATGGATCGATGGTACCAAGCTCGCCGTCGTCATAATAGGTCTCACTCGTCGCGAATCGAACGGCACGCCCGGCCTTCATCCATCTCGCCCTCCATCGTGACGACGAGCGTATTGTACCACCATTCTCATCCATCTCGTCCATCGAGCTCATATTGCCCTCCTGATGAACATTACTATTGTCCTGAAGTAACTCCTCGCGCGGCACGACAATCGACCAAGACACGCCAATTGGAAGTGTATTCTCGAGCAGAAGCGGCGCGTGGATCGATAAGCGCAACGGCCGTGGAGCGGCGGCGCCGTCATTCGCGTGGCGCGCGCCGCGTACCTGCAAACGGTCGATGCGCACGCAGCATAGATACGGCGGTGCTGAGGAGAGGACCGACGCCGACGGCGCGGCAGCAGACGGGGCACGTGTCTCTGCGGGCTCGTGCGGCTCTTTGGACACCACGCTCGCAGCGGCGGGATTGCGCGTCGGCCAGCAGCGCACCAGACGGATGGTCGACGAGACGACGTCACCGCTTCCGGCCGCCCCATCCTTATCCTCCGCATTGTTCGTTGCCGCCTCTCCCCCGTTTGCCTCCTTATTCGCGTCCGTTAGCTCCCTTCGCGCCTCCTCGAGGGCTGACACCGCCTTATCTGGATGCCACAAGTTGGAGAGGGTGTACTGGCCCTCAATCGTGTGGACCTGTATCGC
>JACLAC010002299.1_pt1 | contig 10409 bp, 6 predicted proteins | sample 8027881 | NCBI WGS metagenome assembly JACLAC01 (sample SAMN15725517, study PRJNA655200) | protist metagenome | isolation source: fluorescence activated cell sorting (FACS) single amplified genomes of... | place: Spain: Blaines Bay Microbial Observatory, Mediterranean Sea | collected 2016-01-19 | reverse complement strand
CGCTGCTTCTCCATACGGTCAAGAAACTTGCTCAATGCCAAATCGAAACTGCGTTTGTCCGCCTGTAGAAGATGGAATTGCTCCGCCACAAACCTGCGCATTTTGTTCTGGTTCAGCGTGCCGCGCTCGAGGTCGGCGATGAATTTGTGCGGCGCCTGGTTTTGCGTTCCGCTGCATGTGGCTCCTTAACGATAGTTTTGTCAAAAAAGCACTGAAAAATCTGTACTTTAGACCCGCAAAGGATGAATTAGTGACAAAACCTTGCACTAAGGAGCCACATGTGCTTCCGCTACTCCCGCAAAGTTTTTTGGCCACTTCCCGAAAAGCCGGGTCAGAATGTAGGATGCGCGCCGGGAAACTGAGCATATCCGGCACGTTTTGGCTGCTTCCATGCTTTGCTTTGGCTTTTGGACTTTCAGTTTTAGTTTCGCTTTCGTTCTTGTTACCGCCCTTGTCTGCAGCATTGCCGCCAGGCGCGCCAGACAGAGAAGTTGAATTCGCCGGTGAACTGGTGTCCTTTGACTTCTTCTTTTTGTCACCACCGCTGCCGAAAAGCCGCTCCGTGAAGCTGCTGCGCCGGCTGCCCTTGCTTTTGGTGGACCCCTCTTTCTCACCTGTGCTGGTCGGACTCGGAGTTTTAATGGTTTCTTGCTCTGCCGCAGAAGTCGAAGTTTTCGCCGGACTGGACGCCTTCGGCGTTGCGATCGAGGTGAAGAGGAAGGACATCTTGCTTTTTTCGTCGGCATCGGCATCTTCGTCCGCGTCATCCCCGTTCTCGTCCTCCGGCGCCACGTTAATGGACACCTTGTGGCCACGGCTGCCGTTGCTAACGCCCAGCAGCTTGGTTGCCTTGGCGCCGCGGTGGCCGCTGGTGGATTCTTTTAGTTTTTTACCACTTTGTTTGCCACTGCCACTTTGTTTGCCACTTTTAGTGCTGCTGCTGTCCTTGCCGCTCTTGCCGCCCACAGCGTGCCCCTGATGCGGATCGCTTTCTTGTTTTTTTTCCTTTTCCAGCTCATGTTTCGCGCGCTCGCCGCCCACCGCCGCTTCGAGCATACTGGTGCATGGGACTCAAAATAACACTGTTTTGCCTTTGGAATCCATGTTTTTACCGAAAAACACGGATTGCAAAGGCAAAACACTGTTATTTTGAGTCCCATGTGGTGTCCAACGCGGCGGCACCACCCACCATCAGCGTCATGGTTTTCCGCCCGCGCCGGCTGCTCGGCGAAAGCGGTGCGCCGGCGCCGCTTCCATCCGCGGGGGAGTTTCCCGAAGCGGGCGAGTTGCCTGCGTGGGGCGACGCAGCTGGTGACAACACGGGTGTCGCAGCCGAGAAGCCGAAATAGCCGCCAGGTCCACCACCCGCGGCAGTTGAAGCTGCATCGTCGGGGGAGAGCTGGTTATTAAAATTTCGCGATTTGTTTCGGTCATGGCCATCGGCATGATCAGACGGGTCCCCGACAAGCAGCGTGGGTGGGGGGCGCCGACTCCGGTTGTTTTTTGTACTACTGGACTTTCCGCCGCCTACCAGGCCGTCGTCGTCGTCGTCAGCACGAGGCATTTCTTGTTTTACAGTCCTCGGCTCAAGCTTAGCTTACAGTGTCACGTTTGATTTCGTTTTACTTTACATTGCGGGGAGGTGGCAATCAGGAAAAAAACAAAGATTTCAGATGGGGCACAAATTGCAGCGGAAAAAAAACATCTGGGTACAAAGGTTACAGTATGCTGCTTTGCGCAAGCATCGGTGACCGAGCAGCGCAGAAAGCAGGCAGGAGGTAGGAGATGGCAGCGAACAGAGAGGTCCAGCGTGCAAGGGGGGATTGGATTCACGTTCAGTCCAAAAACACAGTGGTTTTTTGCGAGTGGTTTCCGAATTTGCGTCGAGTTTTAAAGTGGGGATCGTGAGCGGTTCGGCAGGCATTCGCATTCCATTTTCTGTCGTGGAGACAGCATTCGCAACTTCAACTGGGATTCCTGTGAGCAACCGGCAACGCCGCACCTACACATTAACATTAGAAGGGCCAACGCGGAACCTACAAGAAGCCGAACAGCAAAGCGCATCTTGATCTTTCTCGCAAAATAAAACTTAAAACACACCCACCGCCAGCCATCACGCCTGCATCACGCAGGAAGCCGAGCGAATTGGAAGAGATCGGTGATGGGAATGTGGAAAATGGAAAATTCTTGTGGAAAATGTTCTTGTGGAAAATGCGTCACATCGTTACAGTTTTTATAGAAACATGGACTGAGTCCTCAATTGTCCTTCCTCAATTGCACTCAGCCAAATAATCGTCGTACGACATTCGCCGCGGCGTTATCAACATTTGTGCGTCGTCTTTGGTCTCGCCCTTCTCGCCCTTCTTGTGGCTCCTCTTCTTGGATTTTTCGGATTTGGATTTCTTCAGCGTGTCCCCCGCATCCGGTGCGTCTCCAGCATCCGCTGCGTCTTCTTTCCCAGACTTCGACGCGCGCTTTTTTTCCTTCTTGGACTCCTTTTTGGATGATGACTCCTTTTTCGACTTCCCAGACTTCGATTCGCGCTTTTTGTCCTTTTTCGCGCTTTTGGACAAATGCAAATCCAAATGCTGATCCTCACCCTGCACTTGTAACCCCACTACTTCCGCGCTCGCTGCTGCGAGTTCATCTGCCGCGAATTCATCGGCGTGGTCCTTGGAGTCGCTGTTGCGCTTCTTCTCCGCCTTGCTTTCGCGCTTCTTCGCTTCCTTCTCTTCGTGCTTCTTGTCATGCTTCTTTTTGTCGTGCTTTTTATCGTGCTTTTTTTCGTGCTTTTTTTCATATTCGTGTTTTTTGTCGTGTTTTTTCTCGTGCTTTTTATCCCCTTCGTGCTCTTTCGACTTCTTCTTCTTCGACTTTTTTAGTGAGCTCCTCCCGTCAAGGTTTAGGTTTATATCAGCGCCGTCGTCGTCGGCATCAGCAGCCGCTCCCGTGTCTGTCAGCGACCGCTCCCGGTCCGCAACTTGAACTTGAACTTCTTCCGTGCACGTATTCATAGACATTGGCGACATGCGGGATTGCGCCGTGAATTGGGTGTATGGGGCCGATTGCGCCGTGTATTGGCTGTATGGGGCTGATTGCGCCGTGTATTGGCTGTATGGGGCCGACTGCGCCGTGTATTGGCTGTATTGGGTCGAGTGCGCCGCCGCCGAGTATTGCGCCGCCGAGTATTGCGCCGTCGATTGTGCCTGCGCCGATTGCGCGGTCACCTGTGTCCCAAAATTGCTTTGGCCTGCTGTGTGCACAGTGATAATCCCCGTGTGCATGTGGAGAAAAATAACAATGTTGTGCCTCTGGAAACCATGTTTTTAAGGCCTAAAAACATCGTTTCCAAAGGCAAAACATTGTTATTTTGCTCCGCATGTGCGCAGTGTGCGCGGTAATTCCCGTGTGCGCGGTGTGCGCGGTCCCCCGGCCCGTGGCGAACGTGCTCGCCCCCGTCGCGAAGCTTGGCTGCAACTCGCTCGGGTTGCTTCCGGAAGAATTACCACCATCGCCGCCGCCTGAAGAACCAGAACCAGCACCAGAAGCAGCACCAGAACGGGAAGAACGGGAAGAACGCGAAGAAGCGCCTCCTGCGTGAATGTTGTCTGCCGCCGAGGAGCTGCCACATGCGCATCCATTTAGCAGTGTTTTTGCTTAGTCAGCGGTGATTTCCCCTTTAAATCTATCGCTGACTAAGGAAAAACATCGTTAAATGGATGTGCATGCAGCCTCGAGAACGCTCTCACCCATCGAGGGCACGGCCGATAGCACGGAGAGCACCGACTGTTGGGAGGGTACGCGCTGCATATTCGGGCCGGCGGGGTTTTGCAGTTGGCCGCCCGAACTGCTGCCCAAAACCTGCAGAAAATTTCGCGCGGCAGAAACTTGTTGGTTTATCTTTTGTGCTTTTTTTGCTTTCGGCGGGTTTGTTGCGTTTGTTGCGCCATTGTTGTTAACGTTCCCGCGAATGCTGGTCGAGTCCGCCACGGCAAGCGTCGAGATTACGGTGGGGAGCTCTTGCTCTTCTGCCTTCAAATTCTCCAACTGCGCCAGTGTTGCACCGGTCAGGCTGGTATTTGGATTTTTATTTATTACAGGAGCATTTGCATTCAGCTCGGGCACGGCAACGGTGACTCCGGTGACTCCGACAACATTCGGCACATTTCCCATTGCCTTCGGCGCATTTCCCATCGCCATCGGCACTCTCGGCGATTTGGAGGACGACACAGACATGGGCACTCTCGGCGATTTCGAGTGCCAATCCTCATAAGTTCGAGTTTTCGAACCCGTTTTCGAGTTCGCATCGTTGTTGGAATCGAGTGCCAAAACGGCGGCACTGGCGCGCTTTGCGTAGATGATGTTCTCCACGGCCGTCTGGTGCTTGGTATCCTCGATCGAATCGGAATTCTTGCTCGCTGCGTGCGAGGTCGGCTGCGTCGTCTGCACCATTTGCGTGCTCGGCTGCGTTTGTTCCTGTTTTGGTTTTTGTCCTCCCTGTCCCTGCTGTTCTCCTCCGAGTGCAAGTCCGCGTGCGGGCGGCGCGAAAACAGGCGCATTCTGGTTCTGATTCTGATTGCTACATGCATATTCAATCAGCAATGATTTTCCTTCTTCAACAATGATTTCGCCTTTAAAATCATTGCTGGAGTAGCAAAATCATTGTAAATTGAATATGCATGTATCGTTGCCCACTCCTGCAATTCCTGCCACTGCGGATTGGAACGACAGCGCTGGAGTCACGAGGAAGGGGTTTGGGTTTCCCATCGATCCCGCTTCGAAGCTTCCCATTTGTTTCTCTGCTCCAGACTCCTCTGTGCCGCCGAGTGGGAGCCCAAGCCCGAGCAGCGCCTGCGGTCGCGCCAGCACTGGCGCGGGGAGTGCGAGACCCGTTGGCGGTTCCATAAACTGCGAGGAAAAGGATGCCTGCGAAGTGAAGGACGGCTGTGAGACTATGGCAGGCTGCGAAACTATCGCTCCACGCCCTTCCATGTCCACTTCCATATCGTCATTATTTTTGTTGTCAATGTTTTTGTCAGTGTTTTTGTCGTTGCCAAACTTGTCGTACCCCTGTACCGTGGCCCGTGGATCGTGATGTCTGTATTGTTCTGGTTTGCTTTCTGTCACCCCTTTTGCGTTCGAGTTCGATCCAACGCCGACAACACGAAATCCGCCCGCTTTTGTGCCTTTGTTTTTGTTGGCAAACCGTCCCCCTCCATGTACCGGAGAAGATGGCGCAAACGACTCCCGCTTGGCCGCTTTGGCCATGGCCGCGTCCAGCGCGTCGCGTGCACCCTCCCGCACGCTTTTCCGGACCGTCGCCACATTCACCAACACGGGGACAGCAACGTCCGGAACAAGCTTTTTAGCCAAACTGTTCGCGTTCGCATGCGCGTTCGCACCCGCATTCGTCGTTCCATTGCCACTTAAATTCACTAAATTCACCGACAGCAGCGATCGTCTTTTTTTGCTCGTGCTCGTGCCCGACGACGACACCGTGAAACCTGGTTCTCCGCCACCAGACGGTGACTGGAAAGACCACGCCGACGGACTTGATGGCAAGGTTCCTGCTGGGACGGCGCCCTCCACAACGGATGATCCGGGAAGCGCGAATTCCTCCCCAAAAACAGACGAAAATGCACTTGAAGCTGAAAACTTGTTCTCAGCTTTAGCCGCTTTGTTCAGTTCCGAGAGCCGGTTTGTCCAAGCAAGGGGCGACACGGCCACCGAAGTGCGGTTTAAGACTTGAACGGAAGCTTTTGGAGATTTTGTGAATGGAAGTTGCCCGGCTCCGGAAGTTGTCATTCTGGAAGCGCCCGAGAAAAAGTCCTTCTTCGTATCGAACAGCAGCGGCAGCGGGAAATCTTTGGACAGATCCTTGGAAGAACGCTTCAGACTCGTCGCGCGGTCGCGAGGGCTCGCCCCCGACGGCGACCGCGAGCTGCTTCCACCTACATGTGCTGCTCCCGTGTTTATGTTTTGGTTCGCGGTTTGGTTTTGGTTGGCGATTGGTTTGGTACTATTTCCACCATTGCTCACGATCCTCTCCGCCAGGCGTTCCAGCGCCAGCTCGCGCACTTGCGCCTGCACGGCGGCCGAAATGGCTGCCTGCACCTCTTGCTGCACCTCTTGGTCCAGTGTTTCACTATCTTTGTTTTTGCTGTTTTGGTCTTTGCTGGAACTTTTTGTTTTTTCGTCGTTGTTAGAACTCGAACTTTTCAGTGAGTCATCCCCATCCTCCTGGCTGCTACCGCCCTCCGCGGGCTGCAGGGGACTTTTGCGTTTGCCCCCAGGCGTGTCTGTCGTATTGTCGGAGGACGAGGACTGCGCCGCGGCCGCGCCTTGCTCGGGAGCCGTCGATGATTTTTTGGATGCCGAATCGCCTTTCGAGGATTTTTTCGAATTTTTCGAATTTTTCGATTTCAACTTCTCATCAAACAGCGTCTCCAGCATGGCCAAGGACTTCGTGGCGGCCGCACTATTCGCCACGCTGTGCGAGGTGCCTATCAGCTGCCGATTCCGGTATTTTTCCCGCTGCGCGCTCTTGGTTTGCTCGCCGTTCATTACATGCATATTCAATTTACAATGATTTTCCGTTTCAGCAATGATTTTAAAGGCGAAATCATTGCTGAGAAAGGCAAATCATTGTAAATTGAATATGCATGTACACCGCGCCGCAGCGGCTGCATAAAGCCCTCGTCGCCGCGCACTTGTTTCGTGTTTTTCGTGTTTGTTGCGACCGTGTTGGCCGTGCCACTCGCCGCCGACATGGCCCTCACAACGGTGTGGTCCACGCGGCGGTCGCGCAGCGTCGTCAAAAACAGCTCGGGACTGCTCACGCGGCTTTCCAGACTGCCGAGCACGGCGGCGGCCGTGTTCTCGAGGGCGCGGTTGCTTTCTTGGCTTTTTGTATCAAATTGACGCCCAGATTTTCCCATCAAATTCTTCTGCACGATGCGGTCTTGGATGGCGCGCTGCGTTTTCTTCTGTAGAGTTTCGCGCGCCGTTTGGCGCTCTGCCAAGTAAGGCAACGACTTTTCGGATAGCGAGGCGCGGAGGGACTGCTGCTGTTCTCTTTTTTTGTGCTGCTCCACGGGGGGTGCTGGGACTGCGGCCGCCGGCGCCGGCGACGGCGATGGGGAAGCAGAGGAAAAGCGACCGGGACTTAGATTCCAGGACACCGATGCAGATGGTGAGTGTGACGCCGACCGCGCGGATGACAATGTCACACCGCGCTGACGGCGCCCTCCTGTTGCGCTTCGTCTGTTGGCACCCTCGTTTGTTTCTGGTTCTTCCGCTTGGACGTTGACGGGCGAAAGCAGCGATATATTAAGTTTCGCGGGCTCGGAAAAGCGCTTTTGTGAGAAAAGGCCCGAAAGACCCGTGTCCAGAACCCGCACAGAAGAGCGGAAACTGACGTTCGTGTGCCGGGCTCCAGCTCCAGCTCCAGCTCCCGGGTACGAAGCTCTCAGTCCGACCAACATGCTGCTGTTCCGAGTAGTACGTCGTTCGCGTTGCTTAGACGTCGTTGTTCCACATGGGACTCTGAATAACGGTGTTTTGCCTTTGGAATCCATGTTTTAGGCCGTAAAAACACGGATTCCAAGGGCAAAACACTGTTATTTAGAGTCCCATGCAGTTGCAGTTCCAGCAGCACTTCCAGTGAACTGCTCAGACAGCGATTTCCGCTTGCTGCTCTCCGTCGGTTGATACACCGTGCTCGATCGACTGTGGACACGTGCACTTTTTCCCGTATTTCTTGCCGCACTTTTCACACTTTTTCGGTCTGCTTCCGACGCTTCTGGTTCTTTGCTGCTTTTTTCTTGATATGGAGCGGCCTTTTTTTCTTGAAGTGCTTGAAGTGGAGACCGTTTCTGCGAGCTCTGCGAGCCCCGCGGCGGTGCAGCTCCGGCTCCGGCTCCGCCCCCGCCCCCGCCTCCGGCCGCTTCCAGAAGACCGTCCGCGACAACCTGCGCTTTTTGGAGCAAACCCATGTCCGTGCTCGTGATCGTCTTTGAAATGCGCTTTAGAACGGTGTTTGACTTCGATTTCTTCGAGCTCGCATCATCCGATCTTGACTTCACAACCTTCTGATCGTGCGTCGGGGTTGCCACCTCCACAGTTTCGGTGTTGCCACCGCTTGTTGTGCCTTTGGATTTCTTGCTCGCAGAGTTTTTCGAAGAAGATTTGCTGGTGGATTTTTTTGAAGACGACGCCGGGTTTCCGCCGCCCCCGAGCTGCAGCAGTCCCGACGCATTGCTGGCCAAAAAAGACACGATCGAGTTTTTGGTGGAACTTTTTTCGGAAACGGCCGATGCACCAACGCCCGATGTCTTGGATGTCTTGGAAGCATTGGAAGGCACCACAGCAGCAGCAGCAGGAGCAGGAGCAGCAGAGTTCTTCGAATTCTTCGAAGAACTCGGCTTAGGCGATGCGTTAATATTGCCGGGAGAGGATCCCTTCGAGGGACGCTTCTGCTTTGTAGAACTCGAATTCTTGTTCTTCGCAGCTTCCCAGTCCGAGTCGGCGTCGGAGGAGGAATCGGCGTCAGCATCAGGCTGGTTGGCCGACCGCCGTTGACTGAGGCGGCTTCTCGCATTGGCGTTTTGCTCCAGAAGCCGTGACCCCGGATTGATGAGTGGAATGGATTTCAATGTACTTGCGCGTTTCGGTTTTTTCAAGCTTGCCCGTTTTGGTTCGTTTTTAATACCCGTTTTCGCTTTTGCTTTCGCTTTGCTTGCCGGGGCAGCGCTGTCCGTCTTGCGTTTTTCCGCCGCAGCGCGGTCCAAGTCCCGCTCCACACTGGCTCCGACACTCGCGACCAGGCTTTCACGTTGACGCGGCAATCTTTCGACGACTGCATGGGATCGGTTTTGGTTTTCGCTTTGTTCACTTGTGCTTCCCCCTTCTTCTGGCTCTGGCGCCAGCAATTGCGATTTGCCGCCACCAGCATCATTAATAGTAGCAACAGCGCAATCCACGAACTGCTGCGTATCCGCGTTTTGCCCCGGCATAGGATCGAGCTCCGTTCGGCTTTGCTCGCTTTTTTGCCCCTGGGCGGCCTCCCCACTGGCACTGTCAGCAGGGTCAGCAGGCTCGTCATCTTCATAGTCATAGTCATCCTCATCGGCGCGGAAACTCTGAGAACTCTGCAGTGTCTGCGTCTGCACAGGTTTCTCATCTAGATTTACACCATCGATCTGCTCCGTCTCATTTTGATTCTCATCTTCGTTCTGCACGTCCGGCCCCGGCCCAACAAGGCTCTGCACCCCGTTGCCGGTCCTCGCCGCGCGCGCCGCTTTCGCGATTTGCGCCTTGGCCCGCGCCGCTTTCGTGCGTTCCTTGCGCAGCTTCGTCAATGCCACCTCGGTCCTCACGGACTCGCGCGCGCGAAGCTCCTGCTCCTGTGCCTTGTCTTTCAGGGCTTTTTCCTTCAACTCCTTCTCGATTTTTAATTTGCGCGCGGCCGCCTGGCGCTCGCGTTTTAGAGTTTGCGACGCCTCCAGCTGCTTCGCCCGCGCCTCCAGCGCAAGTTGCCGCTCCTGCTGCTGGGAGAAGCGCTGCACGAGGCTTGGGGGGCGGTTTTGGTTGTTGTGTTGGGCTTGACCGGTCTGCTTGCTCGTGTTGCTCGTGGAAGTAGCAGCTTTCGACGCAGATTCAGTTATTAAATCGGGGACCCCGACTTTCGCTGCTTTTTGTTTTGGTTTCGCATTCGACGGGGAACCCCGACTCTTGTTGCTTTGGCGGCTCTGCTTCTTTGACGCGCTCTTGGCGCTTCCGCTCGACCCGCTTTTGTTTGTGCTTTGACTTTCGGTCGCCACGAGCGCCGTCGCGTTCGTGTCGTGTGCTGCGGACTGCCCTGGTTCTTGTGTTGTTCCCAGAGTCAACCTCGCCTGGTCTCTTGAAGTTGGAGTTGAATCCGAGTCATCGCCGATATTTTTATTTGCGTTGTTGCTCACAGGCGACGTGCTGGCATGCGAGGCATGCTTCACCGCCTTCGCAGCGATTTTGGCTGCGACGCGCCTTTTTTGGTTTTGGCTGGACGACCCCTGCGAGTGTTGTGACTGGACCGTGTCGGTGGCCGTGCTTGTGCTTTTTTGTGGGGACAAATCGATTTCGTTTGCGAAGACCGCATGCGGTGAAGAACAAGCAGCCGCTGTGGACCCGCCCACGCCGCCCGTGGAATCGGTGTGTGGCAACAGCGTGCTGGGTGCGGCTTCGCCCGCTTCACCCTCGCCCGCTCCGCCCGCTTCGCCTTCGCCCTCGCCCACATTCGCGCCGCTTTCCCTTTCGTGCCCACTTTGGCCTTGGCCGCTTTGTCCAGACGCCCCGCTTTGCCCAGACGAGGACGACACGCTCAGTCTGAGCAGGCCGCTCTCACGCTCAGTCTGAGCCGGCAGTTCTGTTTT
>JACLAC010004059.1_pt1 | contig 10411 bp, 9 predicted proteins | sample 8027881 | NCBI WGS metagenome assembly JACLAC01 (sample SAMN15725517, study PRJNA655200) | protist metagenome | isolation source: fluorescence activated cell sorting (FACS) single amplified genomes of... | place: Spain: Blaines Bay Microbial Observatory, Mediterranean Sea | collected 2016-01-19 | reverse complement strand
AAATATTTCTGTAGAAATATGTATTACACACGTTTATAATCAATAAAAATTAAAACTATGAAAAATTATTTATTACTTACATTAAGTATTTTTATTGTTACTCAACTTTGGGCTACAAATCAAACATTAAAAACAGATTTTGCTTTTAACAAGGATATTTTACTGAAAAAAAATAGCTTAACAGATATTTTGGAGTTGAATGGTGGGCGAAAAAATCGAAAATCAAATTATAAAAGATCAAAGTCTAGTAAATACAGTTTTCAAATTCAAAGTGTTAAAAAGAAAAGGTTTCAAATTCGATTGAAAAGAAGAAAAGTGAGATATCGTCTTTCTCATTAAAAAAATAAAAAAAATGTTAACCTTTAGGGAGGCAAGGATGGTATGTAGGTAGAGATATAATTTGAGATGTATTTCTAAGACTTATCTTAATTAAAACATTATTTCTTACCTTTGCAGCATTTGTAACTCAAATATAAAACAATGGCAAACCTAGAATGGAAAACAGAAAAGGAATATGAAGAAATCACTTTCAAAACACTAGATGGTGTAGCAAGAATTGCGTTTAATAGACCTGAATGTCGAAATGCATTTACACCAAAAACCGTTGATGAATTGTGGGAAGCATTGATTATTTGTCAGGAAAGTCAAGAAATTGGTGTGGTGTTGATTACAGGAGAAGGTCCATCTTCTAAAGATGGTGGTTGGTCATTTTGTTCTGGAGGAGATCAACGTGTTCGATCGACTACTGGATATAAAGGGGATAATGGTATTAATCGTTTTAATATATTGGATGTTCAACGCCAAATTCGTTTTATGAATAAGGTAGTGATTGCTGTTGTTCCTGGATGGTGTGTTGGTGGTGGACATAGCTTGCATGTAGTTTGTGATATGACAATAGCAAGTAAAGAACATGCAATATTCAAACAAACAGATGCAGATGTGGCTAGTTTTGATGGTGGATTTGGATCCGCTTATTTAGCACGTCAAGTTGGGCAAAAAAGAGCAAGAGAAATCTTCTTTTTAGGAGCTAATTATTCTGCTCAAGAAGCTTATGAAATGGGCATGGTGAATAAAGTTGTTCCTCATGATGAATTAGAGCAAGTAGCTTATGATTGGGCACAAGAAATAATGACTAAAAGCCCTACAGCCATTAAAATGTTGAAATTTGGATTCAATTTAATTGATGATGGTTTGGTAGGTCAACAAGTATATGCAGGAGAAGCTACTCGATTGGCTTATGGAACAGATGAGGCAGTAGAGGGAAGAGATGCATTTTTGGAAAAGAGAAAAAGAGATTTTTCTAAATTTCCGAAATTTCCGTAAATTATTTATAACCAATAACCTTGTTCTCATAAATAAGAACAAGGTTACTTTTTAATCTAAAAGCATGAATATACAAAACCAAATAGTAGAGTTTGCAAAGAAATATTCTTTGAGAGAAAAAGCATTATTGTCAATAGATGATGTAATGGATTCTTGTATAAAAGCTGATCAAAAAAATGGAATTGATTTTTTAAAAGGACATGATCGAAAAGATTTAATTTATGAACTTAGTAATATTGATTTTAGAGTTCATACAAATGATTATAGCAGAGTAGTTACAAGAATTAATATTTATTCAAGAAAAAGCTATAAATCAAGTCACAATGTTCCTGTGGGCTATTATGAAGAATGGACAGATTTGAATGGAAACCAGTTAGATGAGTTCTTAATTTTTGATTGGTCACCAATGAATTGTTGTATTGAAAATCATATAGAAAGACTTAATAAAACAATTCCTCACAGATATTTTAAAAGTGATAATTCAGAGTATGAATTTGTTACTTATATTAATCACATTATATCACTTGTACAAGGTCAACAGTTTGAAATAGCCATGTATTTTGTGAAACGATGTTTCTCTTATTTGGAGAGTCCAATAAATATAGAAATTCAAGAAGAATACCTTGGTGAATGTTTGTGTTTATTCAAAACAATATACCATTTTGTGGAAATAAATGAGGTGATTGATAAAGATATTTTGTTGGCATATAATATTGGAGAAAGACTACAACCAAAAGTTAAGCAAGAAATTTAATTGTTGGACAGAATTTTTTTAACAAGTGAAAAACTAGGCTTATTGATCTACCACACATCGAAAACCTACATGAGGCATTCCTGTGTCCATAGCTCCAGGCATTTTAGCAGAACAGCGATAACTTGCACAATAAGAATCATTACATAAATAAGAACCTCCTTTTTGAACTCTTTTTTCCGTCCATGGATCATCAGGGTCAAAACTTTTGGAAGCTCCTTTGGGATTTATTGAAACCTTATCTGGATTTAAACTTTGGTAGTAATTTACATTGTAAAGATCACTACACCACTCCCAAACATTCCCAGCCATATTATAAAGACCAAAACCATTTGGATCAAAACTCATTACAGGAGCAGTGGTCAAAAAACCATCTTTTATAGTGTTTTCAGAAGGAAAATTTCCTTGCCAATAATTTGCCTTAGGTTTTCCTGTGCTAACCTGTTCCTTACCCCAAGGATATATGTTGTTTTTTAAACCACCTCTTGCTGCATATTCCCATTCTGCCTCAGTTGGTAATCTTTTTCCAGCCCATTTACAATAAGCCAAAGCATCCCAATAACATATATGTACCACAGGGTGATTCATAATTGAGTCAATATTACTGTTTTTTCCTAATGGATGTTTCCAATCAACTCCATTTTTCCAATTCCACCATTGAGAAACATCTCTTAGATTTTGTGCTTCTTGATTATAAACAAATACCATAGAACCAGGAGCTAAAATACTATCATGAGGTTTAGGAGTATTAGGAGGAAGATTTTGTTTGAGTTGTTCCCAATCTACAGGTTTTTCTGCCCAAGTCACATACCCAGTTGCGTTCACAAATTCTTTAAATTGGTGATTGGTTACTTCATGAATATCCATCCAAAAACCATTAACTTTCACTGTATGTAATGGTTTTTCTCTTTCTAATGCAAATTTATCTTTTCCTCCCATTGTAAAAGTATCACCTTTTATCCAAACCATGTTTTTGTGATTGGTCGTGATTTGTGATGTTGAGTTATTAATTATTGAATCTACTCTTGGTTTGTTAGATTCAGGAAAAGCACAGCATTCTTTTGTATTTCTTTGTTGAGGAGATTTATTGCAAGCAACTACTAATAGTAAGAAGTGTAAAATGACAATTGTTTTATACATTGTATATCCTTGTAAATAATGTATAAAAGTACGAATTTTTAAGTATATTTATCTATGAGTTCAACACAACAATTTTTACCAATTAAAATAACTGGTCCTAGACGTTTTCATATTTCGTTAGCAGTTATTAGTTATCTTGGGTGTTTTATCGGATTTATGAAATTTGGTGCAAGTGGAATTGAGGAGACAGATGATATGGTGACCATTTGTGTTTTAATTCTTACTGCTATTTGGTTTACTTATAAAACCATTGTTCCCACAACAAAGATTATCTTTTCAAAAGATGGAATTTGGACAGATGTTCATGGACAAAAAACATGGGATGATTTTGGTGGTGTAGCTATTGAAAAACAAAATAGTGGAAGAAGAAGAAGAACAGACATGCTTCTTTTTCTCTTTTATATAGAAAATGATCTTCAAGAAATTTCGTATGATTTTTTAGATTTGAGTATTAATGTGAAGAAGTTTAAAGAACTATTAGATGGTCCTTTAAAGCCATATATGGAGTTGTAAATAAAAGATTATGGAATGGTGTTTTGAGAATTATTTAATAAAATACTTCCAATTTTGTCTGTTATAAATTACAAGATGTTTGTAACATTTAGTTCATACGTTCGTATATTATTATATTACAAAACATTAAAACTGTAAGATTATGAGAGGAAAGAAAAAAAAGAAAAAGCGCAAGAGAAACGTAGAGAGGATTATTACTATTTTTTTTATATTTTGTTCTTTTGGATTATTTGCCCAAGATGTAAATATTCCAGATGCAAATTTCAAATCAACTCTAATCACATTGGGGGTAGATACAAGTGAAGATGGAGAAATTCAGGAAGCTGAAGCTCAATCAATCACCTCACTAAACGTATCAAGCAAAAATATTTCAGATTTAACAGGTATTGAAGCATTTATTAATTTAACTTATTTAAATTGTCCCAACAATAATTTAACGAGCATAGATTTATCTCAAAATACAGAGTTATTAACATTAGGAATTGGGAGTAATCAATTGACAAGTTTAGATATAACTAACAATACAAAGTTGACTGTTTTATCTTGTTATACAAACCAATTAACAAGCTTAGATTTATCTCAAAACACAAATCTAATAACAGTTTATATTCCTTATAACCAATTGACAAGTTTAGATTTTTCTAATAATGCATCATTGGCTAATTTATATTGTCATGGTCAAGTATCAGGTGAAACTAAAACCTTAACAAATCTAAATACAACAGGTGCAACAAGTTTAGTGAATTTATATTGTTATAATAATGCTTTAACAAGTTTAGACTTATCAACTAATACAACTTTAACTTTTGTCAATGCAAGTTCAAATAATATAACAGGTCATTTAAGTACCACTAATAATACAGCATTAATTGAATTACATTGTGGATTAAACCAATTGACAAGCTTGGATATTTCTACTAATACAAAATTGATAAGTTTGACTTGTCATATCAATCAAATCACAAGTTTGAATATTACAACAAATACAATTTTAAATTATTTAAATTGTTCTAATAACCAAATACCTAGTTTAGATGTTTCTACCAACACTGTTCTGAATTCATTAAACTTTGCTTACAATGATTTGACAACAATAGATGTAACTAATAATATTTCACTAACTTCATTGAATCTTGAAAATAATAATTTTACCAATGTAGATATTGCAGTGAACACTAATTTAACTTATTTGAATGTTAGAAATAATTCAGGAATAACTAGTTTAGATTTATCTACTAATACTCATTTGAAAACATTGGGTGTTGGAGATTGTAATTTATCAGTATTAGACTTATCTGCTAATACAGCATTGACAACATTGAGTTGTTATAGAAATAGTAATTTAACAAGTTTAGATTTATCTACTAATACAAAATTAACTTCTTTGTATGTTCCACATAATGGAATCACTTCATTAGACTTGACAGCTAATACAGCATTAATAGGAGTATCATGTCATGGAAATGATTTATTAAGTTTGGATGCGTCAACATGTACTAGTCTAATAAGTCTTTATTGTTTTAGTAATGCAAGTTTATCAACGATTTGTGTACCAGATGCAGCAAGCGCAGATGCAAGTGGCACATTTGTAAAAGATGGAAGTGCAAGTTGGTCAGATGCATGTGCAGGAGGCGCACCAGAATCTAGAGTAGCAAATCAAGATTTTTCTACAAAAACAATCATCAAAGCATATAATATTCAAGGAAGAGAAGTACCAACAGATACTAAAGGGCAAATGATTATTTTGCTTTACAATGATGGTACTACTGAAAAAGTATTTCAAAGATAATAGTAAGGGGGAATAAGCATAAGGGCATATAAGAATAGACAGAATTTTTTCTGTCTATTTTTTTGTTTCAAAAAGGCTGTTTTGAGTAATTAAACACTGATTGTCACATATTGTGATGCTAATGTCACACCTTGTGATATGTCAAAATTTGTCAAAAAAATCATGTTTGTATAGTTTGAATGGAGGTGAAAAAAATATCACTATCAATTCAAATTATTTAAAATTCAAACTTACATGAAAAAACAACGATTAAATACATCCAATCAATTCCTTAAAAGAATTAGTTTAATTTTATTGTTTGTCACTTTGGGACAAATATTAGTTAATGCACAAGATGTTACTCCTCCCAAGCTTGTATCAAATAAACTTTTTAACCTTACTGCAGCAAATTCAGAACTTGTCGATTATGTTTTTACATTTGACGAAAATGTGAAAAATGTAGACATTAATGATTTGGTAGTGACAACTGTATCAGGAAATGCAACGGGTGAAATTTATTATGTACAAAACACAAAAACAATAGCAGGGGTGTTTCTCCATCATGTAAGTGGTGAGGGAAGTATTCGTATTGACTTAAAAGATTCAACAAATATTATAGATGAAGCAGGTAATGGTAATGGAAATAATGGATATGTAGCTGCTTTTACAACAGGTTATATGCATACTGTTGATCGCATAAAACCGTCAGTAATTATTTCTTCTTCAGAGAAAACCACAACAAACAAAACCTCAATTCCAGTCACAGTCACATTTAGTGAGCCAATCTCTAATTTTGATGTAAGTGATATTCAAGTGAATGGAGGTACTGTGAGTAATTTACAAGGAAAAGATGCCATCTATACTTTTGAGCTTTTAGCCACACAAGAAGGGAAAATAACGGTTGATATTGATTCAAATCGTGTAGAAGATACTGCAAAAAACCTAAATAAAAGAGCAAATCAATTTAGTATTGTTCGCGATATTACTTTACCCAAACTTATATCAAATAAACTTTTTAATCCTACTGCAGCAAATTCAGAACTTGTCGATTATGTTTTTACATTTGACGAAAATGTGAAAAATGTAGATATTAATGATTTGGTAGTGACAACTGTATCAAATGCAACAGGTGAAATTTACTATGTACAAAATACAAAAACAATAGCAGGGATATTTCTCCATCATGTAAGTGGTGAAGGAAGTATTCGTATTGATCTAAAAGATTCAACAGATATTATAGATGAGGCAGGTAATGGAAATGGTACAAATGGGTATGTATCCAGTTTTACAACAGGTCATGTACATACAGTTGATCAAGTAAAACCATCTGTAACCATTTCTTCTTCAGAAAAAATAACAACCAACAAAACCTCAATTCCAATCACAGTTACATTTAGTGAACCAGTATCCAATTTTGAGGCAAATGATATTAAAATAAACGGAGGTACAGTGAATAATTTAACAGGAAAAAATGCCATTTATACTTTTGAACTTTTAGCCACACAAGAGGGGGAAATAACGGTTGATATTGATTCAAATCGTGTAGAGGATTTTGCAAGAAACCCTAATCCACACGCAAAGCAATTTTCGATTATGTACGACATTACTGCACCAAAAGTGACAATAAATAAATTGAACACAATTGATAAGACTCCAGAATTGTCAGGAACAATTGATGATAATACAGCAACTATATCAGTGAAAATAAATGATCAAATCCATACTGCTAAAAACAATCAGGATGGTACATGGACATTAGCAGAAAATACAGTAGTTGAATTGTTTTTTGGAACGTATGATGTTGTGGTTGAAGCAACAGATGAGGCAACCAATGTAGGGAAAGATACTACTATTAATGAATTAATAATTTCTACTATTACCACAACTAATAAATTGAAAGGTAGTGAAGTACAAGTTTTCCCAAATCCTGTTCAAAATAGACTAACTATTAATTTTGAAACAAATCAATCTACAATAAATATTACTTTGTTTGACCTACATGAAAATGCTATTTTAACAAAAGAGATCAATAACCAATTAGTAGCAATTATTGAGGTAGGAGAACTAGTATCAGGTTTATACATAGTTTTAATTGAAACAACTGATGCGCAAAAATTTGAAAAAGTACAGATACAACATTAATTAACCACATACTTTTAGTTGAACAGCACTTTCTTGAATTCAAGAAGGTACTGTTTTTTTATGACCATATTTTTACTAAATTTGAAGAAGAGACATAAGTCTCATAAAAAACAACCTAATTCCCAAACTATTACTACATTGGAACTATTTGAATCTGATAAGGTGGAACTTGAACAGTTACGAAAAAAAGCCTTTAATATGAGATGGGCTGAATTTCCTGATGATGTTATTCCATTAACAGCAGCTGACCCTGATTTTAAAAGTGCACCTGAAATATCAGAGGCAATTATTGAGTACTGCAAAGGTCAATATTTTTCATATGGTCCATCGGAAGGACTTGTTGAATTTAGAGAAAGTGTTTCTACTTTTTTTCATTCGAAACGAAATGTTCCAGTTGATCCTAAATTTGTATTACCAGTAGATAGTGCCGCATTTGGAATTTATTTGATCTGTAAAACAATACTGAATACAGGAGATGAAGCTATTATTTTTGATCCTGTTGATTTTTTATTCAAATATTCGATCGAACAAGTAGGAGCAACAGCAGTTCCTTTTTTAATACCACCAAATACTAGAGAGGTTGATTTTCAAAAACTTGAACAATTAATTACTGACAAAACAAAAATGATTTGTCTATGTAATCCATTGAATCCGAGTGGAAAAGTTTTTACAAAAGAAGAATTACTATTATTAGGAGAAATTGCTATTAAACATGATTTAATTATCATGTCAGATGAAATATGGAGTGATATTGTTTATCATCCTGCAAAATTTACAAGTATTGCTTCATTGAGTGAAGAAATACGAAATAAAACGATTACAGTTACTGGATATAGTAAATCGTATGGAATGGCAGCACTTCGAGTTGGAGTGGTGGTTGCCCATAATCAGGAACATTATACAAGTTTATATGAACATTCAATGCACCAATTTACTGTTCATGGATTGAATGTGTTATCTCAAATAGGAGCTATTGCAGCGTTGGAAAAATGTGATTATTGGTTAGAGGATTTTGTGGCTCATACTAAGAAGATGAGAGATCTTTTAGTAAATGAAATTAATTCAATACCAAATTTAAGTTGTGTTGCCCCAGAAGGTTGTTATGTAGCATTTATCAATATTCAAAAAACAAATAAAACCAGTCAAGAAATTACAGACCTTTTATTGAACGAAGGAAAAGTAGCAGTTGTTCCTGGACTCGAAAGATGGTTTGGGAAAGGAGCAGAGGGGTATATCAGAATTTGTTTTTCAACTTCAGAAGAAATTCTTAAAGAAAGTATTACACGAATAAAAAAATGCCTATTATGAAAGCAGTAATCATTGGAGGAGGTATTGCTGGTTTAGCAGTCGCTATTGCATTAAAAAAGGCAAATAAAGAAGTGGTTGTTCGTGAAATGCATTCAATGAAAACAAGACAAGGATTAGCTTTTATGGTCAATTCAAATACAATGGAAGTCATTCAGTCCATTGTTGATATTGATTTTGACTTAACAAGTCATGAAATCAATAACTTTTTTTTGTTAGATTGTGATGGAAATAAGAAAAAAAACATTGAATTGACAGGATGGTATGCTGTTAAGAGAGGTAAATTACTTAGTTTATTGTTGAGCCATTTGTCTGAAAATGAATATTATGAAAATTCAGCATTTTCTTATTTCAAATATGATGGAAATAAGGCTGTTGCTGCTGTATTTGAAGATGGTTCAATAGAATATGGCGATTTATTTATAGGGGCTGATGGAATCAATTCTAAGGTGCGTGAATCAGTTTGTGAAGCAGATTTTTACCCTAATGAAGTCAATGAGATTGTTTGTATTACCAAAAATACGAGTCAACAATCAAATGACCATATTTTTAGAAAATATGAATCTTTAAAAAAAGGAATGGCTTTTGGCTTTATTCCAATTTCTAAAGATGAACATGTATACTTCTTACAATTTGATAGTAATCTATATGCTGATCTTGGTTGTAGGAGTAGAGAAGGATTGAAAAAATTAAGTTCTGATTTTGTTCCAGATTTTCCTAATGCAGTAAAAGAAATCATAGGAAAAAGTGATCTTTCCCAGGCTCACTTGTGGATTAACAAAGAACTAAAATTACTTTCTAATTATTATAAAGGCAATATTTGTTTGATTGGAGATGCTGCACATGGTTCCATTTCATTAACAAGTTCTGGTGTTCATTCAGGAATATTATCAGCGATCAAATTAGCTGAAGTATTGAGTGAAAATCAATCACTAGAGGTTGCTCTTGAAGAATTTGATAAAGACCGAAAAGAAGCGAATACCAAAACGATTGAATTTGCACAAATTTTAAAAGATCAATTTAGTGGTAGAAACTGCAATATGAAAAAATATAACTTACCACTTTATAAATAATTTTTTACTTTCTGACTATGAAAGTTAAATGATGAACACAAAATAAACTATTAATAGCATCAACAAGAGACACCTTTTTAGAACTAAAGTGATTTTATAATAAAATATTGAGTTTGAACAAAATGTCTGAAATACGAAAAGACTTTTACAAAAGAATTCTATATATAATATTATGTGTAGGTTTAATTACATTGTTTAGTAATAAATCAGGGTTTATTAGGTTTATTTCATTACCATTTTTATTCATAGCACTTTATCAACTAGTCTTAGTTATTAAATTTTCAAGAATGATTATTGATGATTTTTTTCCGCCTAAAAAAACGTTGGGTTTGGAGATTAAACCATTTGATAATGTTATATATTATTTTTCTATTATGTTGTTGTGGATAGGAATGA
>JACLAC010015480.1_pt1 | contig 10412 bp, 17 predicted proteins | sample 8027881 | NCBI WGS metagenome assembly JACLAC01 (sample SAMN15725517, study PRJNA655200) | protist metagenome | isolation source: fluorescence activated cell sorting (FACS) single amplified genomes of... | place: Spain: Blaines Bay Microbial Observatory, Mediterranean Sea | collected 2016-01-19 | reverse complement strand
CGAAATCGGCGGGGGGATACGATGAGCGCGTGTCAGACTTTCTGGTAACGGCGCTCGACGGTGCAACGTGCTGCTGCGTCTTTCCATTCGAGGCGGCAGGCGGCTGCGCCGCAGGAACGCACGGAGCGCACGGAGAAGAGAAGCTCGCGCAGGTATGATCGCACGGAGGGGGCGTGTATGATATCGGTGCGCAGGGACCAAATGAAGACAGGGACGTGGAAGTGTTCGGAGTCAGCTGACCACTGAGCGTCCTGTACATGCTCGTCGCAGGCGCGCTGTGCGGCTGCTGCTGCCTGCTCCTGTGCGCGCTGCTGCTATGAGGCAGGAAGCGGAAGTGAGACGAGGTGAAACCAGGGTACAGGCGGCAGGATGCGTTTGATGTCGAGCGTGAACTTGAAGAGTGAAGAGAGTGAAAGAAGCAGAAGCAGATGAGGTGGTGGTGTGGCTAGTGAGAGAGGGCGACAATATGCGATCAAGCGAGAACGCGCGCAGAAGTTGCAGGTCGAAGTTGAGCGATAGTAAACGAGAAGAGGCTGAGCAGAAAAGCGAGGCGGGCCGGCGCGAGCGTGCCTTGCGCGGTGAGACGATGGTGAGGACGACGGTGTCTTCCCTGCCGAGCGACTGGGTGCACCATGACGGCGTGCGAGGGAAAACGAAGAAGCGTGGCGGTGCCGGCGTCTAGGTAGAGCAAGAGCAGGAGGCGGCGCGTGTTTCACGCGCATTTTATTGAAATTAGTAGACGGTTGACTGACTTTGACTCCAGGGAAGATAGAGATACAGATGCAGATACATGTGTGGGGAGCAGGGGCTCGATGGCTCTACGGTGTCGTGGTGTGCTGAAGGGGAAGGGCAAAGACAAAGACAAAGACAAAGACAGAGAAACGGTCGCACCACTTCCGGTCACTTCTGGTTCTGGTAAGGAGGATTTTGTTGAAATTAGTAGACGGTTGACTGACTTTGACTCCAGGGAAGATAGAGATACAGATGCAGATACAAGTGTGGGGAGCAGGGGCTCGATGGCTCTACGGTGTCGTGGTTTGCTGAAGGGCAAAGGCAAAGACAAAGACAGGTCCAGCTCGGCACGAGCGCGCGCACTCTGTGACGCGAGCGGCGCAGGCGACATGGCCAACGCGGCGGCTGCATCGAGCGCGAGCCGTCGAATCACCACTCGAGCAGCAGGGGACAGCATCTGCGCCAGAGGCGAGCGCATAGACAATCGAGGCAGCATGCTGGTAAAGAAAGTCGGCACCAAGGCGCAGCGTGCTGGCCGAGCAGCAGCGATTTCGATTTCGAATTCGAAGTCGACGTCGAGGTCGAAGTCGCTGCGGCACGTGTCTGCTGGCGAGAAGTCGATGTCTCTGCGACTGCGCGCGGGCGCCAAGAAGGCCAAGGGCAAGGCGAAATAAGCGAAAGAGAATGCAAAGGGAGCGAACGCAAAAGCCAAGGGTGGCCAAGTGAAGTAGAGTGCGGACGCCTGTCGTTCACTGGCGCTGTCACGATCACGCTCTGCAGGCAATGACGAGTCTAAGTCTGGTAAGCGTAAGTCTTGTTTTGCTTTTGCATCTGTAGCTAAGACTGAGGCAACACAAGTACAAGTAGAGCCTAACCATAAGCTATCGGCTGCGCAGTGCTCGGTATGCCATGAAGCAGGCTATTGTGCCACTCAAAGCTGAAGGGGCTCGCTCGCCCTGAAGCAGGCTATTGTGCCACTCAAAGGTGCTAAACTGAAACTAGGCGCCCGCGAGCGGCGGCAGCGGAAAGGAAAGGACAAAGTAGAGAAAGACGCAAAAGTAGGGAATAAGGTGGAAAATTCAGGCGACCCTGCGTGGATTTCTGATCCTGATCAAATTGTTCAGGTTCAACCCTCACAGAACCAGAAGTCCTTCAGCGAGTCTATCGTTTGCCGGTCTGCGCAGCGTGGTTCGCTAATGTTGAGGAGGAAGGAGAAGGACTGAAAGACGGAACGAGGAAAAGAGAAATAGAAAGAGAAAGATGTGAACTTGAACACATCATACGCAAAGAGCAAGCAGGGTGAGTCCTCGTCAATGCGTATGCCGAAAGTGAAGCCAATCGGCGCGGGTGTACATCTCGTGAAGAAAGTCGGTAGAAGCAGCAGGAGCGACGGAAACAGGGACAGCGATGAGGCGACCGCCAAAGGAAAACCGGCACCCACATGTGCAGGCCCATGTGCATCCTCGGCGTCAAATGGATCGATGGTTCGTCGCGCGCCGGCCTGACCAGGTGTGGTAAAACTGAAACAGAAGAGAGCGAAACGCGTGAGCGGTGCTCAGACTGATGGTTGCGTTTCTCAAGGTCAAGCACAAGCTCACGTTCAAAATCCAGGCGAAGTCCAAAGCCAAGGTATGCCATTGCCATGTCTTGCGTGACCAGGTGCGGTGAAGCTTAAGAAAGCGAAGCGGGGCAGCGTCAGTCGTGCGTCGCAATCTCAATCTCAACGAGTGGGACAGTGCCAATGATCTTGTTCTTGATCGTTGTCTCTCTCTCGAGGTCAATGCGAGACCGGGAGGCAATCTCAAAGTCAGTCTCAATTTCAATCTCGGAGTCAAGCGCTCCGTCGCGCGCCGGCCTGACCGAGCGCAGTGAAGGTCAAGAAGGCCAAGGCCAAGGACAAGGACAAGGCGCCGAGCGCGCCACGAGCTCGTTCTATTTCGAGAACAACTTTGAGCACGAGCTTCAAGAACAAGACGACTAACAAAGTTGGAGAGCAAAAAGTAGTTGATGATGAAGGTGATGATGCACTTGCAGATGCTCGAAATCATCGCGGAGGCAGCGGAAGGGGGGGAAGTAATTGTGCTTGCAGTAGCGCCCGAGACTTGGATTAAGTAAGGAAGGGATAGACGAATATCAAATAATTTATCTAAACGCAGATCTGACTGTGTTTCAGAATTTCAAGTCGGTACTCAGCGAGGTGGTTCTGCTCTAATAGCAATAGGATCCCGGTCTCTCTCTCTTTTTATTCATTATTTTTTTTCTATTAGTAGTACTATGTTTCCATTTCTACCACAAGCATTCGCATTCCTACCAAAGTACTTATAAATATAATATTGTACATCAACTGTAAGTATTTTTACTAAAAGTCCTTGAGCAGAACCAGTACCAGTAATAAACTAAAAAAGCAAATAATAATAAAGCCTGCTAAACGTAAAGCTTAAGAAGTGATGAAACTATCATACTCATGTACAGTATATGATTGCTGTTTACTCACTGAAACTGAGATGTCTGATATGAAGTGTAAGTACATGTTATTGTGATGTGATTGTGTTGTAGTGTCTGTGTCGTGCGTCTGTACCCAGTCGGGTCAAGCTCAAGAGTGTCAAATGGCGTGTCATGGAACAATAATTTACATGGTCAGGGTCAAAGTCAATCATGGGTCAACGTCAACGAAATACTTGGGTACTGTTATGGGCCACCTATCAACAATGCTAATTTTATCACAACTTGAATAAAAAACGAAATCTTCCGCATGTGCTATCCCGTATAAACCGAAGCTTGATGCAACTCGAACTATGCACTGATTCCGATTCTACCCTTTTTTCCCCACCTCACTTCTTCTCAACTCCAGCCTATTTTTAGACTTGGATTGATGTATGTAGTACAGTAACTAAGTGTAAGGTAAAGGTTGTAAAGTGTAGAAATTGTTAGATAGTAACCATAGAGATAGAGATAGACAATAAATTTAAAGAACATTGATATCGTTGCTGTGAACAGAAAGAGCAACGTTTTGTAACTTGGTTCAAAGGAAAGCCATATTATATAAGTAAGCATATAATTCAAAATCGACGCGAGTGTGCAGCACTATTCTTTACCGTGTCTATAAGCTACAAAGCAAATTACGATAAGCGCACTGGCATCGCTGGTGCCAATACAACAAGTTTTTCTTCTTCTTCTTCCGCAGATAATTACCCCGCGATTGTGAAGCGAGATGCCTCCGACTACTCCTTCATCTTCATCATCATCATCATCTGCTTTCGGTCACGTCCGAGATGCGCCGCTGGTCGTGGTTTCTGTCGTTACCCCAGTGCTCGAATCCAAGCTTGTTCGTGATCGAATCCAAGTCTCCAGCTCCACCCTTTATTTTCAAAGTCTCGAAACCGTCCACGGTCTGGATCGCGTCCTGGATGAAATCCTTCAGCGTCGTGTGCTGGTACGTACTCGCCACGTACTCACTCACCAATTCGTTCAGCTTCGCGGCGCGAGCGGCTTGTACGGCGGGCATCTGTTCCATCATGTTGTTGATGGAGCCCTGTCTCAGACCGAGGAACTTGGACAAATACGTGACGAAGTTGCCTCTCCCTTTACCTCAAACAGGCTTCTTCACACCCTTGTTCATCTTCATACCCGCAACTACAACAGCAGTACCTTCACCTTCGTCACCTTCAACAGCCTCCGGCACGGGACTCAGCCGCACGCTCTTCAGCACCGCGGTCTGCGGGTACGCAATGCTGCCCTTGGGGTACTGCAGAAACGCGATGCCGTCGTCGGTAACGGCCATGTGCTTGTGTGAGAAATCGAACCCGACGTTCATGAGTTTCGTCCAGGTAATCGTAAAACGGTCGAGCTTCTTAGACGACCTCTTCCTACCCTTCTTGAGGACAGTGCTCTCTGCACTTGTCGCAGAGGTAAGATTGTGGTTCTGAGTGTACTGTTGTGGTTCTTGATCTTGATTATTGTCCGTTGGCGAAATGCCGTCGTGTGCAGTGCGCGGCTCGCTCGTCTCATCGTCAGAGCACGTGCCATCGTGTTCACCGTCAGCACCATGTCCGTCCAACCGCATTCGATCGTGAATTGTGCAGAGCCACACGTCCTGATCTTTCTTACTAGTTTTCAGCTTCTTCCTTCTCCTTTTCGATGTCGTTTGTGTAGCAGGCGTCGTTCGATGACGTTTGTAAACGCGCCTTCGCAACGCGACCGTCCATGTGTGCCTCCCGCATGCGCTGCAGCTGGCTCTATTCCGCAGTTGCGCCTCCCGCCGTGGGGTTGCCGAAAAAGAGGAAGCTATTGTCACCAACAACTTTACCATTGGCTTTGCCACTGCCATCCTGCTCAGATGAATTTGAATTTGAATTTGATTTTGAATAAGAAGAAGACGCAAAGCACTGCCCCCAGGTGCAGATGGACTGGTCGGGCGGACAGGATGTGGTCACGGTGCCCACCCACGTGTCGGACTGCAGGTCGAAGAGGTGTGTCGTGTTAAACCAACTGTACCCGTCGCTACCGCCGAAAACCGCCATGACCCGATCTGACAGAGCAACGGCACTGTGTCCGAAGCGCCCGGCGGGGATTTGCGCGTACGAAACAGATTCGCGCGGCTGCTTCGGGTGCTTATTCAAAGGGTCGTCACCAAAGCGGCGGTGGCGATATTTACTGTTGGCCTTGGCCTTGGCAGTCTCACCCGACACCACAGCTGCTGCCACTTGACCTTGACCATCGCCGCCTTCCTGTTCTTCGGTGACTACAGCCTGCTACTGCTTCTTATCTTCTTCCTTTTTTTCGGGCGCAGCGGGCAGAGTCGCACTCAGCCGCTCCCAGCACATGTTGGTCAGATCCAGGAAGTGCAAGTCGCTGAAAGTGACGCGTTTATACGGCGACACGTAGTACGGATGGTGCCCGCACGTCTTGTTCGCTTCGTACTTGATGTTGTAACGACGCAGACGCTCAGAGTCAGAGATGACAACCTTTGGCGCACCTTCCTCATCCTTCTTATCCTATCCATCCGCGTTCGCGGCAGCTGCAGTCTCTGTCTCATCACCAGGCATGAACGATCCAGGGGTCGCTCTCACAAACCCATCGTCTTTCTCTTCTTTATCTTTCTCTTTCTCTTTCTCTTTACCACCTTGCTCGCCTTTGTCGGCCTTCTCAGCCTCAGCGATGACCGCGGCGGCAGCTTCCGCGACGTGCGGTCCTTGCTCGAGGTTCGGGCGTTCTGGTGCTTCACGCGGTTTCATCCGTTCCAGGGTGTAACCGCCGAAAAACAACAGACCGCGACACGCGCCACTGCCTACTGCGCCACTCGCGCCCGCAGCCGCCGCGATACCCGACTTCCTGCCGAACTCGTGGTCGGCGTTGTTCAGACTGTTCTGCATATCTGCTTCCTCATCCTCGTTCATCTTCATCAAGTTCAAGTTGTTATTAACGCTCACAGCGCCGACGCCTCCCACGCCTCCAACGCCTCCTGAACCTGCACCGGTATCTCGCTTCATCGCCACCGCCGAGAAGCCGCACCGAAACCCGATCCCATCGACGTACATCGCCGTGGTCAGCTTCCGGCCCAACTCTTCATCGTAACTCTCATTACTATTGGTTCCACACCAGCACCTCGCCGCAGCCAATGACGAACACTTTGCCGTCCACGATCTCCATGTGGAACGTGGCATGTTCCTCCATCTCGTCCGTGGGCGCCCAGTAGCTGAAGATCTTCCGCCGCTCGCCGACCGGCTCCGGAATCGGGTTGCACCCGTCGCCCAGGTCAGAGGACCTGCGCACCCCACCAGAGCCAGACAAGCTATTGCTCTTGCTCTTGCTCGAACCCAAGCCCAAGCCCAGCGCTCGCGCCTGCTGGACGTCGTACGACCTGTCCAAGGCCTTGGTGCAGTCCACGTCCTTGGGCATGTCGAGCACACTCTCTCCGCTGCCGCCGCACATGCCTTGACTCAGGTTCCAGTCGCGGGACTGGTAGTACGCGTTCATTGGGCCGGACACGGACTGGTGGTTGTAGTTTTTCCCGATCAACTGCGCCCACGCGAAAGGGTGTTTCTGTACGTTTCCGCCAGGATTAGGATTTGGATTAAGCGCTTCTCAACGGCTATGAACGGCTGGAATGGCACAAAAGAGTTGAGCATGCCCAAGTCGCTGCTTTCCGCTCCCGCCCATTTCGCTCTTATCTAAACAAAAGAAGTACGCACGACCTGTGTCCTTGTCGATTGCAAAAGCCGCAGTCTTTCTAGCGTCGAAGAAGCTCCTCTGGCTCTCACGGTGTGTCAGCGGCATGACCCCGCGCATGGTGTCGTAATTCTTGATCATATTCGATTGGACCCGAAGCGCCTTCTGCTGCTTTTCAACTTTATCCGCCTCCACGGCGCGCGCAAAAATTTTCTCCACATCCTCTTCGTCATCTAGTGGGGACGGAATGGAGTTCGCAAATCGCTTCCGGAGACTCTCGTGCCACCACGTAATGTTGGCGTTGTACGGATCATCCGGCGCCCACCACCTGAAGCGATGGTCGCCTTCTATATCTTTTATCTCACCAACAGCAGCAGAAGCAGTCTTCCCCTCACCATCTACCTCAAGTGCCACGGGTTCGATACGCGCAGCAGCAGGAGCGGTACCGGAAGAAATAGTCGCAGAAGCAGAGAGAGAGGTAGAACCAATATCTTCGATAGCTTTAGAAGGTGAGTCACCAATCGGCTGAAACGGACGCGACAGCAGCGACAGCCGCAGCGCTCTCGTACGTTTCTTGTTTTCGATCTCGCGCTCTTCTACGTTCAAGTCGTTTTCCGAGTTAAGAATCGCTTTTATTCTGTACCGCTCGTCTTCACGAATAAACTGCAGGGTGACTGTATCCAGCAGCGAACGCGGCGCCGCGGTGATGAAGCCAGCCAAGGCGCTTTCCGTTTCGTGTCCGTTTCCGTTGTTGTTTCCGGAAACGTCGTCGGCGTCGCTCACCCGGTTGAAGGCCACCACCTTGCGGTGGTAGTCCAGGATGTCCTGCTGAGTGAGGTTCGCTGGCACGACTGCACGAAGTCGAACACTGTCCTGCACGAAGGAGAACTGCGCGAAGTCGAACACCGTCGGCGCAAAGATGTCTTCACTCGCACTAAGTCTAAGTGATTTGCCATTCGCATCAGTTTTACTGCCACGCGCGTCGCCAGCCCAGGTCATACTCATGCCGTCGCCATCCCCTCCAGGTCGAAGCTCCAGGTCGAAGGCGCCGCACACCACGTTGTACGTCTCCACGTTCAAGCTGTGCATCGTTTCCAGCGCCTCTGTCGCGCGCTCGTGCAGGTACTTCACCTCAAACGGCAGCTTGCTCATCCTGTCGGCCTCACTCAGCCCGCTCAGCCTGTTGAGCTTCGCTTGCGCCGCCTTGAGCTTCTTCGCCAGTAGCTTCTTGCTCGAGGTGCCAAACTGGGCCGTCTCCTTGTTCGCCAGCTGCGCCTGTTTCTTACCCTTCTTGCCGCTCGGGCTTGCGCTTGCGTTACCATGCACGCTTTCCTTCGCGAGCCCACTCGCCGTCTGCAGCTTCTCGACGTATCCCTTTGCGTACTGGTCGATTTGCTGCAGCTGCTTCACGAAGTCTTCGCACCCCTCGACCACCCTGTATGCGGCTGCCTCCTGGATGAACCCCATGTACCCATTATTGCTTCGAGCTACCAATGCTTCGATGTCGTCTTCACTAGTGATGTAAATTGACCTTCAAAAAGTTCCGTGCCAGTAAGTCCACCTCCGCGCGCTCGCCGCCGTGGTACAAGCTTAGATGCAGGGCTTTGGCCATGGCCGCGCGCGACATGAACGGGTTCCACAGCGACCCGTGCGTGACGCCCATGCGGTAGAACGCCAGACTCGCGAGCGCGCTCAGGTCCATGGCTCGGTCCTGGAACAGTCTAATTGCCTTCTTCCGCGCTCAGAAGTCGCCTCCGAGGGCTTCGTCGAACGACTTGCAGGCGGCACCGACCAAAACAGCTCTCTTATTATTTGTCGTGTCCCACGTGCTTCTCGAAGTAGGCGATCAGTCTTTTTTCTCACCGTTTCCTGTACCGCTCGTGCAGCAGCTTGAACGTCTTCGACCTCAACGCCTTGTCGCCTTTGTAGGAGCTGGTGTAGTTCACCAGCGGCTGCAGCGTCTTCACAATAAACTTGTTCTCGGGCGCGTTGCTCATCAGCTCCTCCGCGGAAACAGGGATGATCTCGTCTTCCGCCGCGATCACCAGGCTGTTGCCCTCGCTCTCGTCCTTCACCAGAAACGCGCGCCTGTCCACCAGCTCCCGGTCTCGTCCTTCGCCAGCTACGCCCGCTTTGGGTTTTGGGCTCTGCTCCCCCGACTTCTCCTTTCGAGCCTTGCCACTTCCACCCGCCTGCTCAACCTTTTCCTCCTGTAACCACTTGCGCGGGATGTAGCTCGTCAAACTCCCGTCCTCGTGGCTCTTGTAGGCGTCGAACGCCACCAGCAGGTCCAGGAACTCGGACAGATCTTTGGAGATCAACTTCACGCCCGACAACAGCTGGTTGCAGTAGTTCAAAACCCGTCCGTGATCTCTTACTTGCATCTATGCTAGACAGGCGTTGGAGATGAACTCCATGCTGCGGGGTGGGTCGCTCCAGCGCGTCATCTCGTGCGCCAGGTTGAACATGCATTCACTACGGTCGGTGCAGCTGGTGCTGCTCCACTAACACACAACCAATAGCATTCACCACTTCCGCGTCGATAAACCGCTCGCCACTCACCATGTACAGCTCACTACAGGTTTCCTAAATTGAAGTGGTAGCTCACCAAGTTCGCGACGTCCTCGCTCTTCACATACAAAACTGGCTTCACGAACGTGTAGTCCGTCCAGTTGTCGATCTGTTCAGACGTCGTCCACGCCGCCTCGCCGTTGTAGACGTTGTGCTTGAGCTGGCCAAAGCGCTCCCCGCTTTTTTCCATCTATTCTGCCTGCATGTACAGCCTCTCAACACACTCCTTCAGCCCGCAGTCTCTGTACGTGTAAAACGAGATCAAGCCCAACCTGAGGTCCTGCTGTCGCTTCGAACTGGTCAGCTTGTTGATGGCCTAAGCAGCCGCCGCGTTGTCGCACTCCTTGGACCGCACGAACCCGATCTCAGCCACGCCCGGGATGTCTTTCGCGATTGAAAACAGCCCATGATGATCGCCCGTATCGTCGGCGAACAGCGCGTTGTGCACGAAGTACGTCTACTGCTTGCCCGCAACCTGCCGCGTCACGTACCGTCTACTGCTGTGGATGTTGTTGTTCATGTTTGCCGTCTTGGCCGGCGCCACGTGCATGTTGTTCAGAAACTCGATGCAGGACACTTGAACTTTGACTTCGACCTGCAGAAAGTCCTTGTCGTGCTTCGACGTCGCAGCGATTTCTTCGGAGTCGATGGCGTCCTTGATCGTACTCGGCAGCACGGACTTAGCGAAAGCCTTCAACTCGGCCCACATGCCACCCGTTGCAGCACCAGCAGGCTACTCCTCGTCAGCTTCCTTACTTCCAGTTCCATCCTCCCCGTTGTCAAACTCACCTCCATCCATCGCCTTAGCAACCTCCGCCTCCACCTCTTCCAACTCCTTCTTCCTCCTTCAGTTTTCCGTCTTCGCCTTTTCGAACACAGCACGCTTTTTCTCTTCTCACCTGCGCTTCTTCTGCGTGTAGGTCAACCCCTCCACTTCCTCG
>JACLAC010024909.1_pt1 | contig 10413 bp, 3 predicted proteins | sample 8027881 | NCBI WGS metagenome assembly JACLAC01 (sample SAMN15725517, study PRJNA655200) | protist metagenome | isolation source: fluorescence activated cell sorting (FACS) single amplified genomes of... | place: Spain: Blaines Bay Microbial Observatory, Mediterranean Sea | collected 2016-01-19 | reverse complement strand
GACACAAAAACTCATTGGTATTGGACATGGTGGGCTGCTCATTAATCAACAACTCAGGAAGCAGCTTATATTTAAGCATGGGAAATCTATGTTTCTTTTCAAGAGGTAAATTATAAATTATATCATTAGCTATTTTCAACATAAATTATGGGATCTTACTTAAGAATTAACTTTTTCTCTACTGTTCCATCATTATAAATGTAGAAAAGAGGTAGATTTTTTAAAACTTCAGATTCTCTACCAAAAACATCAATAATTTTAATTAGTTTTTTATGCTCAGAAAATTCATTCACTTTTGATGTTTGATTTATTAATCCAGAAATATCATACTTAGAAAAGAATTTCCAAATCTCTACAGATGCATCAATATCATAATTAACTACTCCATTGTTAAAAAAAGCACTGGTTCCTGGCCATGTATGACCACCATTATAAACTTTATATAATTCAGTTGTTACGCCATTATTACCATTTTTAAAAATAATATGATCTACAGTACTTGAATCACTTAACACATAATCTGGAATAGAAATTGTATCAGCAATTAAATCACAATTATTATAATTTTTCCAATAATCAATTCCAAATATCATAGAAGAAAAACCAACAATTGTATCGTTAGTACCGTGTATTTGTAAAATTGGTGTTGGATGTATAGGATTACATGATGATAATTGAATAAAAGTCATTGCTCCGGTTACAGAGGCAATAGCTGCAATTTTATCACTCATATCACAAGCTAAATAATAACTCATTGCTCCTCCGTTAGACATTCCAACTGAGTATACCCTATTAATATTTATATTATAATCTATTATTAATTTATCGTATAATGCATTTATAAAACCAATATCATCACCAGTTGAATTTCCATAATTCCAATGTGACTCTCCATTTGCATTAAGCAATCCTTTAGGATGAACAATAATAAAATTTGCTGTATCGGCAATATCTCTAAAATCTGCCTGATACATTGCAATTAAAGAATTACCACCTCTTCCATGAAGATTGAAAATTAATGGAACAGCATTAGAAGAATTATATATTGATGGAACATATGTAATATAGGTACGGTATACATTATCATGAAATATGCTATCGTGCACTATTTGTTGAGAAACACATAAAAGTGGAGCAAAAAAGATGATGACAAGAATTTTTTTCAAAACAAATAATTTCTTATCAAATTTAAAAAAATTACATTGATAGTGGTTCAAAAGTATACCTTGTAGGAACAAAATTATGTTCCTTAAATATTTGTTGAGTAGATGGTTTAGTCAACCATTCTTTAAGTTTTGGAGGATTTACATCAAAAAATAATTCTAAAACATTTTGATCATCAATTTTACAAAAAATACTTTTTGAAGAATCACACCAATTAGAAAACTCCGATTTTACTTTTTCATACCCATTTATTTTAAAATCATCAGCATCATTACAAGTAGCTGTTAGCATTAAGTTCATATAATTATATTTAGGTTAATTAGAATTAAATTTAATTTAAATTACTCAAAAAAATAAGTAAAATCAATAAAAAATATTGTATTTCAAAAAATAATCAATAGTGTTCTACTATATGTCCTACCATAACTAAAAAACCCTCATAATCTATTGAATTATAATGGTTTAACTTTTATTGTTGCGGTCTGGACGGGACTGCCATCTATTTTATTAAACTTTATCATTATTTATCATTATATCATGTATTACATGATTAGAAAGTATTAAATCTTTAAGTCTAATATGAAATGTTAAAAAGGAATTAAGCAAAAACTGTTAAACAAACTGTTAAACTTTTATTATTGTACAAATCATCAATAATGAATGTTAGATACAACCTTTTAAAAAAGAAAAACATATCATATATACTTCTATGTATTTCATATGATGGTAAACGTCTTCAAACTTCAATTAAGGAAAGAATTGAGCCTAATAAATGGAGTAAGCTTAAACAAAGAGTTAAAAGTAGCTATTCAGAAGCATTTAATATTAACTCATACTTAGATAAAATAGAAGCTACAGCAAAGAAGATATATTATGAATGTAAAATGGAAGGCTACTCTCCTACTACTGATGGTTTAAAGGAAATGATATTTTCAAAACTTAATGGGGGTAATAAAAAACTAAGCTTCTATGAATTTGTAGAAGAATTTACAGAATTATCTAAAAACTCTAAGAAAAAAGAAACTATTGATGATTATAACTATACCATTAAAAGTTTAAAAGAATTTGAAAAGTATAAAAGAAGAAGAATTGACTGGGACACTCTTGATATGAAGTTCTATGATACATATATGGAGTTTCAGTATAACGTTAAGGGAAATAGTAAAAATCTATTTGGAAAGCGTATTAAGATTATTAAAGCCTTTTTAAATGCTGCATATGAAAGAGGAGATAATAAACATTTAATGTATAAAGGGTTTAAACGATTACAAGAAGACACAGATACCATTTATTTAGATGAAAAGGAAATTGATAAAATGTACAAGCTTAATCTTACTAAAAACAAAAGATTAGAACGAATTAGAGACCTCTTCATAGTTGAATGTCTTACTGGTGTTAGATACGGTGATTTAATGAAAATAACGAAGGAAAACGTACTTAAAGATAGTATTAGAATTAAAGTTTCAAAGACTGGTCAAACTCTTCATACTCTGCTATTACCTACTACTGAAAAAATACTAAAGAAGTACAAATACAATCTTCCTAAAATATCTAATTCAAACTATAACAAATACATTAAAGAAGTTGGTGAACAATCAGGTATTAATCAAATAGTTACTCATGAATCAAATCGCAGAGGAAAAAATGTTTCATTTAAAAGAAAAAAGTATGAATTAATAACTACCCACACAGCAAGAAGATCCTTTGCCACTAATATGTATAAAAGAGGTTACTCACCTGTTCATATAATGTCAATTACAGGGCATAAGAAAGAAAGTACATTTTTAAAATATATTAGAATAACTAATGAGGAAAGTGTGAAGATGATTAGCTTAGACTATAAGAATAAAACAGGTTAGTTATTGTAGAATTAGTTTCTTATTAACTATGCCAGAATTAGTTTCTATCTCTAAGAAATAAATTCCTTTTCCGAAATTATCAAGGCTTATCTGTTTGGTATACTCACCAACAAATTCTTTTCTTTCTTCTCTATAAACCTCTGCTCCTACAGTATTTATAATTCTAATACCTAAATCTTGTATTTCATCAGAAGTAAATGAAATATTAAATACATCTCTTGAAGGGTTAGGGAAAATCTCAAGATTATTTATTGATGAGCCGCCATTTAATCTAATTGAACCAGGTTGAGTCCAGAATATCGGTGCTGTCCATGTTGGTGATCTATATGCAGTAATATTGGAATCACAGAAGGTTCTACCCTGTGCTCTATAAGACTCACCTGATTGTAAACCAAACTTATTTACAAAGAAGGTTGGGAAGTATACGCCAAAGCCTCCTGCGGTTTGCCATGCAGCACCTGCGGTATCTACTCTTAATAGTATTCTTGCAAAGACATATGCTCCTGTAGTATCCCAATTAAATCTAACCTTAGCTTGGTTACCATTAAATGTAGTAGCTGTTAAATTTATCATATCTGGGCATACAGCTGCAGTGGTAAACTGTGATGTAGGGGAATAATTAGAAGATGTTCCTCCACAATAGAAGGCTTTCATCTTAAACTCATAGGTTGTAGATGGTGATAGATTCAATAACTGCTTAGTAACCGTATTTAATCCAAAATTACACAGCCCATTCCCTACTCCTGCTGATTTTGTTGTCCATGAGTTTGTACCTACCTCTCTATATCTTACAAAGTACTTCCATACCATACAATTACTATCATTCATATTATCCCAACCTATCTTAGCTCTGGTATCAATAACATCAAAGGCATACAATCCTGTTGGTTTTGGAGAGTTACAAGGATTTACATAAATACAGGAACCATCATCACAGGTAGCGGTAGAATCAAAATTAAGGGCTAGGGAATCTGTACAGCCATAATCAGTTAAACAACTACCATCATCAAAGAAAGCAATACTATCGTAATTACAAGCCAAAGTATCGGTACAGCCGGCATATAAACAACTACCATCATCTACATTAGCTCCTAAGTAATAATTAATAGCATTTGGATCGGTACAGCCATATACGGGATAAATACAGGAGAAGTCTTCACAATTTGCCAGAGAATCATAATTTAAGGCGTTAGGATCCGTACAACCATAGTTTAAAAAGCAGGTGCTATCATCTATCATTGCAAGTGGGTCATAATTACATGCTAAACTATCGGTACATCCAAGCTGAAGATAAGTACAAGAACCATCATCTATAGTTGCTAAAGAATCATAATTTGAAGCTAAAGAATCCGTGCAGCCTGCATAAATACAACTACTATCATCTGTATTTGCTCCAGCATAATAATTAACTGCATTAGTATCAGTGCAACCATATACTATTGGAATACATGAACCATCATCACAATTTGCTAATGAATCATAATTAAAAGCAAGAGAATCTGTACATCCATAAAGTGTTAAACAACTACCATCATCTAAAGTTGCGGTAGAATCATAATTACAAGCCAATGTATCTGTACAACCAGCATAAATACAACTACCGTCGTCAATAGTAGCGGTAGAATCATAATTATAAGCAAGAGAATCAGTACAACCATAAATATAGCATGGACTAATATCAACATAAACAGAATCTGTAGCTGAACATCCTAAAGAATCTGTAACTGTTATATAATTCCATCCTGAATTAGAAACCCAAGTACAGTTTGATGTATCTATAAAAGCAAATGAGAAAGATGAAACGCTTCTAATAGCCCTAACATAGAAGCTGTTGAACTTATCATTAGTGCTGTTTTGTACACCGGTTTGTAAATTCTGTGTCCACGCGTTGAGATTGTTAGAGCTCTCAGTAGAAGTCCAATAAGTAGTAGAAAAAGCACTACCTCCATTTGCAATAGCTGTAGCATTTATTGCAACCCTTGCTACATACATTTCTTGTAACTCATCTCTACTTGGAAGATACCAATCTGAATATCCACCAAGAGTTAGAGTATCACAAATATTTGCTGCGATTAAATTACCAGTTATATATGGAGAACAATAAGCATTAATAATATCTATTGTATTTTGAGCACCAGTACCTATAGCTGTACCATCAGCTCCAGAAACAGAAACCCCCCAACAACCCCATTCAGAACCAGAAGATTGATCTGAACGAGTTGTAATTAATCCTCCTCCATTTCCATCTAAATAAAATACAATTCCTCCTCCATAGGAATCTCCAATGGAAGGACTATAATTATTCACATTAGAAGTTAACCAACTATAAGAACCCTCAACAATGGTATCAATACATATTTCCACACTATCACATGCATAAATAGTATCTGGTATTATATCTGCATTTGCATAACAGTAAGTACAACTACTATCTGAAATATTTGCTAATTGATTATAATTTGAAGCTAAACTATCAATACATCCATATATTGGATAAACACATGAACTATCATCTATTGTAGCGTATGGGTCAAAATTAAGAGCTAAAGGATCGAGACATCCTAAATCTGAGCATGGAGTATTCATTTCATAAACACGAACATGGCCTGAGATAGGACCATTTCCATCGTTATAGGGTGCGCCAATAGCTACAATACTTCCATCATCACTAATTGAAACTGAAACTCCACTTTCGTCATAAATAAATTCTCCATCAATATCTTGCCCTAATTGTAACCATAAATTTCCATTATATTGAAAAACACGAACATGACCTGAACCATCACCATTTCCATCATTATAACGTGCTCCAATAGCAACAATTGTTCCATCTGATGATAAAGATACTGACTCAGCACTATAGTCATTAGATGCTTCTCCATCAATATCTTGTCCTATTTGAAACCATATGTTTCCAATTTTTTCATAAACACGAACATGTCCAGAACTCAGACCATTACGAGGAGCACCAATAGCGACAGTATTTCCGTCACTACTGAAAGAAACCGAATATCCACTTTGATCTTCAGCTGTTTCACCATCTATGTCCTGCCCCAACTGAATCCAGGAAGTTCCATCGTAATTAAAAATTCTTACATGTCCTGAATTACTTCCGTTATCATCATTTCCTGTTGCACCAATAGCAAGAATACCCCCGTCATTACTTAGAGAAACTGAAATTCCAGATACCGCATCAAATACATCTTCTCCATCAATATCTTGTCCTAATTGTAACCATAAATTTCCATTATATTGAAAAACACGAACATGACCAGCATCACTACCATTTTCATCATTTCCATTTGCACCAATAGCAACTATATTTCCGTTACTGCTTAGAGAAACTGAAATTCCACTTGCGTCTCCAGCAGCTTCTCCTTCTATATCTTGACCTATTTGAGTCCAAAATGAACCATCCCATGCATATACTCTTACTTGACCACAATTTACTCCACAACCTTCATTATATGGAGATCCAATAGCTACAACATTTCCATCACTACTAAGTGATACTGAAAACCCACTTTCATCATCAGTATTTTCTCCGTCAATATCTTGACCTTTCTGAATCCAAGATAAACTATCCCAATGATACACTCTTACTTGACCAGATTCATAACCATTACCATCATTATCTGGTGCACCAATAGCTAAAATATTTCCATCACTACTAATTGAAACTGAATAGCCACTCTTATTATTATTTAACTCTCCATCAATATCTTGACCTATTTGAGTCCATAGCTGTCCAGTATTATAACAACAAGAACTATCATCAACTGTTGCTAATGGATCATAATTTAATGCAGATGTATCTGTACATCCAAATACAAAAGAGGAATACAAACAAGTACCATTATCTATATTAGCAAAAGGATTATAGTTGCTTGCTAAAGAATCAGTACAACCATATACTATTGGAATACATGAACCATCATCACAATTTGCTAATGAATCATAATTAAAAGCAAGAGAATCTGTACATCCATAAAGTGTTAAACAACTACCATCATCAAAGGTTGCGGTTGAATCATAATTACAAGCTAATGGATCAGTACATCCATAAATATAGCATGTACTAATATCTACATAAACAGAATCTGTAGCTGTACAACCTAAAGAATCTATCACAGTTATATAATTCCAACCAGAATTGGAAACCCAAATACAATTTGTTGAATCTTCATTTAAAGAATTCAAAAATTTAACAGTAATACCTGAAGTTAATTGATCTACATAAGCTATATAAGCAATGCCATTGTCATCAAAATCATGCACAACATATTGTCCAAAAGAAGCAGATTGTCCTAGTGTACCTGTATTATTTTGTGGTGTTACAATTCCAATATTTCCACCTAAATTTAACCAATCTAAACCATCAAAATATTTTACATTAACATTATTACTACCTACCTCATAATAGGAAACGTATGGTTGATTATTATAAGTTTCTATTCTCAAGCTCGCAATATCTTGTGATGTAAATAGAGAATCACCTACAAACACCCAAGAACTTCCATTCCATTTTTTAACAGATGCAGAAGACCCCCATCCCATATCAAAGTAAGTTACATAAATAGAACCATTTTGTGAAATAGATAAATCTGGTGCTTCAATTTGATTTATAGGACCATTTGGTGGGTTTCCAGAAAGAGGTGTTGCTCCAGAACCAAGATTAATCCAATTTGAACCATCAAAATATTTAACTGTCACCGGCTTAGGACTAAATCCATGATCTTGAAAAGCAACATAGGGAATATTATTTTGATCAATATCAATTGAAGCATATTCTCCAGATCCAGGCGAAGGCAAAGAAGTCCAAATGGTACCATCAAACTTATGAATTTGAATCCCAGAATTTCTATATACAATATAAATATTATTATTATCATCTATTTCCATATCTAATCTTTGACTTGGAGATGCATTTGATATTCCTGGTGATCCTCCAACATAATTCCAATTAATACCATCATACTTTTCAACAGTTATTTCCATATTTGAACCTCCATCACTATATGCAATGTATGGATTGGAAGATTGATCAAATCTTATACAAGCAAGATCAGAAAAACTAGATGAATGATTAACACCAACTAAATGCCATAAATTGTTGATAAACTTATGTACCTTAATATAGTTTCCAGGTGAACATCCATTAATATTTGATGAAACAACATATGGAGTTCCATTAGGTGCAATTTGGAAATCAATATGTGATTCATTAAAACAAATATTTGGTAGAGCTGAACCATTATTACCTAAAACTAACCATTGCTCCATACTTGTAGACACAGTATCCCAAGAGTATACTCCTTCAACAATAGTATCAATGCATATTTCCACACTATCACAAGCATAAATAGTATCTGGTATTATATCTGCATTTGCATAACAGTAAGTACAACTACTATCTAAAATATTTGCCAGAGAGTTATAATTTGAAGCCAAAGAATCTATACATCCATAATTAGGATATACACAAGAACTATCATCTACAGTAGCATAAGGATCAAAATTAAGAGCCAATGGATCGAGACATCCTAAATCTGAACAAGGACTACTTAATTGATATATACTTGTTTTTCCTGTCCAAGATTGATGTATATATGCTCCAGAGGCAACCTTAAATCCATCTCCATTTAAAGAAACAGAATATCCAAATTCGCTAACATTAATTATTTCTTCAAGTTCACTACCAAGTTGAATCCAATTATAATTATTCCATTTATAAATATTAACTTTTCCGTGAGATAATGGATATTCATGTCTTGGTGAACCAACAGCAATAATATTTCCATGATTATTAATTGCAACAGATTTTCCAAACCAATCAAAAGGTAACTCTCCGTTAATTATTGAACCTCTCTGGGTCCAAAATTGCCCATCCCAATCTAATACTCTCACATGACCAGAATTATTTCCAAATTCATCATTTGAGTTTCCACCTATCACTAATGTATTTCCATTTTCATTAAATGATATTGATTCACCACTATTTCCAAAATTTATGACACCATCAATATCTTGTCCTAATTGAATCCAATTAAAACCATCCCAGTCAAATACTGTGACATGTCCATAATCTAAACTGTTATTAGGAGCACCTACAGCTATTCTATTACCATTATTACTTATTGAAACTGACTTTCCACTGAAATCTCCTGAAGCTTCACCAATTATATTTACTCCTTTTTGAATCCAATTAGTACCAATCCATTCAAAAACCTTTATATATCCATGACCATTAGTAACGCCGAACTGGTTATAGTTTAAGTCAGGTGCACCAGAAATAACTGTATTACCATCTTTACTTATTGATATGCAATTTCCAAACCAATCATAAACATCAACATTTGGAATTCCAACACTATCTCCATACATGTCTGTTCCCCTTTGCGTCCATAAATTATTATTCCAGTCATAAACTCGTATTATTCCTGAAATACCCTGTTTATTACGTGCTCCAACTGAAATTGTATTACCAACTTTATTAATTGAAACTGAAAATCCAAATTCTTCCTGATAAAAACCATTTATAGATTGACCTTTTTGTAGCCAATTACCATTAATTTCTTCATATATCCTCACTCTACCAGAATTATTTGCAAAACCCCACTCTCCAATTGCTAAAATTTTTCCATCATCACTAAATGAAGTAGAATATCCACTATGATCATTTATATTATCCCCATCTATATCTTGACCAATTTGACTCCACAACTGTCCATTATTATAACAACAAGAACTATCATCTACTGTAGCTAATGGATCATAATTTAAAGCAGATGTATCAGTACATCCAAATACAAAAGAGGAATATAAACAGGTCCCATTATCTATTGTAGCAAAAGGATTGTAATTAGATGCAAGGGAATCTATACAACCAAAAACATCATAAATACAACTTCCATCATCTATTGTAGCTAAGGAGTCATAATTTGAAGCTAAAGAATCTGTGCAACCTGAATAAATACAACTTCCATCATCAAATGTTGCAGTGGAATCATAATTATAAGCAAATGGATCAGTACATCCACTAACAAAACCCATATTAATTGTATCATAGATAGTACATCCTACATTGTCTGAAATTATAACAGAATAAATACCAGAACAAAGATTTACAAGATTATTATTTGTTGATCCATTACTCCACACATAACTAATAGGTAAATATGAACTATTTGAATTTGCTATAATCAAACCATCACAATTACCAGGTGTATTTTGAAGAACAAAAAAACTATTTGTTAAATCACAATACTGACAAGAACCATCATCTACACAAGCTAAAGAGTCATAATTAAGTGCTGTATTATCAGTACAACCAAAAATCGTAAAACAACTGCCATCATCAAATGTAGCAGTAGAATCATAATTACAAGCC
>JACLAC010003861.1_pt1 | contig 10413 bp, 8 predicted proteins | sample 8027881 | NCBI WGS metagenome assembly JACLAC01 (sample SAMN15725517, study PRJNA655200) | protist metagenome | isolation source: fluorescence activated cell sorting (FACS) single amplified genomes of... | place: Spain: Blaines Bay Microbial Observatory, Mediterranean Sea | collected 2016-01-19 | reverse complement strand
ACCTATTTACAGAAACCTGCGCAGCCGCGGAGTGATCGACTCACCGTGCGGGGGGGTACGTGGTAGGGATGGGTTTGACCCGAGGGAATTTTTCATTCATGTCAATTCCCTGTATTACCCAGCTTCAAATACAGGTAAAGTTGCATAAAAATGAATGATAGCGTTTCACCAGCGCGCCATAGGTTCAGGAATCGGTTCTTGAGTCTTTTGAAGGAGCTATTTAACAATGCCCTCCCGGTATTTGTCGCTGCGACAATATCCCGAGGGGCTACGTCTATGCTTGCGCTAACTAGCACAGATCTCACGACACTCATTTGGATCACCTTCGCGTACGGATTTTTTGTTGTGCAAGCAATCGGTATCGCTATTGCCACACTTATGGATCATGCCTCAGACAGCTTCAGCTACTACATGCACGTTATCAGTGAGTGTGCTGGTTTCGCGTGGAAAGAATATGTTGCACTTATCATGCTTAAATGGTTGTTTGTAAACAAGAATGTGGGTATGGCGGCTGGAGCCTGGATGATTTTGGTGTTTTGCGCATTCTTGTGCATATATGCATTCAACGCCGCCTTGGCTTTGTACTTCAAACCCAAAGGCCATGTGTATGCCTCATTGCGCAAGTTCAACTCAGATGCCTTCGCCCTTGCCATTGCATTCTCATTTACATTGGTTATCGCGAGCGAGATTCTTTCTAGCAACAACTGTAATACCGTATTCTGTAACTGCTTTCGCACCGACTATTTCCAGTGTTGTCACTCCCACTGTTGATCCCGGCTTAGGTTTCCAAAAGTCCCAGAAAAAGTCCTCCACGCGAGGCTTGTCGCAATCCAGAAAGTGAATGACCTCCTCCTGCTGAGATAACTGCTTCATATTCTTATCGGTAGTCACCATTGTCCATCGGTTCAGACGAATCTCTTCTCCACGCAAGAACTCTTCAGGTACATCGTCCAGCTGCACCGCAGTACTGGACGATTTGCTGATAGCGCGCAGCACCTCAAGTGCCTTCGCCTGAGCGCTCATTCTCGCCTTCTTCTTACGTCACCAGTAAATTTCTTCAACCAAGCATACCAAACTTTTATTGTGATGCCACTTTCCTCGAAAGCCCAGAGGAAATGGCAAAACTCGGCTTTTCTCTCCGAGGAAACCCGTAGAAAATAAAACGAGCTTAATTTTTGGACCAGGGGGGAGGAAGAGGGATTGTTCGGGGAAACAAGGTGTAGACTGTTAAAGTTGGAAAAATGGGCGATCTTATGCTTGGGCAGGCGGTGTCAAGATTTGAGGAAGAGTTTGGTCGGTCTCCTCGAGTGGCTGTGTTCGCACCCGGGAGGGTGAATTTAATTGGAGAGCATGTAGATTACAATGATGGATTTGTGCTTCCATTTGCTCTCCCGTTTCGCACAATTGTTTGTGGAGATTTTGCAGCGGGTGGAACCTCCCGTGTAGTTTCATGCAACATTAGCTCCGCGGAGTCTTCCTCGTCTTTCAAGATCAATGCATCTCTGAGTAAGGGGGAGCCAACGTGGGCGAACTATGTCAAGGGAACTGTTGCGCAGTATTTAAACGACCTCCCAGCGGGTGCTGCCTTTGAGGCTGTTGTGGTTTCTGACGTCCCAATAGGCTCTGGCCTCTCATCCAGTGCGTCCCTGGAAGTAGCCACCGCCACCTTCCTGGAAGAGTTATATGACCTGAGGATCAACGATGGAGTGACCAAAGCACTGCGATGTCAGAAAGCGGAGCACACCTTTGCAGACATGCCGTGTGGAATCATGGACCAGTACTGCAGCGCTTTGGGCCAAGAAGGAAACCTCCTGCTGCTCGACTGCCGTACGAACACTTTCGACCTGGTGGGAATCAACTCCTGCGCTGCCGGTAACACGGACATGCCTGCCATAGTAGTTTGCAACAGCAATGTCAAGCACAGTCTAAGTGGTAGCGAATACCCTGATCGCGTGCGCCAGTGCAAGGAGGCCGTAGAGGCTCTGCAGAAGAAATACCCGCGCATCAAGGCACTTCGAGACGCAACATTGGAGCAGCTAGATTCTCTGGATCATGGCGAGGAGCAAGAAGAGGAGGAGCATGCTACTAAGGGCTCGTCCAATAAGAAGCCGAAAAAGCACACCACAGCTGTACCAAAGGATGGCAAGGTCACGCACGTCGACACAAAGACCAAGACAGCCAAGTACAGTGCAGAAACAGGTCACAAAATAGATGGGAAGCATGCCGTGAAACCCAAGAAGAAAGTGAAGCAGAAAGAGCATGAGTTGTCCGAGTTGGGTTATAGGCGGGCGCATCACTGTATTACTGAGGACATGCGCACAACCGCCGCAGCGAAGGCCCTGAAATTTGGTGATTTCGTCACTGCAGGCCGCCTCATGACGCAGTCGCACCTGTCGCTGCAGCACGATTACGAAGTGTCTTGCAATGAGCTTGATTTACTTGTACACGCAGCCTTAGAGGTTCCAGGGGTGTATGGATCACGCATGACTGGCGGTGGATTCGGTGGGTGCACCGTATCTCTCGTGGCTGCCGACCAGGTAGAGGAACTAATTAAGCATTTGCAGCAGGTGTATCCTGCGTGTGAATGCTACGTGGCTACACCCAGTGCAGGTGCCGGCACGCTCGATCTAGGTAATGCTATGCATGTGCAATCCAGAGCAGTTTCCCGCTACGGCGACAGCGACGACGAAGGGCTCCTCACTGTGGGGGATTTTTTCCACGTAGTGAAAGACAGACCACTGCTCAGCTTGACGGTAGCAGCGGCAGTGGCAGCGGTGGGCTTGATGGTGTTTCCGAGGAGGAGAAGGTAGTCGCTCGTGCGGGCTACACGAGTCTGGAATCTGTTATTGTACTTAAGAAAAGAGTGTTCAATATAGAACAGGGGTTTCGCAGATGTGAATGAGATCACATTGCTAGTTCCGCTCGCGTTGCATTTCCTTATTTCCTTAGTCACAAAATGAGCATGAACTCAGTTGAAGAGTTGAAGAGGAAGTAAAGGAACTCTGGTCAATTAGAAAGTTACATTCACTCGTGGATTTAATTTCCGAAATTGGCTGCGACAGACTTGACGAGTTCTGGAGACACAGTGGTCTTCTCATCTAGGTAGACGCCCAGTAAGCGTTTTTCCAACTCCTTTACCTTAGGGGTGTTGGGAACGGTTTCCACGGCCACTCCATTCTTCGCCACCACTAGTCCATGGGAATCTCCGAACCAGAAGAATGAGAACTCCTCGCCTTCTTTCATGCCATTCGAACCTATAACCTTCTTCGTGGCTTCCTTAAAGGACGCGATGGCGTCAGTGTCACAGCCCTTGAAGGCCTCGTTGAAGGCCTCTACAATGGCATCCTGTCCAACACCGCGAACAAAGCGCAAGGTAACAGCTGCCATAGGGTCCTTTTTACCGCCAAATGCCTTTTCGACGAGAGCATGATGCAAACTTCCCTGTGCACTCTTCCAATCATTAGCAACCTGCGTCGCTTTCTCCCCCATGTAGAACCCAACCAAGTACACGTCTACTTCCATAATGTATAAGTTCTTTCTTCGCATACCCACACCAGACAAGGTGAGCGGAGCGGTGCGAGAAGGTCCAGGAAAGCTTAGGGACTCAGGAAAGCCTTTCTTATCGAATTCACAGGCTGCAAATGTGAAAGCACCTGCAGCGGCAGTAATGGCCCCCGCCCCTACCGCCTTGCGTAGCGTTGATGATGTTCTAGACGCGAAACGAAACATTTTGTGGGTGAATATCCAGTTTTACGTCTCTTAACGAAGGGATTTTACCCAGTTAAAAGCTCCCCGATGGGACCGAAAAAAGGATCAATTTGGGGGCGAGCTTGAGAGCTTGAGTGGGTTCTGTTACATCTCAAGTAGATTATAAAAACTTATAACTACTATAAAATAATTTTATTGATAGATAGGATAATTGAGTCTCTATAAAGAATCCTCAAATTAGAGTCTGATACAACATCTATCGAGGAAATGCTCTGCTTACCTTTCGAATCTTCAATCTCAATCGATATTCTTTGGTTAGAGGATTTTGTCAGTGTTACGGTTCATCAAGATGAAAATCTCACTTTTAATTTTTTGATTAACGAGGCAGTCTCTCTATTTCTTGCGTGCAGCCCCCATCATGAGTACGCTCTAAAATTTGTCGCAGGTAGGTTATCAAGTCACCTCCAATTTTTCCTTTTTGGCAATATTTACGCCAATTCCTTTCTCATCTATGACATTCCTATACTAACACTTCTCATCTTCTCTACGATTGGCCGCTAGGGGTAAGATCGACGAAAGGGATACTGATGAATCGTGATGCGAACTTGTATGATGCGTGCTTGTATCAACACAAACGAAAATTTTTTCTAGCTGTAGAAGGACCTTTCAACCATATACTGGATGATCATCTGGTCAGAGAGGTTTGTTCGTGGCTCGGTTTCTCAATTCGCCTTCTCGGCAATACCCTGATGCTAGTAAACAAGAAGTGGAGGCGCGTATTTAGCTCAGACAAATGCTGGAGAGGCCTTTCTGTATCGTTTCCTTTTATGGGCACGTCTGCACAAGGGTCTGCAGCAGGCTACGAGAAGTGGCTAATAGATGATTATGGGCTTCCGCTCTATTCTTCTCTTCGAGTGCTGACGGTGGCTCTTAAGAACCCACGAATGAAAATCTGGATTGGGAACCAACCTTTGAAGCAATGGAGTCCACTAGATTACTTCATATGGCGCGAGCGTATCAGTCGAAATGTGGTACTCATTCTGGACCCCAGCAGCTCTAGTACTGCTCAGAGCTCTGCTCAGAATCTGCACCAAGCCTTGGTCCATCTTCTCCCCATGAGCACCGCCTACCTGGGCCCTCGCTGCAGCAGTGTGCTTTCGGGGGACGTGCTCGGGTCTTCAGAGCTCATATCAGGCCATACCATCAGGTGTGAGGTACCCAGCATTGCAGAGCGTAAGTTCAACTCGTTACATATTCTGGGCGATGAGCGTTGTTTATTCGTAAGAATGTCCACAAATGCCTCACAGATTGCTGGACAAGAGAAGCGCATCCGCAGCTTGATACCTAGATGTCGTGGTTTAGTCTTTTGTCTAGATGCTTCGCTTCTCCCTCCACGCTTGGAAGAGGAGAACGAACAAATTAAACGTGTGCTCAGGCAGTCTTGGAATACCTTCGCCAGTCACAAGCTCTTGATGACGCAGGATACAGCTACTGATGATCTGCATCTAAACAACTCGCCAATAGTGATATTCGTGGCAATATCTGACTTACAATACTTCAACGATCATCCGGGACTTGATCTTAAGGCAGCTATCAAATATAGAATAGCCAGCATTAACAAGATTTTCATCGATATTGCAAGCAAATCAGATTGCATTTCTTCCCGGCGAGAATGGTGGGTGCAACCATATAACCCTCAAGTTAGCGACAAGACTGTACTATCTCAAGGATATATCGCGGGGTGGAACTATCTCCTACGCGCTATGAACCCCATTCTCTCCAGCCCCCGCTAGAAACTAGAAACTCAAAGCGATTCCCTTCTTCACGGCCGACGTTCACGAAAAACAGAGAGTAGAAACTTCTTTCTTGCTTAATAACGAAAGAGCAATACAAACAAACAACGCTACTTTATTCCCTCAATTTTTTCAACTCCTCTGTATTTTGCATCATGATCTAGGATGCACTAATGTACTGAGCACTGAGAACTGAGAACTGAGCACTGAGCACCAGAACCACCAGCAACCAGCAACGCAAAACGCAGCATAAGCTTTCGCTGGTGCTAGAAATGCAAATATAGAGGTGACATCCTATATTTATTCATATTCACGCAACAACGCTCATTTTATCGATACACCATTCCACAAGTCTCTGTCGAGACTGGCATTCAATGGCACCTTCTGAAGAACCTAAGAAAGTCTTCTTCGCTTCTCTCTTTGTCTAGTCAGCACTTCCCTACCTGATTTGGGAGTGTGATTGGCCTTATATCTCTCCAAGGAGGCACTCATATCGTCGAAGTCCATCTTCCCTGACCGCTTGAGTGTGACGAACTTGTCTTTTAGATCGACGTTGTTACGCAAACGAAGGATGTGTGCAAACCTTCGATCCTTCAGAATCTCTTTCCAGTAGGGACCTTTGTAGGTTGTTATCCCATCAATCAAAGCGTCTTCCTCCTCCTGAACCCAGGGAACCCGGGCGCGTTTACCCGGAGCGACTTCATCTCTCCTCACTGCAGCAACAGATGCCACCCGAAGTTTTGAAGATAGGTTCACTGGCTTGCCGTTTCTGTCCACTGAAAAGTTTGGCTTACGATTGCGCACCTCTTGGATGTATGTATCTTGACTGCTTTCATCTAAACTGCTTTCATCCTCTGTGAAGCCGTCGTTCTCTTGGATGGCTTCGTAATCTGATACAAAGTCCTCTTCCTCTTGGTCTCGGTCTTGGCCCTGGTCTTGGTGCTGAGACTGCTGAGGCAAAGACTCAGACTCCAACTGGGACTCAGACTCCACTGCCTCCACTGCCTCCACAGCCTCCGCCGCATCCCATATCACCCAAAATGCATCAGTGAATTTCTTATACTTGCTATGCACAAGTTCTGAGAGAGTATGCTCACTGGAATGTAGGTTGGAGACGAGGTTGTGAACCTCCATGAGTTTCTTGCTCGAGTTTGCGATCTTTTTTAGGTCATAGGACCGCAGGATCCAGAGAGCTTCCAAGTCGCTTTCATTCAATTTATCAAGGTAGTCTTGGTCTTGATTCTTTGCGAGCTCATTACCGTTGTTACGATCGGGGCGATGATTAGTAGAGAGTGCGACGGTTGTGGGAGAATCTGAATCAACGCTCTCGTTCAGAGATCGGATTTTCTTCGTCATTTCTGAAATGTAGTCAACAAATTCTTCTCGAAGTACGGGATCAAGCTGGCTCATAGCACTTTCTGAAAACGATGAGAGCACGTTTCGAATTTCGTCAAGTTTTGTGCCGCTTAGCCTTTCGTTTAAAGGGTATTGAATCATGATCTCGCAAGCCCGAAAGTCTACATCCGACACTGTATCTGAGCCATCGTTCCCGGAGAGCCGCTCTACCTCTAGTTCAGATTCAGAACTTGGCTCTCTCTCTCTCTGGGTTTCAGGTTGGGGCTCAGTTTGAGTTTCAGTCTGACTTGGACTTTCAACCTGAGTTTCAACCTGAGTTTCAGTAGGAGCGCTTTCCCTCCCATGGTCACTGCTTGTTTCCAACTCACCTTTAACTTTCTCTTTGTCACTTCCTTCAAAGGGGGCTAATATCTCCATATTATTCTTATGAATCCTACCTTCTTAGTCTTTGAATCTCCGCGGATTTTGATCTCGTACGTCCGTGCGGCCCCAATGACAGCATCAGCAATGGAACCTTCCAAAACAACAGAAGGTTCAAAACTTCTCTCTAAAAGGTAAGGTTTTCGGGTATTATTAGAGAGCAGGTGTTGGTTAAGCTTTGTCTAAATCTTGAGCTCCTATATTTTCTCTCAACACTGGATTTCACGTCTTCAAGCTTCCGCTTCGAACAGCAAGGTTCCTTCCAAGCTGTGTACTAACAAAATTCCTCATTATCATCACAGTTTAAAACTCATAGATAATTTGTGGTGCTAGATTATTTATAACATGGCATCGCAAGATATCAACACCGCTATAATGGACAAGAAGAAGGCTCCAAATCGCTTGGTTGTTGACGAAGCAGAAAATGACGACAACTCAGTGATTAGCCTTTCTCCTGCAAAGATGGATGAACTTGGATTATTTCGTGCAGATACAGTTCTTATTAAGGGTAAGAAGGGTCATGATACAGTATGTATTGTCCTTTCAGACGAAAATGCTGCGGACGCCAACATCCGCATGAATAAAGTAGTTCGCAAGAATCTCCGTGTGAGACTCGGTGATTTGGTGACCATTACTTCCAAAGACGATGTACCTTATTGCAAGAAGGTGCACATCTTACCTCTTGACGACACCATCGAGGGTGTCTCAGGAAACCTATTTGACGTCTACCTAAAGCCGTACTTTCTTGAGGCCTACCGTCCGCTTCGGGTGAACGATCTGTTCCTGGTTCGAAATGCCATGCATCCTGTCGAATTCAAGGTGGTCGCTATGGATCCTGGGCCATACGGCGTCGTTGCACCCGATACCGAAATTCACTGCGAAGGTGAGCCTGTGAAGCGAGCTGACGAGGAGCGTGCTGACGACATCGGCTACGATGATATTGGAGGCTGCCGTAGACAGATGGCACAGATTCGTGAGATGATAGAGCTCCCATTGCGCCATCCTACTCTCTTCAAAACTCTGGGTGTCAAACCTCCTCGTGGTGTGCTTTTGTTCGGTCCACCTGGTTCTGGCAAGACACTGATTGCTCGCGCTGTTGCCAACGAGACAGGTGCGTTCTTCTTCCTTATCAATGGCCCCGAAATCATGTCCAAGATGGCTGGTGAATCTGAGGGCAACCTGAGAAAGGCCTTCGAGGAAGCGGAGAAGAATTCTCCCGCCATTATCTTTATCGATGAAATCGACTCCATCGCCCCAAAGCGAGACAAGTCCAATGGCGAGGTGGAGAAGCGTATCGTGTCGCAACTTTTGACTTTGATGGACGGTCTTAAGGGCCGTGCCAATGTCGTGGTCATTGGTGCTACGAACAGACCGAACTCTATTGACCCGGCTCTTCGTCGTTTTGGTCGATTCGATCGTGAAATTGACATCGGTGTGCCGGATGAGAATGGTCGCTTGGAAATTTTTAGAATTCATACGCGTAACATGAAGCTTGACGATGATGTTGACCCAGAATATATCGCTAAGCAAACTCATGGCTTCGTTGGTGCAGATATGGCTGCCTTGTGTACTGAAGCTGCGATGCAGTGCATACGCGAGAAGATGGACATGATAGATATCGAAGAGGATACGATTGATGCCGAGCTTTTGGCTGCTATGGCTGTCAATAACGAGCACTTCAAGTTTGCTCTGGGTGCGGCCAACCCCAGTTCTCTGCGTGAGACTGTTGTCGAAGTTCCCAATATCACTTGGGCCGACATAGGTGGTCTCGTAGACGTCAAGAACGAGCTCCGCGAACTCGTGCAGTACCCAATAGAGCACCCTGAGAAATTCGAGAAGTTTGGTATGAGCCCCTCTAGGGGAGTCCTTTTCTACGGTCCTCCTGGTTGTGGTAAGACTTTGCTTGCTAAGGCTGTAGCTAATGAATGTCAAGCGAACTTTATTAGTGTCAAAGGTCCGGAGCTGCTGACAATGTGGTTTGGAGAGTCAGAGGCTAATGTCCGCGATACCTTCGCAAAAGCCCGTGGTGCTGCTCCCTGTGTGCTTTTCTTCGATGAATTGGATTCGATAGCGCAGCAACGTGGAGGCAGCTCTGGTGACGCTGGCGGCGCCGGAGATCGTGTCATGAATCAACTTCTCACTGAAATGGATGGTGTTGGGGCAAAGAAAAATGTATTCGTGATTGGTGCGACGAACCGTCCGGATATCATCGACGCAGCTTTGATGAGACCTGGGCGTCTAGATCAGCTCATTTACATTCCTATGCCTGATTACGAGTCTCGTTTGTCCATCCTTAGGTCAGTTCTTCGCAAAACTCCCATTTCCAAGGATGTCGACTTGCAGTACCTAGCTGCGCAAACAGAGAAGTTCACTGGTGCTGATCTCACAGAAATTTGCCAACGTGCTGCGAAGCTGGCTATTCGTGAAGACATCATGCGCTCAATGGAACGTGAGAAGATTCGCGAAGATGCTATCCGGGAAGGATTGGAAATGGAAACTGAGGTCGAGGAGGTCGACGAAGTACCAGAGATCATGCCAGCTCATTTCGAAGATGCTGTCAGAAATGCTCGCCGCTCCGTGAGCGATCGTGACCTTGCACAGTACTCTTCTTTTGCCCAAACGTTACAGATCCGTGCTGACGCGCACTTACTCTCTGATACAGTGCCTGGGAGGTAGGATGAATTCTGAAAGCGGTGAGTTAAGTAGGAAGCTGCTATTGAAGCTACCGACGCATCTAGCCTCAGTACGCTTAGCAGCTCTCTCTGCAGCCTGCTTCGCTTTCCACTATTCCATCCACTCGAGAAGGATCAAGTTATTGAAGTTTTGCAATAAGCAGAAGATGACTAGACTAGATTTAATGGCGAAGGCATCGACAAAGTGGTTACTTCGTTTAGGACTGAGCGCCGAGGAGGCGGCTAATTTCAACTCGGCTGTCACAGACCTTTTCAAATTCTTGTGGGACAAAGGTGCCAAATTCGAGGCCGTTGAAGATGAAGCGAAGGATAATGCTAAAGCAAAATCGACAACGGAAAGTAGCTCGAAAGTGCTGGAGATGGAAGCCAATGAAAATGAGGTGATGGAAGCGGGCTCGCAGTAGGAGGAGCCATTGTTGTGTGGAAGTTTTGTTTATTTAGTT
>JACLAC010018973.1_pt1 | contig 10414 bp, 11 predicted proteins | sample 8027881 | NCBI WGS metagenome assembly JACLAC01 (sample SAMN15725517, study PRJNA655200) | protist metagenome | isolation source: fluorescence activated cell sorting (FACS) single amplified genomes of... | place: Spain: Blaines Bay Microbial Observatory, Mediterranean Sea | collected 2016-01-19 | reverse complement strand
GATGATGTTGATGATGAGGGCACATGTGGTGTGTGTAATAAGTTTGGGTATCTAGGTGCATCACATGCAAGGGCCATCTTCCATGATGCTACGTCTATCTAAACTGTAACCACCGATTAGCACTTACAGACTCCCGATTAACAAGGAGCAGCCCTAGAGGTGTCCCGGGGGAGCGGCGGAGCGCCCGCGGGCAATGCCCGTGTGGGCCCATCATCACCCCCTCCCAACGGGTCCCGCGGGGCTGACCGGGAGCGTGCATGCGTGCATCACATGCATCAGAAATGCATAGGCAAAGTCCGACTAATACTAGACTACGTTTGTCATAAAGCGCTAATACGGGCGCTGCTAATACAGGTCAACACGATCCAACTTCCTTTCCTTTATTACGATGATAACTAGTCTGACGTTCGATTGTTTTGGTACCTCTCGTGCTGGTATGTCACATAGTCGTGTAGCGGCGCGCGAGTGAGAACGCGACACGAAGTGTGACACCGACATGTGTGCACACTCTGCTCGAAGACGTTATAGCGACGCGCGGGTGAGAACGCGACACGAAGTGTGACACCGACAGGTGTGCACACTCTGATCGAAGACGTTAAAACGCCTAACACCCAAGCACGATGGCAACGAAACCGAAATGTTTACGCTGCGTATTTACTGTGAGTAGTTGCGTTGGGATTCTCCAGCCGTCTTTCTGGATCAACTCATCGCCTCTGTGCTGACCTGCTGCGGTTTTTCCCGTCTTTGTCGTGCAGCTTTTGCAGGAAGCTCTTCAAGTATGCCGGAGGGCCCGCATCGAAGAAGCTCTTCGGCGGACACCGCAACAGCAACATATCCTCCATACGAGTAACGCGCGAGAGTAATACATACATCGCCGACCAGAAGGCATCCCTATCAGTATTAAGGTTTCCCATGCCACCGATAAGTCCGCCGCGGAATGCTTTCCCTGCGAAGACTGAATCGTCCGATCCAAGGCTGATGTAAGAGGTACCACCCGACGTCGAATCGTCCATTTCTTACCAGCGATCATCCTACTGACAGTGCGTGTCGCTGCTGGAACAAATGTCATCCGTTCGTGCACTGGCTTGCTTTTACAGTCAGGCTCTCTAGAATATGTCGGGCCAGCAACAGTCAGACGCCAGAGGGCTTCGCGGGCCGAGGGATCGATATTGTCGACAAGCTCATTGGCAAGAGGGGCGACGCTACACTCGTCAAAACATACCCAGATACCTGCAGGGCAGTACTGTAATGCCACTTCGCCACGTACTACAGCATGGCTCTCGAGCGGAGCAAGTACGATGTGGACAACAGTACCTTCAGCCTCTTGAACGAGGCGATGACCAGCTGATATCTTCTCAGTGAGGCGCACACGCTGACCAACGCATGTAGGAAGTAGTGTATGCAGGTGTGCCGTATCGTGAATATTCCAGTGGCGCAAACAAAAGCGCTTCCAAGACTTTGTCTTGCTCTTGCCTGGGCTGTGCGCCTAACCCCTTTTATATCGTCCGAAGCTTGGATCCAGACGAGTGGAACAGAGAGCAGCTGCGCCTCACGGCGAGCTCGTGCGAAGAAGAAACGAACCGTTGCTTGCCAATAATAGCTGACGCAATATCCAGCTTGGAATGCTTGCGTCTGCAACCGTGGATCCTTCATACCGGTTCCAGATTCGGACTGCTTGACACAACGGCATTGGAACAGGTTCCATAAGTCAGCGTCGACAACTCTGCCACTAGCTGAATCGGCGTCTCGGAGACTCTGAAGGAAAGGTATAATCGGATTTCCAGAAACGAAGCGCTTGGTCTCCGTGAGCTCGAAAGCATAGTCGAATATATTGAACGCTTTGATGCCCCATTGAGATTCGATGGAAACATCAGCGCCCTGGGCGACACGTTGCTTCAACGTGTCCTGCGAGTCGAAGAGGGAAACGGTCCGCACTGGACGCATCTGCAGAGGATCTCCGAGCTCTAATACTAGAGGACAGCGGCCCCATATATGCTGTTTGAACCTGTACGCATCCATGCCCAACTTACATTTATTGCGGCGTCCCCCGGCAGATCGTAGCAAGCCCATGTTGAAGACGTCAGCTGGCCACATCGTGATCTCCTCTGCATCAGTTACTCGGGCTGGTTCCCAACATGACTCAAGCTCCGATAGCTTGCTACCGGGGCTCATCATGCTGTTCACGTTTTCTGGACAGCCATGCATGAAGCTCGATGTACAGTGTAGGCGGGAAAGCGGTCGGACGATAAGTTCGTCGCCTGCGGATTTGAAAAGGCAATCATACGGATTGCTTCATCCGTTCCGAAAGCGTAAACGACAACCCTCGCAATGAGCTGCTGCACTAACCACGTCTTCCCGCAACCTCCTTGCCCTAAGAGAAGAACGACAAGTTGCACACGCAGGTTCCAAGGAACACAATTGTCTTCGTCATTTTTGACGATATCAAGATGCTCGACGAAGACAGCAAGAACGTGCAATTGCTTTCGTGTAGGATAGTGACCATCTGAAACCGCGGAAAGGAGCTTCGTCAGGTAGCCCGAGGGTGTCGTGGAATTAGGCGCAGGCTCGATCCAGCCCTCGGGGAGTACCGACTCTAGAGATGTACTTGCTACACCCCAGTCCGTATGAATAGCTGCGTCCTCATCATCAACCAGGTGGCGTTCCTTTTGTGTCTCCTGAATAATGCGGCTCTGCTGCAGCACGCACTCGCCGACAAAGTCTGAATTTTCGCAAGCCCTTCGCAAAGCAGCGCACGCAGCTTGTACATCTGTAAGCGACTTAGCGCGTGCTCCCCAGAAAGACCGCGCTTTGACAGTTGTGGGCTGGACGGGTTCACCTGCAAGCGTCAGCTCCTGTGCAGTGAAGAACTCGTGAAGCGTTTGAGCGAAATCAGTGCTACGCGGCCCGAGCTCTTCAACGTAGGAGAAAGCGGTCTTCAGGTCATAGAATGGGAACGCGACCTTACGTAGGAGACCAGGTATGGACATAATGCTCGACGCGTTCTCTGCGTAGGTCGGCTCACGCGATGACTCCTCGCTTGTCTCCGTATGGAGGACCGCAAGGTGCTGAACCAGCTCTGCCATGCGCGTCTTGCGATTCACCCGCGCCCATGCAATGGCATCCATGTTGTGAACGACCTGCACAGTAATGAGGCCTACGTACTCCAGACAAGTCAGCCTGCTATCGTCGAGCGTATTCATGGGAGCATCAGGTGCCGCCGAGCAGCTATCGGGAGATAAATCTGCCATCTGGCAGAGAACACTCTGCATCTCCTCGGTCGCCCATCATGTCTCAAGCTCCTGTCGGGCCAGAAGTTTGCGGGAAGCGCTGCGAGCCAGTTTTTTGCACGGTCGGCAAATAAGCGTACCAAGAACCGCTAAAGGCAGTATTCGGCGACCAGGGATGTAGAATATCCTCCTCGGCAGGTCGCGCGTGATACAACTTGTAGGGCGCAAGAGGATCCTGCCGGCCGGACTTGGTGTCGGAATCCGGCATGGTAGGACGATGCAGCACACATTTAAACATGGCATTGAGCTCCATGTCAGTCACCGTGGCGGCTGCTCCGGTCCTCGGAGGAGGCATTGTGTAACCATCAATATTGGGAACGCGCTCTACAACTGTAATGAGCTGGGTATATCCCTGGGCAAGCTTGTAATCTGGAGAAAAGGGAATAACAACCTGACGATTCGTTTTCCGTCGACTGCTTTTTCTCCACACGAGAAACCCACATCGAATAGACGTAGAGTGTCATTGGGGCCAGAAGCGGGTGTTGACCTCGATTATTATAATCATCCAGTTGGCTCGTGGTAACAACCGTACCGTCAACCTCCAAGATCTCCTGGACTTCATCGGCGGCGTAAAAGAAATCCCTTATCATCGCAATGTCCTCGGCCGGAATATGCTTGTCAATAGCTTGCGATGCCAAGAAGGCTTCTTGAGCCTCGGCCACATTTTCGTACACGGAACCATCAGGGCCTTGAACCCGCTTACCATGCACGGCGTGCCATGTCTTCGGAAGCAGAACGAAACTCCCGCGGTCCGCGTAAGTGATGCTTTCAGGTTCAACCACGGCATCTGGAGCGACTGCATGGATACTGCCAATGCTACGGCGCCATGCTTCCAATGCTCTCCAGACTGCCGCTTTCGCCCACACATTCCAGCACTTGTGTGTTTGATAGCAGAGATGCCCGAAGAGAATTGGGAAGACTAATTCGGAGCCACCAACGTGTTTGCACTTTGTATAAGCAGTGTTGATGCGTAAGAGCATATTTGCCGCACGCTTTGCTGGCCCTAGGGACTTCGGGCCCGAGCCCAGAGCGCGAGCATTGCTGCGGATCTTGCTCTCCTCTTCCGCGATTTCCTGCTCCAAGCGCTCAATGCCCGTACGCATGTGTTTCATGAACTCCGCCATGCCAACACCCATTGTGGTAGTGTAGCTGTTCACGTAGAGGCCAGTGTTGTGCGTGTCCATGAACATGAGCATGAGCAGTTTCTGAAGCTCCAAGTCGCCCTCACGAGCCCGAAAGGGCAACGCGAGGTCCCGTTCGCTTTTCTGCTCTAGGAGAGCCAACGACAAGAGCACTTCTTCGTTGGGGAATACATGTTCAGGCAGACCTCGCGGGGTTCCTCCGGCGTTCATCCAGGACCAGGCCGATCGACCGCCTATCCCAGATAGCTCGGATGGTGCGTACAACATCAACACACGTCGGAGGTCCTGCACATCCAAGTTGCACCGTACACATACCAATGCTGTATAATTTGTTGGGCCCTCGTATGGATGCTCTTGGAAGAGATCCAAGCGTCCCAACATACCACCTTCGTCCTCATGAACAATATGAATGCTATTCCTCAACTTCTTGCCTGGACGGCGACCTTTCACATCAGCTTATTTGCAGAGCACTACGTGAAACATATGATGTCGACATGTTGGTGGCATACCCGGTTTCGTATACTTCCAACAGGACTGTCCACAGGCATGCAACATACATCGCATAACAAGGTTCCACGCATCTTGGCAGTAACGTTTTCTCCAGGTTGCCGCAGACATAGCACCGATTAACCGAGCCCCATCAGTGTGCTGCGCAATCGTGCCCACCCGCCGATATGCTGGAAGGCTGGAGACCACCGTGCCTTGCAGTGGCTGCTTAAACGGCTCCAGTTTCCTCTCCTCTGTCTGCGGCACTTATGCCGGGTACCGCTGCACCGAATGCAACGTCGGACGCCTAAGTGAAGAGACATGTCCCTTGGTGGTCCTTTCAAATCCACCATCTCCACCAACATCATTATTCTGCCAGTACAGCAAAGGCAGCGGCGCCAAGGGATGTTCAACGTCACCGAAAGCACGTGGCAGTTGTTCAACGGATGTTCCTTGCATACTCATAATACTGCGAATGACTTCTGCCGTTGCCGCCCGTCGACGAGTCTCAAGCTCATGGGGCTCCTGCTTGCAGAGTTCCACAAAGCGCTCGTAGTGGATGTTGCCAAGCCACCATCGCCAGTGCCCATGCAACTGAAATCGGCCTGATGATTCAAGCGGACCGTGGCCGGCCAGCGGTGGACCAACAATACCGATGCGAGTCGTCGCAGCAGCCATGTTATCCCAAATGGCTTCCTTGAAGCGGTTGCAAGCTTGTCCCCGACGAAGTCCAACAACATCTTCTCGGACGCCGAAGACATGCATCTGGAACAGTCTGAAGACTAAGTCGTCGGCAAGCGCCAGCCCTACAGGATCGTCAGCTTGTTTCTTCATCATGTCGCCAAGGATTCCGAGATCAGGCTGCTCCACTTCTAAAGTGAAGTCGGGATCCTCAGATTCACTGCGAGTGAGGAGAAAAAAGTCGCATGTCTTTGTTGTGGGAAATTCGGCGTTGTGAAAATCGCACAGGCGCCGAAGCGCACCGCGTATGCATTGTCTTCGTGCCGTAGGAGCCGCCGGTGACCATCTGTGTTGAGAACGTCCTGCGTTGCAAGTTGCATGGAGTCAAGTGCACGCCGAACTGCAGCAGGCACGTTCTCTTTGTCCCGCATAACGGCCCCGATATGTTTGTGCTCCGCAACCACCTTAAAGCAATATGCGAGCATCTGTGGCGAAATTTTCGCAAAACACGTTAACGTGCGCCGATTGCCTGGCCGATGGGTGAAAGCATAAACCGACCGAATCTTCTGTTCCAAGCTCCACGTGGTCTGCATCATGTGAAGTATTACATAATTCGTCCGGAAACGATTCACAGGAGGGGCTCTGTAGATATAATTCCTGGCCGCTTCCTCTGTCGTGCTATACTCCAGCTCTTCCCTGCGCATGCACATATCGTGGAAGTCAGCCATGGCCACAGGCTGCAGCCTACTAGGATGACCCCAGACACAATCATTGTACCAGAAGCAGACCGGGTCCATATTCGTCCAGACTCGATGGTCGAAAAACGATCCAAAGGCTTCTTCCCGGTAGGTACAACCAACCGTGAAGCAGAGGTCACAGCCGAAGGCACAGAGCCAATCTCCGACGAAGTCGAAAAAGGTCAACCTTGGGGACGTCGGCAACGGCGGTCGGAGAGTTCGAAGCTACGCGTGCACACAACTATTCGAAGCGTGCGTCCTGGGCGTGCCTGCCGCGCTTCTTGAAGCATTGCTGCATTGCACCACATGTATTCAGCAAAACATCGCGTGAAACATCATCCACGGCATGGCTTCCTTCCATCACGCGCGCTTCCGCCTCCCGGAGCTTGATGCGACTTCCTAAATCGGCTGCCTCTTCGAGCTTCGCAGCCAAGGTGCTCCACAGGACAGGTGCATACGTGTCATCCTCAGCTGCCTCATCGATGGCCGATGTCCACGGTGGTGCGACATGAACATCGGCGCTCTCTCCCTGGCTTGTCATCTGCGCTGGACCTTCAGTTCCCGGCGCCTCAGACAGCTCTGCCTCGCTGGCTGACATAGCTATGCAGCAGTCTCGTAGTGATGCCGGCGCTGATCCGTCTCTTGGCCAGGAAGCTAACTCCTTCTCATCCAATAACGCACGAGCATAGACTTCGTTCACTTCGCGTAGCGACGCGGCGTCGGAGGTAAACTCCTTCGCGTCGATTTCCCAAAGGCACCGTGCTCGACAGCCGCGTCGGAGCCAACGAACAAAGCGATGAACGAGCCGCCAAGTGAGGATGGTGGAAAGCTCTCGGTCTCGGTGCGACGCGCATTGTCAAACACAATGCCAGTACCTTTCAGGCCCTTGGCACGGTAGGCATCGAGCCACATCGATCGACCAGACTTTGACCCCTTCCGGCCGATACACGGCCTTGCAAGTCACAGCCCGAGAGAGACTCAGGAGCAGACGATGTCCAACATAATTCTGAGACAGAAGCTTCAACTGGATCTTCGTTAATCTACCCAACCAGTTATGATTCGCCAATGCAAAAGCAGGCATCCGCGGGGGCTTCATGCCAATGTAAGACGAACACTGGTGACACCATGGTACAGAAACTTGTCCAGCCAAAGACGTTTCAGAACAAACGACGCTTGTGCAGAAGTACGATACGGCCACGAAGCATCACAGCAGAAGCTTCAAGCTCCGACAGAGGTATACGTGGCGCACGGGCACTGTAGTTCTCCACGCTCAAGACTTGCCAGGCCTCTTCAGGGCATGCGATCCACGCAGCATGAGGACCAACAATATGTCGCCAGGAGAGGTCTTCCGACCAGTAGAGTCTCGCGCAGCAAACGCAGGCACGCATGCATCTGGAAGACCATAGTTGAGAACCGTCAAGCCCTGTTGAGCTTCTCAAAGCTGCGCGCATCTCAGCGCTGAAACCTTGCCAATCCAGTGAGCCCCTGGCGTAAAACTCAGAAAGTTGCTCACGATGGCACGAGAGAATGTAGGTGCTAGCACGAAGGGCCGTAAGGACAGCAAGTGCAGGACCACGTGTCTGTAGCGTTGCAACCCTCCAAGGACGCAGCTCAAGTGCTGGCGCAAATCCTCAACGCGGCAGAAATTAGAATAACAGAGCATACAGAAAACTGGCGGCAATGACTCCGCAGATGCTGATGGGAACTCACGCAGTTTCTCCCTACAAGATGCTAGTGTAGGATGAGAACGTATGTCCTCGTACATAGAGACGGGATCCAAACGCTGAACTGTATCGAGTTGCTGATGCCCAGAGCGATCCTGCTGCCGCCCAGCACGATCTTGTTGTCGCTCAGCACGATCCCGTTCAGCCTGATCCTGTTGCCGCTCAGCACGATCCCGTTCAGCCTGATCCTGTTGCCGCCCAGCACGATCCCGTTCAGCCTGATCCTGCTGCCGCCCAGCACGAGCCCGTTCAGCCTGATCCTGTTGCCGCCCAGCACGATCTTGCTGCTGTCCAGCACGATGCTGTTTCCGCTCATCGCGACCCTGCGAACGACCCAGGCGACTCCGTGAACGCCCGGCTTGAGTTTGTTGCTGCCCCGCCCGATCTTCTGGCTGACCTCCAGAGGTGCTTCCCAGTTGAAGTGGGAGCGTCCGTTTGCAAGGGTGAGCTGGGACACTGAAGAAGCGATCAAGGCACAGCTGCCCTGGCAACGTTTTGTCGTTCGTGCTCCTTGAACCTGATATTGTCTGAGAGGCTGGCGCTGCAGTGGCTGGATGTTGTGAAGATGATGAGACCGAAAGGTCAGCAAGATCCCCTTCATCCGACATTGCCTCTGACTCAGAGGAAGGCAAGTCGAAAACACCCGAGGCAGATCCCCTCGCACCTCCAGCGAGGAGTTTGTATATATCGTCACGCACCACCTCGCTCAAGACGCCACCAGCGTCTTTGGCGGAAGCCACCTGTGCAACCGTAACTTGTTCATCCTCACTCAGTCCTAAGCGCCACTCGCCGTCCATGTGCAGCGCTGACAGAATCTCAAGCGCACTCTGTATCCAAGCTGGTTCGCGCGACAAAGCCCCTGGGTCACACAGAGGCCAGTCCACGGCCGATGGATCACTGATCAACTCAAAAAATGCAACAGCTGGTAGCATGTGCGGCACCTCACGTCTGAGTAGCGTGGTAGTATCGTCAGCGGTATACCACACATTTGCATTTTTAAAATGAGCGACGTAGTGACCACCGGAACGGGAAGTCGAAGCCGGCTGGCCTTGATGTCTGTGTTGTACGTAGGCGCGAAGCGAATACGGGCCAGGGCGGCTCACACCCATCCGCAGGGGCACGTCCACATCCGTAAGGGCCAGCTCGGAATAACGAAAACCACCTTCGGGCACCTCAAAGACATTTGGGTAAACGATGACGAGAAAAGAAGGAGGAGTCGCAAGCATTTCCCACTCTGGAAGTGTACAGTCCAAGAGCTCATGCAAGGACATGCTATTCTTCTGAAGATCGTCGACCTCTAAATTCACAAAGGTGACGCCCTCAAGGCAAACATGCGAATATTGCTCTTGAAACTCAGCGATGCCAGCCACTTCGCCAAGCCGAAACAAGAGGAGCACATCGCCCACGTCCTGCTGCAGCGCTCCCCCGAGCTGAGGCCGCTCTAAAACCAGCGCCGTGAGTAGATCCACCGGCGCCAGGACAGAGTGCCGAAGGCGAGAGGAAAGAGCCCAATAGTACTTAGAGATGCGCTTCAACGCCACATCGACCTCGGAGATGGAGTCACTCTCTCGAAGAAGATGTCTGCGGATCGGCACGGTATGCAGCATGCACTGCAATGTCGCGTTTAACCAGCACGTGCTCCCGAAGTTGCGGAAGCCCGGGAAGACATTGACATTGTTTCCTGACAGTAATGAATACTCAGTGAACGGCCCTCTGAGTCGAAAGCATGTGAGAGCCGCATGGCTAAGAGCATTAGCAGCCATCCTCACATGCTCTGCTTTCAGAAAGGATTCCTGAAGTGTTGCTTGCTCGTCCAGGACAGGGTGGTGCCCGGCGCGTTTCTTCCGCTTCTTCGCATTGTCAACACCTTGAACATTTTCAAACAAACCACTTGCTATCTCCCGATCCCTCTGCGCCCGGATTTCCCCGACTCGAAGCTCCAGCGCCGCCGCCGAGAGGCCGACGTCAATGGAATCCAACAATGTGTGGTCCCGTTCGCGCTCTGCTACGGAAGTTCGTGCTGATAAATAAATGTCTCTGCCGTTTATTTTGCATCGCGCTCTGCTATGGAAGTCGGCGCTGCCACTGCTGATATCCTCAGCCCTCTGCTTTTATGGCAGCTAGATCTCGCTCCACCTGTTCGCCGGAGACATTTGGAACTTGCGAGAGAAGCTCCTGATCGCGATCGCGATCGCTTTCGGCTTGGCGCCACGGCATATACCGGTACTTGCCACACAGCCAACGCCTGGCTCGAACGCTAGAACCAGCCATGCTGAGCGCGTTAACACAGAATGGTGAGTAACAGCATACGCGACGCGTACTAGGGATTGTACATTCATCTCGAGCCCAACAACGAT
>JACLAC010003735.1_pt1 | contig 10416 bp, 19 predicted proteins | sample 8027881 | NCBI WGS metagenome assembly JACLAC01 (sample SAMN15725517, study PRJNA655200) | protist metagenome | isolation source: fluorescence activated cell sorting (FACS) single amplified genomes of... | place: Spain: Blaines Bay Microbial Observatory, Mediterranean Sea | collected 2016-01-19 | reverse complement strand
ACAGTGATGGCTGGCGGTTTCCGTACAGCCGCGATATCTAGTTCCATCTCGTCGCCTTTGCGTGCGCTCGCTTCTGGTGGGCAGGCTGGGCCAAGCAACCTACGTAGCGAGGCTTCGGGCACGCTGACGCATCCCCTGGTGTGCGCATTGGTAGCTCGCAACATCGGCGTTGGGACCAGCACGTTGACGGGCGAGCCCTGCTACTTTTGCATGGCTCAAGCCTGGGCGCTTCGCCTTCAGCCAGCAAATCGACGTGCGTTCCGCACGTGACGGTAAACATGCTTAGCATCGGTGTAGTCGTTATGCCTGTGCACAGCAGGCCACGCAATACTGCCACGCTGGTAACACTTCATGGCGATGAGCAGCGCCTTGCCCGAAACGCGATCAAGAGCAGTGCGTTCGGGCAGAAATGACGATAGCCATGCCTTGGAACTGCTGTAGATGCCCTTTCGCATGGAAATCAACGATCAGCTTGTTGTCAGCAAGCAAGTGTCGCTGACTTGCCAGGCTGAATGATATGAAACCCTGTGCAGCCTGGTCCTGGGTGTCGGTGATACGACAAACTAGTTCATGCCATTTCGCTGCAATATCTGCAGCCCTGCTTCCGACCAATTGTTCGCAGCGTCTTGTCTGCTCAGTGTGAGGCCTGAACAGTTTGTCCACACCTTTTCTGTGGCGGCATCATTTATTGGCTATCGCTGGCTGCTTCTTCACCCGTAAACTGTCAACAGCTGGTGTGCGGTGCGGAGAGCCCACATCCTGAGCATGCCGAGCACGCTTTATGGATTCGCAACGCGGCATGCCTCGCTCGTCCGCGTTCTCGCCTTCTCGTTTACATAGCTGTTGCTGATGCCCCCTTTTCGGACGTATCATGAGTTATACAACCTGACGCGGCGCGAGCTCGAATGCGGCAGCCAGACCGTACGCAAGTGCCCACTGCATGCGCGGTGTGGTGCACGCGTGCGTAGCAGCAATTGCCTTGCTGAGCGGGCCGGTCTCCTTCTTCGCTGCGTGCCAAGCGAGGATGTCCGTCGAGAACCGTTGCATGGTGGCCCGCTGTGTCTAAGTCTTGACTAGTCCGCACAACACGTCTGGGCAGTATTCACAGATATAAGACAGACTGTCCGCCCGGGCACTCGCAAGTCCGTTCTTGTCGAGACGGACTAACCGTATTTCCCGTGTGCAACGTGTGCTGAAACAGTTGTATAAGTGCGGTCTAGATGGGACGGCGAGGTGTGGGGGAAGTATAACGTGCACGTGTGGTACTTAAGAAGGCGTGCTAGGCCGTTTTCCTAGGGCACAGGCAAGGGCTTTGTACGGAAAGTGTGGCGGGGTGAAATGGGGGAACCAACTGGGGGGTGGGTGTTTGACCACACGCCGCCGTCCTGAACAGATACGCCATAACCCGAAATAAAGTTGCGGGTCCGAACAGCACTCATGCATGCGTGTACTGCATTGTCCGCACGATACGTGGATGGCATAGTTAAGTCGAGAGAAAGGCACGTAAGCACACGAATAACGCATGAATGGTAATTGCGGACCGTCCACCTTCCCAGTGTTCGTGCAAGGGAATATTGATAAGCCACCGCTGGACCATATAGATGGAGAGCCGCCATAAAGCCAGGGCCCATAACCGTGACAGTGAAGCCGCGCTAGGGTGTATTACTTCCTCTGCCGAGGTCGCCCAACCTTTCTTGCTCACCATGACAGTAATGCTCAGAGCTCGAGCGCGTATGTGTGCATCCCATGGCTATTGCGTCTTGCACCAAGTCCTCCATTCTTGTCGCCCGTCACGCTTTGTCTGCAAGCGCACACACTCATTGCCACCGAATGTATCGCGGAAGCGTGCTTCGTGCTGCGCGACCCGCCACATCATCCTTGGCCTCGCATGGATTTCGTTGTAGAACATGCATTAACACGGCTACATACGGCGCACGACTCCACACATGCGGTGGGCAGGTCTATATGGGAAGCACGTAAATCGTGTGTGGCCGCCAGGAGTGTGGAGACTAGCGCTGCGATGGGGGGGAAGACGCAGGTAGCTCGTATTCGGTCGAGTGGTACGCAAACGCATGCTTTACAGCGCTGTGCTTTGTCGGCCAGCATTTCTGGCCAAACGTTAAGCAATAGTGGCTGGTCTTCGTGGAGCGCGTCAACGGTCTCATATGAGGCCTCGCGCATCGACGTTTAACTGGAAGAGCTCGTGTACTGTCCAAGCCAGCGTTGAGCATGAACGATGCGCGAACGCGTGTGGTCTGCAACCCAGCTTCACGTACGGGCCTGCCGTGGCCGTTGCACATGCGATTCGCGTAGTCATGAATGCACTAGCATGTGACGTCCGTGACATTGCCCGTCATGCATGCCATCGCCGTAAGCTGCTTCTGCGCTTGGCCGTGAACGGCAGTGCTGCACGCGGGCGGGTTGCTCGCCATCAATAACTACAAACAAGGTGGACTTATATGACCACCATTCACACCATCGCGAAGCTGAATCGTGTCGATCGTATCGACGTTACAAAAGACATCCAAACCACCAGGCTTGACATGGGCCATGGAGGCATGCACATCGGCCAGCCAGTGCGCAGTTGGGCAGTGTGGACGATCCGTCGCTTTCGAGAGCCGCTTGCGCTTGGCGTCGATCGTCTCCGTACCATCTTCGGTGAGAAACGCGACCCTCTGATATTTCCAGCTTTGTTTCTGTTTCAGAATGAGGGTGTCCCCAAGGTGCGTTTCCTGCTCTTGGACTCTTGCGTAACATGAAGTTAATCACCCAAGCGAGATCGGTTGACAGACAACATTCAATGATTGAACGACAGAAACGCAATGTACGACCATTAGCCCCATGGGTTGGACTTGGCTCAGGTAGGGGAGAAGAGGACCCCGAACCCTCCCCTTTTCCAGGACCCCCCCCGAAAACCTTTCCCCTGCCACGCCACCACACCACCACACCACCACGCCACCACCCAGCCACGCGCGCAAGCAGGAAACAATGGTCCAACTTAAAAAAATGCAAGGCTGCCCCGCGTGTCCAAAGATACCGGGGCCCAGCTCGATGTTGTAGTTACCAGTGCCCCTCTGTGTCCAAACCGAAGGGTCGTTCGCGAAGGTGGGCCTGAACTAGGGGCCTTTGCTTTGGGGGCGAGAAAGGGCTTATTGTTTCGCGTTTACCGTACCCATTAACTCATGGTTGTAACGTATAAGCGTGTGCCGTTGTACTGATCGTTGTCATCGTTTCGAAGAAAAAAAAGCTTAAGCATCGCAGCCACATTAAGGCTTAGTTGTTGCGTTTACCGTACCCCCCCAACTCGGCTTTGTAGAGTTAAAGGCTTCGTGTTCGTAATTGCGGTACCCCCACCTGGCTGCGTTGACAACGATGTACAACGCACGACTCGCCACAACCATACAACTCATTCAACAACGTTTTCGAAGATGCCGGGCCCCAACTCGAAACTGCAATTATCGGGCCCCAACTCGATATTGCAATTATCGGTGCCCTGCTCGAGTGAAAAAAGCATGTGCTGCTAACGTGAGAAGGGACCTTTCTTTTTAAGAAAAGAGCTTCTCCTGTTTTTGCGCAAAACCGCTCGTGCCCTGTTGAGTGTTACCCCCAAACCTGTCTGTGCGGAATACCAAGGTTGCCTGGGTACGATGTTCATTTGAATGATTCTGAACCCGCGTGGATTCCGCCAATGCTTGAGACTGTCGTTGTTTGATACGCAGTACGTGCAGACCGACTTTCGCATGCAATCCACACCATCAAGCGAGACATTTATCGAAGTTGTTGATGCGGCGTCAACGATGCCTGCAATCGATTCTCAGGGTTCGCAGAGTCGGTCCCGTGATCAATAGCGGGTTTTCATGCCAGCAAGCATCAGGTGCGCGTTGCGAACGCGTCTTGTGCGACGTACACGATTCAGCAGGCACGTCCCAAATCCTGTCACGCGTGGTCGTAATTGTTTCGAATATGATAGCAATTCCACATGCGGATGATCATGTTTGTCCAAGGACGGTGCGTTTCGCGAACTTTCGCCGACATGATGGAACACCCAAAGAAAAGATAATAAGACAGCTGCGTGCCGCTTTTGCAGTGCCAACTTTGATCTGCCTGACCGAAATTCAGTAAACAGTTCGATAAGTGCTTGGTCCAATGGCAGAGAAGCGCCCTCGGTGTTCTTCAAAATCCTGCATACCAAAGGGATATGTACTGAGCCCGCAAAAACCGCAGTAACAGCTGGCTCACATTAATCAGGAAAAGCAACGAAGAAGCAGGAGCAAAGGCATGTCACGTTTTGCTGGGTAACGGTTCCGCAAGGCACAGGCAAGTGGCGTGAGAAGGTATAGAGGGGACTGGTGCGGCTACAAGCGTGTTTCAATGTGTAGTACTCTTTGGCTAGCGTTAAGGAAGAGTCAGGTTCAACTACACACGTGAGATGCCATTGGCTCTTCGGGATGCCCTCAGTATCTTGCATCGTCCCAAATCCAGCCACATCCACTACCATGTCTTCAATGCACAGTGCAGACTCCATGCCCTCGCTCTTAACCGCAATGTATCTGCCCCCGTAGAGACTGGCCCAGCAGCCCACGGAGTAGGGAATGTGCAGTCGTTTCACCACTTACTCGTCTCACGACACGTTTTAGGGCTTTACGTTCGGTAACGAAACACAGAAGCAGTATAACCAGACCAGCGAGATACATCGAACAAGTCCTGCTCGTTTGAAAGCAACGTCTTGCCCGATGCAGGTCTTCCTGTTTGGCGTAAGTCCCCCTACTCAGATCGAACGCTGTCCCTACTGCTGTCTGCCTGTTTCATCGGAAATGACATCTCTCTCACCAACACCGCGCATGATTGCCAATGTATTTTCCCGAGAGCCGAACCGCACCCGAACTTGACAAACGCCTAATAGCCCAAGACAAGGAAATGAACACGCATGTCGTCACCGAACCAGCACGTGTTGGCACGCTGCGCCAATGCACTTCAGTCTTGAAAACCCACAGCGGGCACTTGTGTCGACGAGCACAATTTTCGCTTGGCGGCTTGTGCTAAAGTGTGTCAACCATGTTTTCGCATGCGTGATTCTGTCAACCACAATATCTTCAATCTTGTTGTCGTGATCAGCACGAGGCACCTTCCACAAGACATACTTGAACACCTCAGTAACGGGAATAATATTGCGAGTCGCATCTGTTCCGAAAAAACTAGACAAAACACATTCGTCTGTGCCATCGGTGAAGTACAACGAAAAAAGTGGGGCCACCAGCGTTAACTTCACCTCCATAACGTTCGTCGTGCTCGCCTGTGCGCGTGCTTGCGAGCACCTGTGTAGAGCCGATATCAATCAACTCCACAGAACCCCCTTGTGTGGCACGCGTTGAGATCTTGCGAAAGGTGCCTCAGCGGCATCAAGCATCTACCATGTGACAGGTGGTGAGCAGCAACCCTGACAACTCGAAGCTTGGTGGCTTACGCGACGCTGCACCACCCAGCATTGTCAAGTAGCTTGATCCAAATGCCTAAGGAGACAAACCGATTACTGCGATTGTGGTAGAAGCCACCCACCCTTGCACGTGCTCAGCGAGAGCAACACTTGACGTTGTGGTACTTCGTGCGGGCAGTCACGAAGGTAAAAGCGGGTGCACGGCGAAGGAACTTAGTGACCACATGCGTAGGACTGAGGTGTGTTGCTTGCGCCTACAGGCCACGGGGCCCACCGTTTCAGTGTCGTCGGAGTGAATGAACAGCCAAGATTCCCCACTTTTGCAAGGTCTAATCTCGCGTGCGTGCCCCCCTTCAGAGCAGTGATGGTGTCATCAATACATGGAAAGAATGGTAAAAGGTACCCCTTTTCACGCCTCAGAATGCCTGTATTGTGATCACGTGTGTTGCTGGTTGTGCCTTACTCTTCCTACCCAAATTGCATACGTTCGGGAGGTGCTGTATGCGTTTCGGAATCATGTGTGGGTTCGACGTCGTATTTCACAACACACACAGCACGCTGACACCATTTTGGGATACACCAACGGGGTGCGGATCGCATGCTTACCCGAAATACAGCAGGTACTTGCGGTAGCCCCAACTGTTGTTGCGCAAGATTGCGGTGCATCCCGATTTCACTTACATTTCACTCGAAACGAATCGCAGTCAGAGCACTCCTGCGTGGCACGTTGCACAGTTCAAACACGTCACAATCGATAGTACCGCCCACGCAAGACACGCCTCTCACGCATGTGCGCTGGTGCCTCCCGTGAAAACGTTCTGGTAATACGAACTGTTCCGGATACTGTCCTTGTTTCGCTGGTGGGCTTGGGTCGTAGAACAACAGCATCATGTATAGCCGAGTGCTAGCGCTGCAATTGATGTGTTGGGAACACTCTTAGGGTAGGACACGTAGGGCGGAACATGGGTTTATCCTTCTGTGGGCGTTGTCGACCCAAACAGCGGCACGATGGTGCCTATGTTGTGGAGTCATCAATCTTGAATGGTACGAAGCAAAAGCTGTGCTTGCAACCGTTACGGCAATCGCGAATTTGTTTTTGCTATGCAGGGGAGTCGGGACCGTCAAGTCCATGTTTGCTCCATGTAATTGCTTCGAGAACGATACCCTGGCAATCTGGTCTGCGACCTCAGGACGCTTGTTTGATGGCGTAGTTGCGTCCTTCTCGTTTGTGCGTTTTTTGCTGTTGTTCACTCATACGGCGCGTCGGACAAATTCTGACAATCCACCTTTGTGTGCTTTGTTTGGCGACGCCGATGGAACAAATGCCGAGTCCTTCAAGCTTGCGGATTTACCTGCCGACAGCAGGTGCTGCAATGCTGGCGGTCTGAATCGCTGGGTCGGTCTGCACCTGTTTCTTGCAGCGTTGTGTTTCACTACCCTTTGCTGGTTTTGCGGGCGGGTCATGTACGAAGTCGGGCGGATGTGCTGTCCAGCGCTCCCCAACAAGTGGCAGCAAAACACCCCTCAGAGCCAATTCATAGGCGATCGGAGCGTTCACAGTCGTCTCTTCATCTTTCATCGTTACCACAGTCGTGTGGTCCCATGGGTCTTGCAGCTTAAGAGATGTCGCGACATCCAAGTTTAGTTCCGACGTGCCATATGGACCAGCATAGCTACACTTCATTATGTTTCGCGCCCTGGACATAGCCAGCCAACTCTTCATTTTCGTCACCGAAGAAAGTCGCCCGCTCATGTCTATCTCCCGAGCAACACAATACCTGGTGAACGCATGTTTCTGCCAACACGCGGCCGCATAAACATTCGGAATCGGCGACTCTGCCGTTTCGTTCCGACCGTACACAAGAACCAAAACCATTGAGACCGTCTCCGTCACACCAGGTCGCTACCTCTGGCTGAACGGCTTTCAAGGTATCGTACACGAGTTGGCTACCACTGATGTGCTTGACTCTAGTCACAGTTTAGCGCCACTTGGTGTTGGTCGCCCTTTCGATCTTGAGCACCTTGCCAGGGCAGTCAACGTGCCATCAATAAACGCTCGCAACGTTTTGCCGCGAATCATCTCTCCCTATCGTCGGCCCCTTGAAACTGCTCGCAAAGCAGTAGCAGGGCCCGCTTTTCTTCATTCATTGTTTCGGCCGTTGGCGAAACTTGTGGCGAATCCTGAGCAGACATCTTAAACGAGGAAACCGTCTGAATTGAGTGGCAAAAGCAGGGCACCTTGGACAACATGGCTGCGGACGTTGGTGGGAGTGCTGAGAAGGTGGTTGCGTAACACAAATGCTAGTAATCCTGATCGACGAGTCATGGCAATTCCATGGATGCCACGTAGCATGATGCAGTGCTGGCGCAAGACTTCGGATGCGAAAATTGATGCAAACATGATGGGAAGAGTTGAGAAGTTGGCAATGGGGTCAGCAACAACAGCAACAGCAACGAGTGCACTGTACATGTGGTGGTGCCCTGGGCTACTATACTTTCAATCACGGCAACGGTCTCTCTAGTCCCCTGACTAAAGCAAAAGTTTCAATCTCTCAATCACATCCCGTCTCTCCAGGTGGTAGTCGTTTGCGCTCATCACACACTGTTGTCACTAGGCGCGCGTGGAAATCGTAAGGTCTGTCATTCCAGGTCATTAAGCACAGATGCCAGACGATGAGCACAGCACGTCGGCACGCGGCAGGTGACAACGAGCCTGGGAACATATTTCAATGGCACCCAACGGCTGAGCAACTGCTACCCCTTGGCATGCTCTCAACTCAGCTCGCTCCAAATAACATGGGACTGGCCGTCGTGCACACAATATGACTGCCGCCACCTTTAAAACGTCAAGCAAACGGGAGGGTCCTCCCCACGCCTGTTCACGGCGTCATCTTTTTAGGTTAAGGGCTTGAAGGGGCGAGTGCGGGAAAGGAGTGGTTTTTGTGTTTACCGGGTCCCTTTTTGTTTTCGCTGGTGACGGGGCCTTCCCGGGCTCCTCTTAACACTCCGATTTGAGATGTTGGCGGCGTGGGTGCGCGGCACCTGCTTGCGAGTTGTCTTTTGTTTGTGGTGCTTGCGACACCGTTATGATACCCACCTTGCCTCGCCGACAGCAAAAAGGTCCTGGCAGTGAAGCAAGAGGGAAACAGGAACAGGCAGTCAGTCCAAACAGCCTTGCAGCGCGCAGTCGAGCGGAGAGCCATGGAGGAGAAAGTGCGCAGAAAGAGCAGCAACGGTGGTGGACTTGACTGGCGACGAAATCGTGAGAATACCCCTAAGCGTCAGGCAGCCAAGCAAAGCGGGGGACGACATCGTCGGATTCATCCCAAACCCCGGGCAGCCAGACAGGGGACGAAATCGTCCAATTCACACCAAACCCAAACCAGGGAGGCGAGGCAGCGGGCCGAGAGGAATGCGATGAAGCGACGGACAACCAGGTCGTTCAAGTCGCCCCAAGCTCTGAGGACGCACACATGCAAGCGCTCGTCACCGCGGTGTTTACATCGTTGGCAGGAAGAACAGACGCCCTGGGGAGGGGGGAAAGCACCGCGCGCAAGGCCCCGCCTGAATGGAGAAGTCCGCGGAAGCCAGCCGAGTGAAGGCGGACGGTCGGCGAAGGGAGCAGGAAGCCCATCTCAGCGGAGGAAGCGCCAACCGTGCGATCGGCAGTCCACAATATCGCTGCCAAGCCCGAGGTTGAACGCTTCTCCGCCATTAAGCAGTGGGAACTGATCTCGGCTGAAATAGGTTTATCTCGTAGGCAGATCAAGAAGTTGACCACTGTGAAGGAAGCAGAGCGGGTGAAGCAATGGATAGAGGCCATGAAAGACTTGAGGCAGGCAGGCAGTGGTAGAGAACGCGCGTGGAAGCGTTTCGCGTCAAGTGAGGCAAGCAGCAGGAAGACAGCGGACGGCGGGAAAAGGGAGATGCAAGACATCCACGTTCAAAGCACTGTAGCAGGAGCGTTCCCACTGGCTGAGGCGGCCGCAGGCAATGCGTATAGAACTCGGAGCAAACGACTTGATGGATGAGTTCGTGTGGAGGGTGGAACCGGAAGCGGGTGGTCTCAGATAACGAAGACAAGCAGTTGACATCACGGAGGTGCAGCAGAAGCGCTTAACCTTTTTGGACGCAAATTTGAAGTGCGTAAAGGGGAGCAGGGGGTACGCATGCGCCAGAGCAGTGAGGGAGTCAAAGCGAATACCCACATCACAGAGAGACAGACAGGCAGCGTGGAACCGTTCACGCTCAGAGAGAACAGCTCTATTTGCGAGCTAACTCGGGACGACCCTGTCGATGCCCTGCAGACAGGTGACGCAGAGGGTCTCGAGTCTTTCGTGTTGGGCACAAGCGCCGTGGTCGGAGCTAGGAGGAATAGTGTTGTGAAAAGTGCGCGATGCGGCGCTGGTTTTTCTGGGCCCGTCCATTGGCAATGTGCTCGTGTCTGGGGAGAACCTCGAGCACACGAGGCGGCGCAGGGAGATGCACAAGAAGCAGGTCAGGAAAAGCAACCAGTTTATTGCTCCTGCGCCCAATGATACTTTCCAAGCTGCGCAGTGAGTCAGCAGAAAGGATAATATTCGGCACAGGTGGATCGCCCGACCGTCTCTCACGAAGTTGTTCGTCCTGCTGGCACGCGAGCTGCCGAAGGGGCATATCGACGACTCAATTCTGCACACCACTTGCACGCAAGTCGTGCGCGCGTAGGACATTCGCAGGCAGGCGCCGCGCGTGCGGACGCGCGGTCATGCCGTGCTGGTCGGCGGTGTCCTGGTACAGAGGAAGGCAGGCGAACCCACAAGGGGGCTGATGCCGTCTTGGGTGAGCTGCAGGAGGAAGATCCCGTTTTATCGCAGGGAGTCAGGGTCGGGGGTAATTCCCAAGCCACGGAAGGCGAACACATCTGCGCATATTTGAGCGAGCTTGAGGCAGAGGAGACGTCCTCGTGCCCCATCCATCACGCAGGCAGTGTTCAAACCCTT
>JACLAC010017751.1_pt1 | contig 10418 bp, 15 predicted proteins | sample 8027881 | NCBI WGS metagenome assembly JACLAC01 (sample SAMN15725517, study PRJNA655200) | protist metagenome | isolation source: fluorescence activated cell sorting (FACS) single amplified genomes of... | place: Spain: Blaines Bay Microbial Observatory, Mediterranean Sea | collected 2016-01-19 | reverse complement strand
GACTTCACGGTGGTCGAGGATCGGAACATCGTGGAGCGCAACGGAAACATAGACGACCCGATTGAAGACCCCGTCGAAGACTCCCGCCAAGTTGAATTTGGCTCAAAGCGATACACCACGGTGAAAGCACATGGCTTGAACACGCGCGTGGTGAACGCAAGCAACGGGTGGCCGGTGGACGGGCTGAGTTTCCGACACGGGGAGAAGATTCGGGTCCCTCTCAAGAGTTTGCTGGAAGCGTACCATAATATAGGATTTGAATCCTCAAGCCAGGAAGAGAACGCTCACAGAGGTGAGACATCACCAATTGTAATTTTACCTAATCTGTCACTCTCACTCTCTCTCTCTATGTTGCAGTGAAAAAGTACAAACTCAGCATCTACTTTCCAAAATATTACATGTGCACCCATAAATTATTTTTTTACCGAGCTCTGTTATACATTTGACTTTTATGCATCTGCACAGAAGATAATACGTACCCTACCGGTTGAATGAGTAATCTAAAAAATTCGGCATGTCCTTGGCACTTCATCTTCGGATCTCTTTATCGACAGGTGCCGGGGATATTCGACATCATGCACCGCTCCGCTTGTCTGGAGCCACGGTGGAGATAAATATTGATTACCAGAATAGACAAGCTAACTCAACCTCGCCGTTTTCGGTGTTCGACCTTCTTTATGCAGAGGACTTTTCTTTTCATTCCCCAATGACCGCAACTGTGAGCACGAAAGTGCGGCCTGAGTGGACTGCGCACCGCACTGTATCTTATGGCGATCGTGTCTATAACACGAAAACTGGGACGGGGTCATATCGCGAGCGACAGGCACACGGCCTACGTGTGTTTTTCACTTACGGCGGAACCAGTGCGTTCTTTTCATCGTCGGTCTTAATGAGCAGTTAGACCCAGGCAATCGTCATGCTTCAGCTCCCAGGCCAGGTAGTCATGCTGCTTGCACTCTTTGGTCTTGGTCTGCTTTCGAAAGTATACTACTCGGTGCAGTCGCAGCGGCTCAATATCGAGCGCGAATTCTACGGTTTCAGTGCGCGGATGATGAACGCTAAAGTTGCGTACGAAGGTCTTACGGGTCATCAGGGCGTACCAAAAGGCGACAGTGGCGATGCGGGATATTAGCTAGCTAGTGAAACGCACAAGCCTACCGCGAATGCGGCTGATGTGCAAGCCGGTCGGCAACCGCTCACGCTCGAACTACTGTCAAAGCATATGGAAGAAAGTTTCTGACACATGATGTCGTAGTGAGCACTTTCGCCAGGAAAAGTCCATGAGCCAAGAAGACTTGGAAGAGATGACGTAGAGCTGGAGCAAGGCCGAGAAGAAGCGTAGGGTTCTTGAGAGAGATGAGCTCGAGAAAATGACTCAGCTCGTGTTTGACGGACTTGACTTGGATGAGGAAGGTAGCATCGGGCTGGACGAATATACGGATGCCAGCACGAGCAACGAAGTACTACGCATGAGTGACGTTGTCAAGTTTTTTGACGACGAGCGTCGCAAGGCGATCCTGGAGCGGATTTTTGACGACACGAATTTGAACTCACGCAAAGTCCGCGATGCAACGAAGGCCAAAAACCGAATGCTCAAAGAACTTGACGAAGAAGAAATGATCGCAGCTCTTCATCACGTGAATGTCCAAGAGCGCGACGACCACGATCGAGATAGCCCGAGTCCTGAAAAACCGCGCCGTGCTCGCGAAATCACACCATAGAGGTCACGCGATGAAACAAGTCCTGCAAAGCGCACGGCAAGTCCGGCTAAAAAAAGTGACATTACTGGTTTGAGTATGAGCACAGGGCGTCGAAGTCATGATGCTGGTAACACTGAGGTCGACGCAGACATAAGCGTGACACCAAGTCCCGAGAAAGATAAGAAAACGCCGAGAGGCCATAGAGCTAAGCCGAGGAGAGGTCGGGACGGGACGCCCACGTTAGCTCAGAAAATGGTCGACGCTTTTGATAAGGCAATTGACATCTAAGCTCGTCGTCACAGTAAGACGTTTAGGTTTACTCCGCTGTATAGTATTTTTGTTGATATAGATATAGTGAGGCTGAAACAGACTAATAGTTGTTTACTGTTCTTGCTCGTGAATATTAGGTTAGATGTTTTTGTTCACGCGAAGCATGACAACAAGTAGAAGTCATGGTGGAGGAGTCGGAGATGTGCGTCTTTTAATAAATTTAAATACCTTTTATCATTTTTATTTTGTTTGGTTGAATATGTCTTTGTCTGATGGTGATGTATACCATACCCATGCGTTTCCATTTTGCTTGCTTTCCGTCTATTTATAACTTAACTTTATTTACTGAAGTTGCTGAACAAGTTGTTTCACCAGAGCGAGAGATATAAAAGTAGGTAAAGCGTTCTTCTAAGTAACGAATACAAACTACAAAACAAGTACCTGTCTTAACATGGATTTTGGGGATTACAACAGCGATGACGAGGACATAAGTCCTTCGCAAGCCTAAAACGCAGTCGCGCCAGCAGTACCAGTTCGATCACTAGAAGAGCTGTAGCAGGCGAATGTTTCGAACGTCATCACCTCTTCGTCTATGTCATCGTCCTCGTCTGTCTCTATGTAGGCAGTAGCTAAGGCCAAGTAGCCTGCTGCCCCTAAGGCTCCTGAGGCATCAAATGTTGAGAGTGAAGCCATAAAGCGTATAAAGACGATCAAAGCGGCCGCTAATAAGCGAAAGATGAATGCACGCAAGAACGCCGAGCTTCGCGCGACCGTTCTTAAGAGCACAAATACGTAAAGTGATATAGTGAAGCTCCTGCGCGTATACATACAAAAGGACGAACTTGGTATGCTTGTGGACACCAAGTGCTTGTGCCTTTATCAAATCGTTCAAAAATCGACAATCCAGACTCGCCCGGAGTATGGATCGCATTCAGTAATCTTACAAACGTGCGAAAAGATCCTAAACGATCTCAAGGACGACACTCTACTGTTTAGTCCGAAGCATAAGTAGCTTTTAGGGTCAGCTCCATCATCAAAGCCAGCTGCTGCCTCTACGAGTTCATCTTCATCCTCCTCTAGCTCGTCTTCTTAGGCACACGTCGAGCATGGACTCACCTCGTTGCAAAGTGCTCACTCGATAGACAGTATGTCCAGCGCTGACTTAGCAGCAATGCAGGCCGCCGGGTGAATCGATGGCGCGCTCTTTCGAGACATAGACATCAACGGTCACCCTGACTTATACTCGATCCTGCAGGCCTTCTACGCTATATGTGTCTTGCAAGTACCTGGTACACTCATCTCACGTATTCGCAAGATCTGCGGGGGCGTGGATGTCTCAAGTGAGCACGACGCTACTGTGGGTGGTGCCTCTGGACCTAACTGAAAAGTACTCGAGTAGTAACAAGGAGATGCTGGTGCTACTGGCGTACTGCTCGCACGCGGAGCCGCACATCGAAGCCGCGATGGCGCACATCGACGCGATTAGTAACCTGGAAGCCGCGAGCGACAGTGGTGAAGATGGCTACAGATACGTGTGCGTGCTAGCAAACGTGCTCAGCTTCATACCGTAGTGAACGTCGGGCGGCGCTGCTGCGCAAGTACGAGACCGCTATCGGGCGCATTCACAACTGGGTTGGTGTGCCGCTGGAGCTTCTGTAGCAGCTGCTCCTGGGGCTGCGCGACGACTTCCTCCGCAACCACAAGGCGGACTCGCTGCTGGCGACGACGCTGCGCGCGTACGAGGCCGAGCTGTTCACGGTGCGCAAGCGCGCGGAGGCCCACAAGCAGCGCGAGAAGGAGCGGGACGACAGAGACAAGACGGGCAAGAAAGAGCGCGTCGTGTTCAACGTGCTCCTCGGCTGGAACCACGCGGCGGGCCGCCCGATCTCGTTCGACCGCGACATCGAGGCGCGGCTGCGGCAGCTGCGCGCCGCGAACTCGTACGAGGACCTGAAGGCCACCTTCCACGAGCAGAAAGAGTATACAACTGTTGACAATGGCGAGGGAGGAGGAGGCGCCGGAGGCAAGCGCACCGTGCAAGTGTTGGAATTCCAGGGAACGCTCAAGCGGCGAAGGCAAAATAACGACGTAAACAAACCCAGTCCACCGCGGTATGTGGCGGACAAGCGGGCGAGTAGCTTCTAAGCTAGGCAATGCCAAATAGTAGTTGCATCTTTAACAAACTGAATTCTTATTCTGTTACGTCGAACGATATGATTATTCGAAAGTTTAGCTTTAATGTTACTGTAATATGGCGGTTTTGAAGACCTGTATGTGTCGTTTAGAGTTGTGTGTCAGTGTTGTAAGATTAGTCGGCGTTCGTACTAGTTGTGCAGTCGGGAAAACTCATAAACTCGTTCGGCGTCTACCATCTAGATGTTGTTCGCGGTTGATAAATACTAGTTTCTAATGTTGAACGACCTACTGTGATAACTTCCATACAAACAATATGCCTACCTCCTAGCATTGACCTCAGGTAAGAAGTCTTGCGTAGAAGTGATAAGTACCATATTTAGCATTAGAACAGATTGAGATTGAGATAATGAAGTGCATTCTGAGCTTGTTAATGCTGCTGGGCGTTGCATCGGCGCTGACGCTGAAAAAGGAGCATGTGCAAGATAAGGCTCCTACTAGCGCTGCCATTGGCACATTGAAGTCGATGGTTGATGCATACGTAAGATTTTTTTACTCATATTCATACGTCTCTGTACTATCAGTAGAAAAGTGAAAGTCATATACTAGTAAACGGTAAAGTGAAAGTCATATACTAGAACAGGGATCGTGACAGCTCTGGTTGCAGAGCAAACTCTATTACTAAGTAAAGGTAAACTTCTGTTCACTAATCCGTAGTACTCGTGACGATTTCAGGTGCAGAAGTACAAGACCGAGGCTGCGGACTGGAAATCCATGGAAGAGAAGATGGACAAGCTAGCGGAAGCCGCAAAAGGCGACCAGGAAGCGCAGATCAGCGCTATCGACGAGAAGCAGCGTATGCAAAAGACCCACGAGAAGGTGCAGCAGGGGTGAGTACATATTTTCATTTGTCTTTATCTGCTAACCTAAATGAGCGGCTTATGATACTTTCATTACTTATACTTTTACTCGTTTTTTCAAGCGACTATTTGACGCTGACGCTCACGCTCATTACGTGAAACTAAATACCTTCAGCAACGTGTCCTTCATAAAGACGCTAGAGGGTGCCGTGAACGCGCTGGATGCGCACTGGTTAAAGGAGTTCCCCGAACTCGACGCGGAACTGAAGGAGATCTACGCTGCCTACCCGGCTGCACTGTTGCAGAAGAAGGACCTCACGCTGCTCCGCAAGATGAAGCTGGCGTAAGCAATCTAGCGCTATGGTGAAAAGGTTTTTTGCTACGATATACTCCGGTGGAAGTATATGAGCTGCTGACTAACGCGATGACCAATATTCATGGATCAAATGATGATGATGTAGATGTTCACTCTCTGAAATTTTGATTTAAACTCTGTCATATTTATTTTGCTAAGCTGGTTTTGTAGTGCAGCTGTCAGTGTCAGTACTAGCTACTTCGATTGTTTATAATGTTCTACTCGTTGTCGATAATTTCACCTTTCGTTTCCTAATCGAGTCACTTACAAAACAAAGTCTACTTTTGAAACCAACGGTGGACTTGATATTGTCGTCAAAAAATTAAAATTCGCTTGAATTACTCACTGCTCATATAGATAAGCCGTAGCTAGCTAAGCATTAATAGATAGTCAGTGGCTTTAGTATTGCTCTTGTGAAACATCAAAATTATAAGAAAGAAATACTGAATAGTAGAGGGCGTAGCGTGTTAGTGTAGACGGAGAGACATCGGGGGCATCTCTGACGAAGCAAAGATGGTTGCGGCCACGGGAAAGCCGAAACGAAGATGGGGCTCTAAGAATAAGGACAGCACGTGCGACGATGTCGATGACGACAAATTGAGGAATGACACGAAGGACCAGGCGTCTGCAAGCTCCAGGTGAGACTGAGGTATGCGTGAAGGCAATGTCTAGATGGTAAACGGCATAGGCCCGGGTAACAGTGGTATCGGATGCGTGACGCGTGCTGTTAGCGTTTACGGTGACGAGCTGTTCGGCACTGACGCATTCGTACTCACACAACAGCTTCGTGATGATATGGCTACAAGGCTCGGCGTTACACAGAAGAGTCGCATCACTCCGAAACTCAGGCGAGACGCTGAACATCTGAAACACAGTGCCATTCACGTTCGACACTTCGCACCAGGCATGTTCGAGCGTTTGATGCGTGAGCTCGGACCACACTTCACCGACTCGCCATTTAGACGGTCAAAGCACCCACAGATAATCGACGAGAAAATAATGACGGCATCTCCGACTTACATGTTACTGAGACAAGCCGTTCTCGCGCGCTTTCCAACTCTACAGGTAGGATTCAGCATAGTAAACCTATATCGCGATGGAAGCGACGTGAAGGAGCTGCACCGCGACAATTTCCAGGCCAAAGGCTACCGACACTCTGGGTTTGGTGCACCCGAGGCGGCATCTACTGCGGGTGGAGCTGCTACCTCAGCTACGCAAGGCGCGCCTGAAGAGATGGAGCATGAACCACACAACGTGACAGTAGGTATTTCTCTAGGTGGTGCACGGTCGCTCGTTTTTCATCACCTGGAAAGTGAGGCCGAGTTTTCATTTCTGCAGGAAGACGGAGATCTTTTTGCGTTTACCACGCCCGTGAATAGCGCGTTCCAACATGGTATTCTGAAAGAGCGAACTGCGTCGATGCTTGGTGGCGGACCACGTATTTCGGTGGTATTTTGGGGGCGTGTTCAGCAGGAGCAACTACTGTAATATGCTTTGACTCCTTTGAGTCACTGTTGGATTTTGAGGAATTGTTTCACCACTCGTATCAATAATATCGACATCGAGGATCAAGTTGACTATGCTGGGGTGATCATATAAAAATATATGTTTCATATATTATATATGTTACAGTGGACTTTCGTGTACTATGAGATGTGGCCATAAGTTTATTTTCGTGCGTCGTCAACTCTTTGTGCCTTGGACTGTAGCTGTCCAGTTTACTTGCTCTCATCCTCTGTTCAACAACTACAAATTTTTCTCGTGGTCATTCGATTTCTGTATTTGTTTCTCGGCCTTTTTACATTATATACTGTTATATATAAATATATATGTTTACCATCACTTCTGAATTTTATATTTCTTTGATGAATTCTGAGGTATAGGTCGTAACAGTAAAGAACTACTAGTTGGTTACTTAGTGCTCTCGTCGATTTCGTTCGTCGGAATTGACTCACAACTCCAAAGTTTTTTGCATAGTTTATTCAAATTCAATAGCTACTCCTACTACAACTAGTTGTACTGCTACATCTATTCCTACTGAAGCGTCGAAAGGAAAAGAGTATCAAACAAAATGGGAAAGGGAAAGCACCTCAACGAGGACAACGACTCCGTTCACGAGACCATAGCTCTGATCCACAAGGAACAGGAAGGTGAAACAATAGTTTTTTATTTGAGTAAAAACTGTAACATGTTATAATATAGTTTCGTTTCGATAGCTGGCCAACATTACGCGTGGGATTGCCACGTGATAGTGTTGTTGTTTTATTTTTAAGACAATGACAACTTTGAGTTGATCAATATGCTACCAGTGTGTATTCGACGTGGTATAACTGCATCGTAATTTGTTTTTCAGGTATGAAGCCGGTGCCGGAGAAGGAGGAGATCGATGCCATGGAAGCCGGTGGTGCCGGTCGTGGAGCCGAACCGACCACCAAAGCACCCGAAGCCCCTGTCCCTGCTGCTCCGAAGAAGGAAAAAACCTCCAATGTTTCCGCAATGCTGATGGTCGCGCTCCTGTTCTTCGCCGCTGATATCTGTAAGAACGTGGTCGAGAGCAATGTCAACAGTGGCTTCGGTAAGCGCATAAACACGTCTTGGCTCACTTTCATTCTGGCTTTCGCCAACCTGGTGTTGGCCTTCGTGCTGACATACGTCCGCCAGGGAAGCAAAGGTCTGAGAAAGCTCCCGGATCTCGAAAAGATTCGCAACTTCGCTATGCCGGCCGTCTTTTTTGGGGCTCAAGCATCGCTCATGCAGCTTGCGACCATCTTCCTGACCTCCGGTTCGATGCGAAAGGTCCTGTGTCAGATGCGTATTCCGTTTATCATGGTAAGTCTAAGTCTAAGAATTGCACTAGAAGATGTATGTCTGTTAGTATCATCCCACCTCCTAGTAGAATCCGATAGCGATAAAACCGGTAATATTAATATGTGGAAGCTAATATATTAATGATGTGAATGTCATTCTCTATCTCATACTTTTCCTGCTCGTTCAGGTCTTCTCTGGTACGATTATGGGCGCGACCTACACAGGCCTGCAGAAGCTGGCTGCCGGCATGATCCTCTGCTCGGTGTGGATGTTCATCGTTGTCGTGGGTGGGGGTGAGTCCGTGCTCTTTCCTATGGAGGGTAATTTCATGCTCGGCGTGCTTGTCATGGTCTTGGCCAATCTTGCGGCAGTTTTCGGTACCCTGGTTTCTGAAAAGTTCCTAAAGAAGGGCGCCAAGACCAGCTTCTACATTCAGATGTTCTGGATTCAGTTGACGCAGACTGCTATCAGTTTGTTTATGTACGCGATCTTCACGCCTTACATTCTCGGTGGTGCCTTCAAAGTTCTGCTGCCGGTGAGTAGCATATATTCATGTTATGGATGCCTAAATCTACTCAATTTCATTTCGCAACAGTCTTCAATCAGCGTCAGCGAGGATCGCGACTAGTGCTCATGAGTTATATGTTGACAATAATTATTATTTTGCTGATGATTTAAATATTGACTCCAGGTCCTGGGTAAGGCGGACAAAGCGAACAACGTGTGGGACGGCCAGAACCCGTTTGCTCTGAAGTCCAATCTTATGCTTGCGAAGGGTGGTTACCCGTTTGGTGACGTGCTTAAAGATCACGGCAACACGGATGCTTTATTTAAGATCACTGGTCCTAAGATTTATAACCACATGAGCTTGCGTAGGATCTTACTCGAAAAGATCGCTATGATTGAATCGACGGAAGGTTTCAAGCAGGCGGATGCACCTAAAATCATTGATTCTGATAACAAAAATATCAATCATCTCGAAGCCACTCTTCATCTCGTAGATAGTTTTACCCTTATCGTCCTTCTCAGCAGACGGTGTTATCATGCCTGCAACCATGGCCAAGAATAATTCAGCGTCGGTAGCCTTGGACGCCACTTCAAGCGCAACATTCGACTTGGCGACCATAGCACTACGAAGAGCCAGTTTCTGCGCCTTAGGCGTGGTCAACAGCTTATTCAGGCGATCCTCACCGGTGTAAGAAGATAAATCAAAATTTTTGATGCCAACACAGGCATCTTTCTTAGCAAGGAGATCTTTCTTCGCAGCAGTTAACTTTAACTTATTTTCAGCCTTACCAGCGTTATCGTCCTTCTTCAGCTTTGCGCCATCCTTCTCCAGCTTTGCGACATCCTTAAACGCGGCGAGAGCCTCATCGACTTTCGTAACGTCTGCTGCCTCGTTTTCCTTTCCAGCTTCAACATTGGCGAACGGAGTCTTCGACATGACGGTCAGCTTTTCGAGTAACTCACTACGCATAACCTTGAAGCTTGCGGCTCTAACATGGGCCTGCGCATCCAGCTTATCGGTGTTGCCGTTATCCTTAATCATGTCGCCAAACGGATAGCCTGCCTTCGCCAGCATCAGGTTAGACTTCAGAGCAAACGGGTTCTGACCAGTGCGGACAATGTCAGCCTTACTAGCTTGACCCAGAACCTGTAGATTTATATTTTAAAAATTTGGGAGAACAACAACAAGTGAAATCATTTACATTCGAGTACACCTCCATCATATGTACTTTCTGCGTAATACGTGATTTAAAGTACAAGCACCTTATGATCATACTTAGGTGCAAAAATATAATTTCTTCGATTTTGATCTTGAATCAATCGATATAGTCTAAACCTAAAGTCTATGATGTCTAATAATTCAAAACTAGATCTTCTACAGTTTACGATAATTGTTACGAAGCAATGTACTTACCGGAAGCAAAAACTTGAAGGTGTAGCCAAGGACGTACGGCGTGAAAAAGATGTACATGAAGAAGCTAATTGCCACCTGCGTGATCTGAATCCAGAACATCTGAATGTAGAAGCTGGTCTTAGCGCCCTTCTTCAAGAACTTTTCAGAGACGAGCGTACCGAAAACAGCGGACAGGTTGGCCAGGATCATGATGATTAAACCGATCATGAATTCGCCGTCCATGCTTCCAATCACAGTCTTACCACCGCCGACGACGACAATGAACATCCACACAGAGCAAAGGATCATACCCACAGCCATCTTCTGCAGTCCAGTATAGGTAGCGCCCATAATCATACCGGAGAAGACCTGAAATGATAAAGTATATTTAC
>JACLAC010000739.1_pt1 | contig 10422 bp, 8 predicted proteins | sample 8027881 | NCBI WGS metagenome assembly JACLAC01 (sample SAMN15725517, study PRJNA655200) | protist metagenome | isolation source: fluorescence activated cell sorting (FACS) single amplified genomes of... | place: Spain: Blaines Bay Microbial Observatory, Mediterranean Sea | collected 2016-01-19 | reverse complement strand
AAAGAATATAATCTGTTGTGCTATAGGGTTCCCAGAGAATAGTGAAATTAGCTTTTGAAAAACTCTGTGAGAATCCATATTCAGTGAAGGCCATTGCGGGTTCTAACGATGTGAAAGGGGCATCTGGTGTTCGCAATGCATTTTGAACGGTAAAATCAGAGGTTTCCAGTGAGTAGTAACTGTTGTACTCCCAAGAAGCTGAATTTACATTTGAATTTAAATAGGTGCTCGTTGTCATATCATGGCTCAGACTCACATTTCCAGCTCCTGTAAGTGATAGGCTGGAAAATTGCTGAGAGGCAGCAAGATTTACCTGATTAATCTGATTAATACAGGTATTGAGGGGCGGGAACCAAGAATACCAAGATCCTTGTTGCGGAGTGTGGATGGCTGCGGATGCCTCTATGATATGGGTGGAAGATTGTGGAAGCCCTAGACAATCTGGACAGGCATATAACTTGCGCCACATTTCCACCATTCCACCAGTTAATCCAGATGAGTTGTTATTTCCAGTATCTGGTTCATTAGTTGGTTCATTAGTTGGTTCATTGGTGGGCTCATTTGCTGGTTCCGGAGCGGAATTGGAATAGGTGAAGCCTTCCTCTAGAGTGATAGAGCCAAGATCTGATTCGATATGAACATCGACTTTTCCTTCGGAAGGTGAGCTTGGAGAGGAAAAAATAATTGTTTTTGGATCCAAAACAGTAATATCAAGAGTCATGTTTCCAAAGGATACTGATACATCCCCAACAAAACCCTGTCCAGAAACGGTAACGGACGTTCCACCTGCAAGTCCCCCATACGATGGATCCAGAGAATCTACAGCGATATCAGTAAAAATCTCTTCAGATGCTGAATCATCTGTAACTGGGATCGTTTTCATCCCTAGTTCATCACATCCAAGAAGAGAAAAAACGAGGAAAGTTGAAAATTTATTGGGCAACTCGCACTTCCATATAAGCCATTTGAGAGATGTAAAAGATTGAACAATTAATCGTCCCTTCTGTGAGATCATCAATAGCCCCATCTTCATTCGCATCAAAACCATCAAAGGCATATTGAAGATATTGATTGGAAGTAGTAATCCGTTCTTTAATGGCTACTTCTTCTAGGGTAAATCCTTGAGCAACAGAATTGAGCTCATCCGTTGCATCTTGCACATATGTTCCAACTAATTGAGTACAATCATAGGCATAATTCGCCAAATCTTTAATCGGATGAGTTGGTGAAATTTCATGAGCAGCAGCAGAGGCTTGGCGCAGATCTTCGAGAACTAAATTTCTGAGATTATCAAGTTCATAGGCCTCTGCAAGGCTTTCTCCAATCAGAGGAAGATAATTACTGACTTGTTCAACGGTGCCATTCTTATCATAGTCATCTTCAATTACAAGAGCCGTGTTGAGTGTTTGTTCAACTCCAGCTGTTAAGGCTGGAACATCGCCAGAGATTGTGAGTAGAGAGTTTTGATGATCAATAAGGGCCTGAAGAGTTTGTTGAATCTCTCGCAACGATCCATCTCCATCTGGCGTTGCTGGAGAGGATATTAGTAATCGATCATAGGTTGCTTCGATGACGGGATCAACTTGTCCTTCATAGATGACCTCTGCAGAGCTCGTAAGTCGAATCTCAAAGCGATTATAACCATTTTGGAGTGCATTTAGATTTGCTTCTGATTGCCAAAATAGAGTTTCTTCTGTTACGGGAACAGGACCCAGATAGACATCACCGATTCCTTCTCCGACCAGATAGCCAGCGTAGGCATCATTTTCCGGTGGAGGGGTGATAATTATCATCTCTAGAGTGAATAGTGAGTTTGCTTGCAAACCATCCAAAAAATACGCAGTTCCTTCTCCAGTCGGAACCCAAGGAACACTCGTCTCATCAGGAGATGTTTCTCCGTTTTCAGATTCAGAGCCAGTATCTGACTGTTTTTCTACCTCTGGGTCACAAGCTAAAAATATTGATAACAATAATATCATTAGAGCCTCCATTTCTTTGTCTTTTTTCTATTTTATCATGCTCAGTTTGATAGTAATTAGGATTTATTGTAATCCTTTAACAAAGTTATAGTATTCTCCAAAATAAGCAGGAGAAACTTGCTTGCCCATTTTGATTAATTCTCGAGCAATCGCTTCTACAATATGCCGCATTGCAACACGTTCTTTACGTGTAGAGGCAAGGATACAGGCATTGATGGCGGCAGAAACAATATTACCTCCAGCAATATCAAAGGATTTTGCAATTTTGGGGATATCCAGATCCGGATCTCTTGGAGCACCTTCCGGAATCGCCCGTTCCCACAGACGAATTCTCTCTGGAACACCCGGTAAAGGAAACTCAACTACAGCCCCAAAACGTCGGAGAAAAGCTTCATCGATATTGTCCAGAAGATTGGTAGTGAGAATAGCGCAGCCTTCAAATACTTCTAGACGCTGTAATAAGAACGCTACTTCTTGATTTGCAAAACGATCCTGTGCTTGTTTTACATCACCACGAGAGCCAAATAGAGAATCCGCTTCATCGAATAGGATCACAGCCGAGCCTCCTTCAGCTGCATCAAAGATTTCGCGAAGATTTTTCTCCGTTTCTCCAACCCATCGCGAGACGACAGAAGAGGTATCAACTCGGAACATGTCCAAACCGAGAGAATTAGCAATCACCTCTGCAGCCATGGTTTTTCCAGTACCAGGACCACCTGAAAAGAGAGCTTTGATTCCATATCCACGAGCTCGGATCTTATTTGCTCCCCAACGATGAAAGACGGTCTCCTGTTCTGCTAAATAATCAACAAGGCTTTGTAGTTGTGCTTTGATTTTAGGTGGCAGGATGAGATCCTCCCAACGATATCTTGGCACTACGTGTAGAGCGAGTCCTTGAAATTCAGGCCGAGAACATTCTCTTGCTGCTTCCCATAATACATCATCGGAGGGCTCAATACCTCCAGATTCAGCTTCTGCGCGATCAATAATCTGATCAATAGTTGTACCTCCAACAGAGTAAAATCTTTCTGCAAGAGTAGTTGCTCTGGATATATCCCAGTTTTTCTCACGTAGATGTTTTTCCCAAGAGGTAATTCTTTCATCTAGATTTGTTCGTCCGACTTTTACAGTGGCAGAAGGACGATCTGATCCTAAAAGTCCACTTAATGCTCTCCGATCAGCTCCTCCAACTAGAACTGGAGTGGGCAAAGTGGCTAGAGCGGCTCCAAGTGTAAGCACCTGTATCTTTTGTTGGGGTTCTTCTTGGGAGGAAGCAACATTGACAACATAAGGAAGAGCTTGTGATAACCGAAGCTCGCGAATGAGATCCCAGGGTTGCTCTAAAAATTGACGACATCGTTCTAAATCAATTCGGACCAAACGACGATTGATCTTTCTTGCGATAGAGATGGCAACACCTTCTCGACCTCCTGCTGTGGAACCAAGAATTGTTATGGTGACAGCCTTTTCGAGAGAATGAGATATTTCATTGATTCGATCACTTGTTTCCTGCGCAATTAAAGGGGCTCCTTCTGTATCTAGTGGTGTGAAGCCAAGACCAGAAGGTAATTCTTCTCCTTCCAGTAACCAGCGCAATAAACGACTGGAGGGGTGGACTCTTCTCGAGGTATGCGTGTCGGCACCATCAGGAGGATTTAAGAGCAAAAGACGATTTCTAATCAATGGGGCAGAGTTCATTAGACGAGATTGTAGAGCGAGTCGCTTCGTTCTTTCTGTTCGTAAAACACGTGTGGCCAGATCTACAGTGAGATATGCCTGATTTAGATTGTCATTGAGGTAGGCAAAGATCTTTCCGTAACCAGCTGAAATTTCCGCAGCGAGTGCAAGGAGAATTAAGTCAACATCATCGCCATCAAGAGAAAATGATTTGCGTAATCGCCCAATTTTTCCATTCAGGTCATCTCGCAGAACAGTGGAAGAGCCAATGGCATCATCGAGTCCATCGGGGGCCTCCATGTAATCAATCTCTCCGTGGGCGCGCAATAGTGCATCTACTTCATCATCTGTAATGACTGAGCCCCAGAATTGTCCTTTGGCTCGAATGGCTGGTCTGGCACGTTGTCTTCGCACTGCTCGTAGTAGTAGTAAATCAGTTCGCCGCAATCTTCTTGCTAATTCTTGAAAGATGGAAGCCATAGACTATTGTCCAAATCCTTTGGATGCTCCGCCTCGACTGACTTCATCTTGATGTTTTGTATCGTAATTATCCATCAGGATATCAACCAACATTTGAACGATTTCAGCGTGGGGTTTGCCTTGTTGTAAAAGGGCCTTGTAGCCATCAATAGCTGTTGGGGCTTTCTGAAAACTAGAGCCTCGTTTTGTATCTCCTTTGTTTTGTGCTTGCCCTTCAGACGGCGGTATAATATTTTCCGCTTGTGCAAATAGATCGTCTGCATTGGTAGGAAGAGCATCGGCCCGACCTCCGGTCGCCTTATGAAAAACCATTGCTTCTATCGCACGGGCTGCTATTTCCTCAGCATCTCGAACTGTCGAGCCAGCGACACCACCAGAGTGTTTTTTATGGTAGAGCTCATGAGCATAGAGTGCTTGATCTTCAGCTGATGAAAGATCAAAATTGGAGTTTACGATAATTTCACCATCCATCGTCATCGCACGCGCACCTACAGCATTGAGCGCCTCATCTGCGAGTCCTCCCTGAAAAACGTCACCATGAGACGCTGTCGTCGATCTGAGATCGGGTGTTTTCTTTTGAACTTGGGGAACGAAATCTTCACCGATAATTCGTTTTTTTCGTTTCATTATTTCTCCAACAGAAGTGCTGTCACTACATACCAGGAACAACCAATTTTAGGAGCATGATGTTAGCAAAATATCATACAACCATGAGTGTAGCATATATTTCTAATCTTAAAAGCACCATTTGTGTAACAGAGATCCTAATATTTTTTCGTAGCGATCCATTTCTGAAATTTTGATAAATTCATCAGGCTGATGAGCAAGATCTATCGAACCTGGACCACAAATTATAGGAGAGCAACCCATTTGAGCAAATATTCCTCCATCCGTAGCAAAAGGGACTCCGATTGTTTTAGATGTGGGATGTTCTTTTCGAATCGCTTGCTCTAACGGATCTGGAAGCTTTGTGAGTAGCGGATGTGCATGTTGGACTTCCTCGATCCAAATTCGTCCTCCTTTTTCAGCGATTTTTTCCTGTATGGGAAGCAAATTTTTATACAAGGGCTGTAGGAGTTCATGAATCGTATGTTCAGGCATAGGGCGAATACCAATGTGAATTTCAGCATTTTCGGGAATGATATTGATAGCTTCCCCCCCTTTGATCTGCGCAATATTAATAATTGGGGCTGAATTCGAAATGGAACAGGTTTGTTTTTGAAGCCATTGATTCCATCCGATAATGATCTGCCAACATTGAAACAGCCAATAATTAGCAGAAAGACCCAAATGAGGTTTCGAAGAGTGAGCAGCTCGTCCTTTAATTTTCAGTACAATTGTGCTATGACCACCGTGATGATGACAGATGTCTAAGCTGGTTGGTTCTCCGATTAGCATCGCTTTTGGAATCGGAAGATCAAAGGATTTGAGTTGTTTACGCATATGATCTGCACCGACGCATCCAACTTCTTCATCATGTGTGAAGGCGAGTGTAATTCCCTTTTTAAGATTATGAAGAGGGAGTTGCTCAAGTAGAGAATATACAATGGCGATAAATCCTTTCATATCACAGGAGCCTCTACCATAAAGTCGATCATCTTTGATTGCAGCTTTAAAAGGATTTGTACTCCAATTTTGCCCAACGACAGGGACTACGTCCATATGACCACAAAGACAGATTCCATCAGCAGAGGGTTCGCCAAATTGGATGAGTAAGTTTTGCTTGGTTGAAGATGTTTGTAATCGATGGACGGTTCCACCTAACATTTCTCCTCGTTCGGCTAATTCATCGACAAAATCAACAATAGGATTGACCGATATAGTTGGAAAAGAAATAAAGCGTTCTAAATTTTCAATTGATTTCATTCCTCTTTTCCTATGTCAGATTGTTCCTTCTCTGTGTCCATTTCCGGAAGCTGTTCTTCCTCTAGTTCTTCTTCCTCTTCTTCCTGATTGTTATTTTGATCATCATCATCTAGATCGTCTTGCTCCCACCAATAATTGTAGGGAGTAGTTCTTTTTAGTGGTGCAGCTTTTTCCATCGTGTCTCGAATATTTAATATTTTATCGGCAATTGATATCTCTTGGGGAAGACGAGTTGCTGGACATACCTCAGGGCCTTCTCTCGTGAGCTCTATTGGGGCGTTTCCGCCAGAACGTTCAACTTCGTTTAGGCGATCGCTGACCATTTTAGGCATATCATCGTACGCAATTTTTTCCTGCTCTAGCGCCTGCTCTAGTAGAGCCTTCCCTTTTCCTAGATCTCCACGACACATCGCTTGTGCAGATCGTTTGAATAATTTTGCAGCTTCATGCCAGCGTGTTGCTTGTGGAAGATGGAAGCCTTTTTGTCCCCTTGCTAACTCTCGAAACCATTTCTCCTTATTTTTCATTTCATCAACCTCGATTCTTTGAACCGCTTGAATATTCTTTAGGTGTTGGATGATGAAGGAAAGAAGCTGGTCGCGAGTGTTTCCCTTTTGTTTGATCTGATCCTGAAGAGAATCATTGCCCATTTTGCCAGAAATCTTTTGCAATATTCTGGAATCTAGATCTCCAGAGCGTTGTCCTGCTCCTCGATTAGAATGGCTCATTCTGGATGTTGTTTTTTGATTTTTATTTTGGGATCGCATGAACTTTCCAAAGAAAAGAAAAAATATTTAGAACCTTGCATCATGCAAAATAACACATAAGTTTTATCTATGAAACGAGTGATACAAAGATTAAATGTCTATATTTATGGTGATCGTTTGCACAAAGCGAAAACCATTGAGATCATTTACAAGGAAAGATCGGAAAGAGAAATTAAATCCTCCGTTGATATACCTGAGCACACACGAAAGACTTTTGGTAATCAAAGAGATATTCGCAAAAAAGCAGAAGCGAGTCCAAATGCTCCCCTATTAAAGAGGCTAAATCGGAATCCACAGGTTCTAGATACGGTTCGATTCTCCAGAGAAAAACTTCCTCGTTTTACACTTGCTGAAAGAAAAATTACAAAATTTCCAAAAATCGCAGAACAATTATTGCAGCAAGATCGAAAAGTTCGTAAGATACAGCCTATGAAATATCATATACGTGCAAAAATGCCATCGCTTCCAAGGCTTGAACCCTGGTTGCAAGAATACGGAAAAATATCAGAGGAGTATCCGTGAGTTCTAATTTTATGGATAATATTCCCGCTGGTCCAATGTCAGGTCGTGACATTATTGGCGATGTCACTGAGGCAATTAAGAAGTTTATTAAGGATGGTTGGAACGAGTCTACTTCTCTATCAATTGAAGAAAAGCTAGACAAGACCTCGATGGGTAAAACAGATCAATTTGCTTTTGTCTATATGTATCGTTTGGCTCACAATCCTAATTTACAGAATCGAAAGCGCTTTCGTCAGGCGCCAGTCTTTCTAAATGATTCACCTGAATCAGGAAATATTTATATGCATCGACCTCCGCTCTTGGTTGATTTATATTATTTGATTACGGCGCATGCACAATTCCCCTCTGAGACAGCGAAGATTTTGGGGTGGTTATTGTTGCGGCTCAATGAAGCAACTCATTTAATCTATAGACCTCGGAGATTTATGCTACCAAATGGTAGAGATGTGGATAGTCTAGGTAGGGATTATGATGAGAATGTTCCTTTAGAAGAGGAAAACTTGGTTATAGAAAAAGTATCTCTTGCACTTGTAGACGATCTTACTGTTGGTGATGCGATTAATATGTTTTCTTTGCATGAAGCGCCATACCGTCCTTTTTTAACGTATAGAGCGCGCATAGCAATTGATGGTCCTTTGGTTCATGCTCCGAATGGAACCAAGGTTGTTATGGAGCGTGGAAAACAAAATTCGACAAGGACTGCAGATAACAATACAAGACCAAATGGACGTCCAATAGCGGGTAAACCACAAAAATCTAAGGACCGCCCACATGATTTTCGTCGTGATTATGATGATTACGAAAACTAGAACACAACTACAATATAAAACAACTAGGAGAATACAATAATGGAATATTCAACACCAGGTGTATACATAAATGAGGTCGATTCTGGCCCAAAACCGATCGCTTCAGTTTCAACATCAAATCCCGGATTTATTGGCGTTTTCCCGTTTAATCCTAAGATCGATGCTGTAGCCGTGATTGGGAGTGATGGTGCGAAGCAAATTTCTGGAAAGGTTCTGCCACAATTGGTAGACAAGTCTGGAAAAGTTAAGGGTGATAGTCAGGAGACTTTTGATGCACTTTCTGAGTCAATGGGCTTGAAAAAGAAAGATGTAAAAGATGTTGCCAAATTCTTAGATATCTTTGGAGCAAAATCTACTGGTAAAGATGGTGTGAAATTTACAGAAGAAAAGGGTGGTAAAGTTAAGATTGCATTTCAAGGACAACAGGTTGTTGCTCCAAGAGGAGTTGTCGACGTAAAAGGCGCTGTACTCACTGATGATGATGCACAGCTAGAAGAATTATTGAATAATCTTACGGCGACATTCTCTTTGACTAAGGTTCAGGCGAAAACCGCTGAAGATATCCTAGGAGTCTATGGCTTGAAATTTGAGTCGGCAGAGGGAACTTCTTTACAGGATGTTTATTCTGTACCACCAATGGCTATCACAAATAAAGGTGAGTTCTTCCGCTGGTTACAGGCGTTCTTTGCTCAGTACTTAATCGAAACTCGTGATGTAGTTGATCTAGTGGGTCAAGAGTATGATGATGAAGACGAAGCAGCAGATGCCGTGTTTGAAGCGTTGAAATCTGATCCAATGTTAAAAGAAGAGTTCTCTAACTTCTTAAGTCAAGAAACTGTGTTCAATTTTGTTGCCGCGATTGATGGTTTCTACGCTAACGGTGGTGGTAAATGCTACGTATATTTAATGGGTGCTCAAGATGTTGGTACCTCATTGCAGGAAAATCAAGCAGATAAGATTGGTCTTTTTGCTTTTGATGACATTGACGATATGGCACTGATAGCTGCTCCGGGAACGCAACCACATCAGCAAAAAGAGATGCTTGAGTATTGTGAGATTCGCAAAGATCGTTTTGCTGTTCTGGATGGACCAATCGTTTCTACTGGTTCAATGGATATTCCAGCCTCTGCAAAAGGGTATGGTGCGATGTATGTACCTTGGTTCAAAGTGACGAAGCCTTCTTGGTTCAAAGGAGATCAAAATATTTCGATTACAGGACCAAATCGTCGGAAGATCATCAAGTGTCGCTCTGAAAATGGCGTGCGAAAAGAAGTCTATGTTCCTCCATCGGGTCATCTTTGCGGAATTATGGCTCGCGTTGATGGAGAACGTGGTGTTCATAAAGCTCCAGCAAATGAGCTTGTTATGGGTATCACGGGTCTATCTCAAACCATTAATCGTTTGGAGCAAGCACAATATAATGATCGCGGGATTAATGTTGTTCGTGAGTTCAAAGATCGTGGAATCCGTGTTTGGGGTGCGAGAACATTGGCAACCAAATCCGATCCTTCTTGGAAATATATCAACGTTCGACGCTTGTTCATTATGATCGAGCAGTCAATTATGCTTGGATCACAGTGGGCTGTTTTTGAGCCGAATGATCAAACTCTATGGAAGAAATTAACTCGTGATGTTCGTTCTTACTTGATGCGAGTATGGCGTTCTGGGGCATTGTTTGGTGCAACACCAGAAGAAGCATTTTACGTGAAATGTGACTATGAAACCAATCCACGATATTTGATTGATGCCGGTCAGGTGAATGTTCAGGTTGGTATCTCTCCAGTTAAACCTGCCGAGTTTGTTATTTTCAGTATTGGTCAATGGGATGGTGGAGCTTTAATCGAAGAGTAATTCCCCTTGATTATGTTTGCTGGAGCTTGATAGACCTTGATAACAATTTTAGCATGCTATCAAGCTCCGGTGTCTAACTTCACTTGAGACGTTCCCATCACGTATCAAGCAAACCTATAAAAAACATGGAGTAAACAATGCCTACAGAAGAACTGTTTGGTGCCTATCACTTCCTCTTGGAAATCCAAGGGATTATTAGCGACAATAAAATCATCGTTGGTGGATTCAAGTCCGTATCAGGAATGGATTCAGAGACTGAGATTGTAGAATTTAAACAAGGTAATGACATGGTTGTTCGTAAGAAGCCTGGTCGTACCACTTACGCAAATATCGTATTAGAGCGTGGTTATACAGCTACTGATGACCTTTGGCAATGGCGAAAAAATATCGAAGACGGTAAAATTGACCGACGTGCTGGTTCTGTTATCATCTTAGACCAAGATGGAACAACTGAAGTTGCTCGTTATAACT
>JACLAC010016341.1_pt1 | contig 10423 bp, 6 predicted proteins | sample 8027881 | NCBI WGS metagenome assembly JACLAC01 (sample SAMN15725517, study PRJNA655200) | protist metagenome | isolation source: fluorescence activated cell sorting (FACS) single amplified genomes of... | place: Spain: Blaines Bay Microbial Observatory, Mediterranean Sea | collected 2016-01-19 | reverse complement strand
TGAGAGACGAGGCAGAGCACCGACGCAGGCTTCAGCAGCAAAAAGCATTGGAAGAAAGGGAGGGGCAGCAACGAGAGCGCGAAGAAAGGCGGCGCAAAGAAGGGCCCGACAATGAACGAAGGCGGGACAACAGGCTGGACAGCGAAGCGGAGGCTCGAGAAGACCACCCCGGTGGCGGCAACCCAAGTTCCAGGGGGGAAGCAAACGAATGGCAAGGAAAGCGCAGGGAGGCTTCTCGCGCCCAGGATGGGAAAGGCAACAGCGATAGTGAGCGTGACGACGACTGGGGAAATTACAGCTTCGAATCAAAAGATAAAGCCGTTCGACCCTCTCAGCGCGGCCGCGTGGCTGTGAGAAGAGCTGCGGGAAGCGAGGACACCAAGGGCAGCAGCACGAGGAGGAAGGAGGAAAGCGACTCGGTGTCTGATTACACCGGGCAGCATGAGGAAGACCGTAGAAGCATAGTTTCCAGCACCCCGTCCTACCGCGCGCGGATCAAAGACTGGGAGCGCAGGCAAAAAGACGAGACCGAGGGGAACAGTCGCCCAGCATCGTCAAGTCGAGCACCATCGTCCCGGTCTTCAAAAAACTCATTTTACAACGGCCACAGCAGCAGCGACAACAGGAGAAACGGTGGGCACAAGTTGTCCATGCACGAGCGCCTTGTCGAGAAGCGCGAACGGCAGGCCAAAAGAATGGACGAGCAGGCTCGCCTGGGCGGTGATCGCAGCCTAGCGGAAAACGGCAATAAACATCGAGGGGAGGAAGGCGACGAACGCCTTGGGGGCGCTTTACCGAGCCGATACCGGGAGCCCGCGCGCTCCAAAGACCCTTACGATCTGTCCGTGGACGATGACTGGAGCAGTCAAAGAAATCATGAAAAGCGCCAGGAGGAGCAACGCTTAGAGCGTGCGCGAAAAAAGGAGAGACGTGCAAGGAGGCAAGAAGACGAACGGCGGCGGCGGCGGCGGCGGCGGCATGAAGAATCAAGCGTGGAGTCAAAAGTGCAGAGGGAACGGCCACGTCGCCACAAGACCAGTCAAAGCGATTCCAAGAAGGCTGCACAGCCAGACCCTAGGGTTGGCCAAATGCTGGAGAACAAAGAATTCTCTGTCAGCCCATCGCGGTCAAGGAAGACCCGTTCCGATGACAAGTATAGCGACCGGCGTGCAAGCAGCAGGGAGCGCGATTACCGTGGCAATAAAGGCTCGGAAAGAAGGGAAAGGCCGCAGCGGCGCGAACACGCTGATCATGACGCTTTGAAACTCCAGCGACCCTCTAGTCGTGGGAGTTCCCGCATGAGCACCATTACCGGATCGCCACGGCGCCAAGCCCTTTATTTTGAAAACGAAATTAGGAGGCAGCAGACCCACTTGCGAAGGCTTTACGCTGCGGCGGAATGGATCACGTCAGATGCCCCAGAAGATCGCAGAGAAAGGGATGACATTGAAAACCAAATACAGGACGTCCTGTACTACATTGACGACCTAGAGGACCAGCTTCAAGATTTGAAGCAGGCATTGCAAGAGAATAGCTCCGATGGGGGAAGTTCCCGAAAGAGCAGAAATGACAGGCGCCCACGTGTGGCTATTAACATTGGCGACTGCGGCGATGCCGATGACCGTGGCAAAGATACGAGCCGATCGTCCAGCTCCCGCCACAGTTTTCAGCACTACATCTCGTTTGATGACTGAAACAAAATGGAAGGTCGTCTGGGGCTGGGGAATACTCCGCGGGAAAAGGCCAAAAATATGCACGACAGTGTCTAGTACGAATATATTTACTACGCGAATATGTACACATGTGATTTTAAAATTATTTTTTTATTTTAACTAAAATGGCTCCCTTGGCTTGCCAGCACAGATCCTACTCCTCTCTTTAGCGCCATGCCTGTTTTGGTTTCATCCTGCTCCTCTCCTTCGCTTTGGTCTTGCTGGCGTTGACGTGGTACCTGAGCCGAGTTGCTTCTTTCCGCATCCACTTTCGTATGTATTTGGAAGAATTTCCGTGCTTTCCCCCAATTCCCCTTATTGCGACATCTCCAACGGTCTTTCCATCAGCAGTTTTCACCATTGGATTTCCATCCCCATGCTCCACAAGAAATTCTAGTGCATCGCGCTCGTTGGCATACGCAGCGTAGTGCATTGCTGTCCATCCTGTAAGTTTTGCCCGGACGTTCGGGGAAATTTTCTCGTCCAGAACTAGGAATCGTATAACGGGCATATTTCCATTGCTGCTCGCCCGACGCAATTTTTCATTCAGTGCATTTGAAAGCGTTGAAATACTAAGCAAAGCACGTTTGGACTCCGGCGTTAGGCTCGCGGTGTACGTTCTCGTTTCTTCGTCGTCGTTAGTGGAATAGTGTGACGTACTGACCGTGTCAAGAATTGAATGACTCTTTTTCCAGCGAAGAGGAGTGGGTTGAAATTTTCTTGCTGTGACTGACTTTATAGGCGAGACCGCATACAATTGTGGTTCATGTTGAATCGATTGTATGGGGTGAATTTCACCTTGGGCACTTGGTTCCATCAACTGCTCTAAGCCAATACCAGGCCCCTTTTCCGCAGTGGAATAATTTCCACCGGTGGATCTTAACGAAACCCAAGCCGGCGAATCCTTTGCAAGCCGAGATCGTTTTTGAATTCCCACCATTGCTTGCCGTTCGCGTCTTTTTACTTCAAGGTCCCAACGCTCCATAAACGTACGCGTTGGCCCTGACGCCAACTCAGTCGGAGTAGTGCCATCAAATGCGGCAGCGTGCAAACAGGCATTTTTCTCTGTCAATAAGTATCTAACTATTTTCTCGTGTTCGGTTTCCTCGTGGTCATCGGCATTGTGGGCAGCAAAATGCAAGGCCGTCCAGCCTGTGACCAAGCAACGCGCATCGACCTGCGCCCCCCCCATGTTTTTCTATGCAAAACTTTACTTTCTTTAAATTTCCAACTTTGGCAAACCATCGCAGCTCATCATTGATTCTTGAATCAGGACCCATGATCCTTGAGACGTTCTCTCGGGCCGCATGGTCCCGATCAAGAATGTATGGGCCGTCTTTGCTAAAGTATTTAAATGGATCCCGACGGGCCGCCCGGGGCAACATTCGTTTCAAAGACATATGCAAAAAGCTGGTTTCTGGGCAATTACATGAACGCCTGTATTCTCCGCCAACGATAATTTATATTATACTCGTACACAATCAATCTAACAACCAAAAGTACTCTATTGAAACCTTAATAATTTTGTGCTTGTCCGTTACGTACATTTTCATATTTTGTTTATATAGAGATAGATAAAAAAAAGAAGAAGAGGAAGAGGGTGGGGAGAGCTAGATATTAAGTTAGGGTTATATATATTAGATTGATAGGACCGACTACGGTATGATATGACACGATACCGGTAGTCTATGAAAAGAAGAAGCAAGAAAAAAAGAAGAACTCAAAAAAGGGAAGACTACCTGGTACCAGGTACAGGTACATAATATACCAGGTACTACCACAGGTATTAATATTAAAATTGGCACTAATACCAGGTACGGGGTTAGGGTTAGGGCCAGCAGCCAGCAGGCCCCAAAAGAAAGCAACAAATAATAAAGATGCAAAATTGGATCAATATGCAAATAATAAATATTTGCTGCAACACAGTCAAAAGAAAGCATTGGCCGAAGAACTTCGAGTTTATGAGAAACTTCACCAGGAATGGCGCGCATCTCGTGGGTTGTGTCTTTCGAGGAATGTTGATTACAAAATACACACGTTTGCTACCAAATTTTCTCATAGGCGAAAAGCCCATCTTCATGTGGGACTTTCCTCCATATTCATATCCGACACACACACACACACACACATACACACACAACCGTTACATATGAGTGCAAAATAGAACACACGCGACACACACACACACACGAGATATGCAGGGCATCATCTTGGGCATTCGGTGTCTCCGGCCTCTCCGGGGATTTTGGCTCGTCTGGCTCTGCGTTTCAGCCGCAGTAGCGTCCAGTCCACCGAGACTAGACTCAGTGTTCGTCGACATCGCCGCGGCGCGGGCGGGTGGGCTTGACGGCAACGGGTGGGACGTCGAGTTGGCGGCTATGCGAAAAGTTGGTATCTCGAGTATTGTTACCAAGTTCAGTGCGTACAACCACCAGCACCGGGAGTCGCCGGAAGCAAACGCCACGTACCCAGCGTACTACGCAACGCGCTTGCCGTGGCTTTCGCAGGTGGGAGGCACTGACCGGGTGGAGCTGCTGCTGGGGGCGGCCGACAGGGCGAACTTCTCCGTGCATCTCGGGCACTGGGAAGATATGGCGTGGTTCAACGCTTCCTATCACAACGCAGACTACCTCCGGGCGATCACAAGGCGGTGCGTGTCCGTGTGCTCCGAGCTGGTCTCACTATACGCCCACCACGCGAGTTTTGTCGGACTCTACGACCCGCAGGAGCCCTCACCAAACGACTGGAATCGCAGCGTTGCGGAGACCAACCTCGTTGCTGATCTGTATTTTACCCCAGTATGGCGCTGGGGCAGTGAGCGTGGTTACACCACCAGCACCGCTCCCTTCACGAACAACCACACAGACCCAGCATCCGTGGCGCGCTGGTGGGACTACATGCTCACACGCACGGGACCAGGCACGCTATCTGCAGTCTGGTTAGACGACGACCAGGCGACGAACTTTTGGACGCCGGAGGGTCCGATCCCTTGGATGAGGGCGTTTCGAGCTATGGTCGATGAGCGAGGCCACAAGGTGTCAGTGTTTTCCGACTGCGTCGATCACGGACACGACGACACCCCGCAGCCTATTGACCATTTCGTGGCACAGCTTCGTGCGGAAGCGCCCTTCGTGGACGGCTTCACCACATTCGAGTGGTTTTTTTACTTTTCTCCCTTTTCTGGTGCACAGCAGAAGGTGTTCTACTCCGCGTATGCAAAGTATGTAGGGGAATTCTCAGGAGCTGGAGCAACACCAGTGATGGAGGCAGCGGGATTGAATGGTCTTCGTGCCGGGCAGCGTCGGAAGAGGTATACAAACCCTGTGCTTGATGCTGACTTTCCGGATCCTGCCGTGCTCCGCCTTCCCGACGGCAGTTTTGCCGCCTTTGCAACCGAAGGAGGTGGGGCTAACATTCAGTGTGCCACCTCACCGGACCTCGTTACCTGGACCTTGCAGCCGGACGCGCTGCCGATGCTGCCGTCGTGGGCCTGTTCGGACTGCCACCGGTCCTGCGCACCAGATGTGCACCATCGCGACTCTCGCTTCTACATGTACTTTTTAGCGTACGAAAATTCCACTCAACATCGGAACTGCATCGGTGTCGCAACTTCAGACAGTGCGACGGGACCCTACGTCGCAACGGACAAACCGATCGTTTGCGACGGCCCTGGCGTGACCGCCATGGATCCGAGAGTGCTGGAGCACGAGGACGGCAACGCCTACCTTTTTTACGGCTCGCACAGGGACCCTATTATGGTGTCTCAGCTCGATGCGACGTGGACCCGCCTCTCGCGGAACAGCGGAATCATTCCCACAATCGTTCCAGACACGTCGTCCTTTGGAAGAGTAGCAGAGGCGCCCTGGGTTTACAGAGACCGAGTCGGAAAGCTAACAATGTTATACTCCGGCGCGCAGTGCTGCGGTCCAAGCGCGCACTACGCGGTGATGGTCGCGCGTGCCACCCACCCGCTTGGTCCCTGGGAGAAGATGGGACCGTCCGGAGACGCTTCAGTGGTGCTCATGTCCAACGGGAATCGCGTGACAAATCCTGGTCACAACGCCGTGGTGACAGACGACGCTGGCATAGATTGGCTATTGTACCATGCCAACGAGGGGCCACAATGCAACCAATCATACTGCCCCCGCAAGCTGTATCTGGATCGGCTGTTCTACAACCGATCGGCTAACAACTCTGGGCCTGTCAGTGAAGACGACTGGCCGTGGACGGACGGCCCATCCTACCACCCGATGGATGCCCCCATACTATCATATAGCACGGAATCCTCTCTTGTACCCTAACTTTATTTTTAGATATATAGCTCGGCAAGTCACAAGGTGATTTGAATACACAATTAATTTAATACAATAAATAACAGCCAATTTTCTTGTTTTTTTTTATATTTTGTTTTTTATAATACATTTTTTGGAACAAATTATACCAACGGGTAGACACCGTCAAACAGCATGCCATTCTGCCCACAGACTTTGACGGTGGGGGGGCCACCTTTACAACCATTACCATCTAATGGGTTTATGTCAATACCGCACGGTTCTTTCCCTTCCCCAAACTTTGCCAACCGAATAAAACCGTCTTCTCCCCACAGCGGAGTCCACGAGTTGCGAACAATCCAGTAGTCGTGTCCATCTTCGTTTCCGTAGCCGACCAGCTGGACCAAATGGTCCAAGGTGGGGTTGGTCGCATTGCCGCCATTGAAAACGCCTGACTCGTAATCATGCCATGCACCCGCGTCCACACTGATTGCCAACGGTCCAACTGTTGCAACTGCGTTGATCATGTCACTGTATGAGTTTGACGTAACCGATACATGGCCGGTAATTTTCGCCGCGGCCATCGGTCCGCCGTGATGCGGCGAGGCGGGCGGAAGAGGAAGCCCATGGCATTTCCCTGCTTGGCCAGTTCCTGATATGTACGGGTAAGTGTACTCCCCTGGTATGCCTCCAAGCTCTTTAAGGCGTGTGTACGCTAGCTCTGCTGTGCCGCCCTGGCACCCACCAGTCCCGCCGCACTGCTTTGGGTTCGGGGTGCAATCAAGTATAAACTGTTCCGAGAGCTCTTGAAGGACACCCGTCTTAATGGCCACGTGACTCTCAATGGTTTCCGTCGAAGCAAACGTCCAGCAAGACCCACATTGTCCTTGGTTCTTCACCGGCGTCAAGACATTTTTCGAGCGCCAGTCAACTGACTTTGGTAGACTGGAAATGTTTGCTGAAAATTTAGACCCACTTAACTGCCGTCGCTTATGGGATTGGTACAGCAAGCCGGAGTGCATCCCCTTGAAACTATTCAGCTCCTCCATCGTCCGGTCCGTCATGAAATTGACCCCTCTCTTCCAAGTGTACAGGTCATTGTGGTTGTGCTTCAGTATCGTATCAAGCCGTTCCGAAAAGATTGACTTTCGCATTGCCTTTTCGGAGGAGGATCCGTAGACCTTTCCAAATTCTTTCACGTATTTCTCAAAGGTATACTGAGGGCTGAGCTCAAACCATTTAGTAGCTTTTGTCGCACCGACCGTCGAGGCAACGACGAGGCAACCTAGGAGGAGAGTTGTCAAACGAATCATATTGAATTGTACTACGAAGTGAAGAAGATGTCGATCCTTTGCTAGATGAATAATAATTTTATAGTTAGCATTTCTATCTGCCTTACTGGTATTTAATTAAAGACCAGAGAAAACATATAAATATGGATAAGCAGCTGTAATTGGAAATGAAACAACATTCATTCAAAAGTTTTACTTAAAAGTGTGGTAGTATCAGTGTAATAAATAATATACTTTTGTATTTGTGAAAGACTAAGGAGAACTTTTGTTACTTAATATACACTTCGACTTCTTCAGCCATTTTGAACAACTACTCAAAGGCTTGCCCACTTGCTTTGAACCATACGTACTGGTATGGACTGCAAGGAGGGGCTTCGATGACAACAACTCAGAAACCGTAGGCGTCGCTGATCACGATTCAGTACTTCTTTTGTTGACAACTAACAGGGCTTTAGCATTGAACCGTTTAACTGCCACACAAGCTTGAACAAAGCTTAAACACTTCTGGAGTTAAACGTATCCGATGCATCAACCTTGATTTGGTCAATCAAGTACATACCGTAATTGGCACGCGCTAACAGAAAATGAACGATGACATTTTCTACCCCTTCTCAACACAACAGTAATTTTGAATTACGTGGTGTTGGAGACTGCAAATAGCATGGCGCCCTTAAAGGTAGTCATCTCAAGGTGACTAAACGAAATCGAAATAAGGATATTCAGACAACTGAAAAACTCAGTCTGTCAATCCAACAACAGAATTACTTCTGCGGAAGCGTCGATGATTGCAACTAACACAATTAAAGTATAGAAGAATCATGTCACAGAACATATCGAAACTATGCACACCTTGCTCGCAAAAGACCCTGACGAAGATATTCAAATGGGCCTCGATGCAGTGGCTTTGTGAAAATATCGGCGATGTTGTCTTTGGTGTGAATTTTATGCATGTCGATGCAGCGACCTTCGTGGTCCTGCAATAAGGTCAGTTTTAACATACAATGTTTTAGTCTCTTGGAAGTCTTGTTTCCACGGACGTTGTCGAGCACGGCTTGATTGTCGCAGTGCAGTGGTGTTGGCGGGAGCTGGACACCGAGCAGCTCATGTAGCAAATTGCGTATCCACATTATGTCCATTGTAGCAACTCCAGCTGCATAGAGTTCACTTTCACAGGTAGACTGTGCGGTCGCTTTTTGTTTCCGTGATACGGATAATATTGGTGTCTTATTCAGCATAACGGTATAGCCGGACGTAGACTTGTAGCCTGATTCTCGCTTGCCCCAATCTGCATCAACGTAGGCTTGTAGATCGATTTTCCCTTCGACTTTTGGGATGGTGATTTGCAGGGACTTTGTTGCTTTGAGATATCTCAGAATTCTTTTTGCACCTTTCCAATGAGCCGCCGTGGGCTCTTTTTGGAAACGGGCGAAGTAGAAAGTCGAGAATAGTATGTCCGGCCGCGTGAAGCGTGCTAAGTGGCTAAGAGCTCCAATCAAGCTGCGATAGGGCGTAGCCGCATCGAGAGGCGGACTATCTACCTTCACAGGTAGCATGTCTCCTGGAGCAAGCGGGGTTGAGCACGAGTGCGACTCAGACATTCCGAACGTTGAAAGCATATTGTCTATGTACGCTGTTTGATCGATTGTTATTGATCCGTCCTTATTTCTCGTTATATTGAGACCAAGGTACCACTCCAATTGTTCGAACGTGGTGATGGCGAACCCTTTTGATTCTAGAATTCTTTTGAGAGCACCTATGTCTTTATTGTTGGATGCTACTATTACGTCGTCTACCCAGGTGGCTAGGTACGTGACGGATCCGTCTGCTTCAGTCTTGTGAAATATGCACTGGTCGAATTTGCATTGGGTAAAACCCTGTTCCAAGAGAGCCTTCCTTAAATCGTTCCACCATAAGTGTCCGGCATTTTTCGTTCCGTAAAGAGATTTATGTAACTTGACGATTTTATCTGGCGGTACGTTGAATCCATATGGCGTGTCTATGTAGACAGGGAACTTTTCAGGCATTAACGAGTGGAGGAATGCTCCTTGAAAGTCGAGCAAATGTAGCGACAGGCCTAGATGTACAGCGAGTACGAGGAGCATCAGAATTGATGACAAAAACGCCACCGGGGCGAAGGTTTTGTCATAGTGCTCCATGTACGTTTGGTTGTACCCTTTTGCCACTAGACGTGCTTTGAATTGTTTTACGTCTCCGTTTTTATCGTGCTTGGCCTTGAACACCCACTTTGTACCTATGGTACGTTGGTGACGCTTTCTGTCTACGATTTTAAACGTTTCATGCTTGTCTAAATTTTGAAGTTCGATTTGGGTGGCTTTTTCCCTTGAACCGTTTAACTGCCACACAAGCTTGAACAAAGCTTAAACACTTCTGGAGTTAAACGTATCCGATGCATCAACCTTGATTTGGTCAATCAAGTACATACCGTAATTGGCACGCGCTAACAGAAAATGAACGATGACATTTTCTACAGTGTGTTATTAATATTGTTCTGTGTGATTGATGATTGAATGAGATGTGATATGATCAACAAACTTCTTTATATTTACTACCTGGTTTTAGTACCGTACCGTACCTGGTTAATACCTCCCTACCGGTACCTGGTATTATACCAGGTACACAGGCACAAAGGAGTAAATAATATCAGTGGAACCTTCGATTTGAGTCCTTTCGTAATAGTTCGGTACAGTTATTAATATAATACCAGGTACTATTGGAACCTTGTACCTTACCGTACTTGTTGTAATTTATTAAACAGCCATCTTCAAATAAATTTGGTACAAAAAATATTTAACCAACAGGACAGGCAAGGATTGTAACATTTGTGTAAACGTTGGTTTGATTGTTGAAATTTCTTGTCGTTGTGGAGATAATGTCACTCGTTGGTATGTTACCGTCGACAAAATATGCAATCATCACTTCGTAACAGGTCAGCGCTACCAACATAGCACCCGGGATGGTAATTGCCCACCCCCACAGAATTTTCTTTAGAACGGTAAAGTCGAGCTGGGACTTTCCGACAAGGTCCGTCCCGCAAGAAACTCGGCACGTATCCAAGAGTTTGCCAGCTATTCCAACGCCAACAACCGAGCCGACCAGGCAGTGGGATGTACTGACGGGAAGGCTCAGG
>JACLAC010010209.1_pt1 | contig 10424 bp, 8 predicted proteins | sample 8027881 | NCBI WGS metagenome assembly JACLAC01 (sample SAMN15725517, study PRJNA655200) | protist metagenome | isolation source: fluorescence activated cell sorting (FACS) single amplified genomes of... | place: Spain: Blaines Bay Microbial Observatory, Mediterranean Sea | collected 2016-01-19 | reverse complement strand
GATTTTTTGATGTGCGGCGTCACGCCAACTTCTGATGCTCGCAAAACGTCGCGTAGAACGTGCTGTGGCAAGAATGAGTGAAATAGGTCCGCGTTTCTGTACACAAAGCACAGCGTCTCGATACGCACCGTCGTGAACGTTCGATGAAAGTCGCTGTTGTCCCCACCTGTGCTCGGTATTGTCCAAACGACGTTCCAACGCGTGCCTTCGGCTGCTTTTAAAATAGGGAGGTCAGCCCACGTTTCCGCGCCATCGGATTTGAACACCACAGCGCCGTATTTCCACCGGCCTGCTTTCGTCGCTCGCAACACCAAAACTTCGTACGATTTCCCGTCATCGAACTCCATTTTGAGCACAGAGCCCAGCGGTGGGTGTTGCGGGGCACCAGGTGCCGTGCTGGCCTTGGCGGGCGAGTGATGCTCAAACCATCCACGCACGTCCGTGAGCGATGCCCAGTGCTTCTCCGCCGCCAGCACGTCGAGCGTTGTTGATTCTTTGCCGCCTTTGGGTGGGCGCACGTGCAATGAGAAGGTTTGGTCCGTTTTGAGCGTGCTGTACCGCCAACCGGTTTTGTGTCCTGCCTCCATCAGTGCAAGGTACGCTGGGCGGAAATTCGAGAACACGTACAGGAAAATTGGGTACGTGATGGCGCTGGATTCGAGCACGGCCTTCCATCGTCGCTGATCTTCAAACTCCATGGTACGCAATGCCTCGATCGTCACGGGGTCGTCCACATCGACTTTGATCGTGCGGAGTTTGTCGAGAGCAAAGTCGTTCATCGCGCCGTGTGAGATCACACGCCCCAACCCATCAAACGGTAACGCCGTCATGGGTGCCGTCGCATGCTCGATTCGACGTTTCCGCAAGGATGTTTGGTCACTAAAAGATGCGGATCGTCTCAAGGACATGACACCGCACCGAAGATGTTCTCCATGTGAGGTCTGCATCTGTGCTACATTTATAATCGCACCTCTGGACGAAGACCATAAAAAAACGAAAACGGGCATACATCGCATCAAAAAGTGTTAAGCAGAAGTGAAGACGAAGGGTATGTATGCCCGTTTGGAAGCAAGGATTGTTGAGGGCATACATCGCATCAAAATGTGTGAAGCAGAAGTGAAGACGAAGGGTATGTATGCCCGTGTGGAAAGCATGGATTGTGGAGCACATTGCATCGCAAATTTGAGGGGATGATGAAGGGCATACAATGCCTTCCTTTCGTATAGTGAGTGAGTTTTTTTTCGTGCTATGTTTGCCCATCTGTATAGCATGAGAAGGACAAAAATATCGAGAATGAATGAATGAATGAATGAAGCACGCTGGACTGCGTTAATAATGTACCACTCTACATAGTAGTAGTAGATCTCTATGATAGTACGATGAGTACAGTGAGCAAGGTGATGATGATGGTGAGGAGCGACCAAGGAGTTCTGATGTCGCGCCGTCGTGCTGGCCACCACTCCCAGAGTCTTCCAGAAGCCGTCGTGGCAGCGGAATGGACACGTGCAACGAGGTGCCGCTGCTGGATCACGTCGCTGCAAAGCGGCACACATACACCTGCAGATGCCGCTGAGCACCGCTGATGATCGGTGGTGGAGAGACGTGCGATTCGCTTTGGGGCGTTCCTGCTGGCGGGACCGTGCGCGTCTACGCCACTGTCTCTGCCATCGGTGGCATGGTGCTGGTGGCCCGCCAAGGATGTCTATAGGTGGGCACAGGCTGGCAGAGAGAGGCAACGATTCAGTACGAGGGCACATGGTTTCTGTCGAAAACCACGCGAACGAAGGGAAGAGATCACTTTGATGCTGGGGGCGTGGAGCATCCGTCTGCGGTGTCGTGCACTGTCCACTGCGTTGGGGGCGTGGGCGTGTGGCCGCGTGTTCTGGATGCAGGTTGCAACCGGGAGCCCCCGTGAGGGTGCGGGGGCTGGCGGCAGCGACCCGCTCCACACGTCGAGGGAGGCATGCTGGTGTGGATGCCCTGCGCCCGACTCTTCCCAGCCCATGGTCCGCGATTTCGTCGCGTGTGTGGTATATATACGACGCCACCTGCGCTGACCCGTGCAGACGATGAAACGCCTTCGAGAAACCGACCTCCTCGTGGACAGCCTCGCTCCCGCCGTCGCAGCCTCTTTCGCTGCGGATCGTGAGCGGTCCACGCGAATCTTCCGGATGGAGGAGTGCCCTGACGCGGCGCACGCGTTGGTCGAGAGCGGACTGCTGGTCGACGGCGTCGTGTTCGCCACGCCCCCGTCGCCACTGGCAAGGGCCCCGCCGTCGAACGTCGCCATGAAGCAGGACGGGCAGACGACCGAAAACCCAGCAGCGAAACGGCTCGTTGAGTGGAAGACGGGGCAACGCACGACGCCGTACTGGCTCACGCCTCGCGTCAAGAACCAATCCGCCTCGCGCGTTCTCACAGCGCGGTGCGTCAGCGACCTCCCCACGCAACTCAGGTTCGAAAAGACGTACGTCGAGCGCTTCACGCCCGAAGTGCGTGGAACCGTCGTCAGTCCAGAGTTCGGCGAGTGGATGATGGGTCTGCCCCGCAACTACACGGACTGGACGAGTCGCGACGTCGAGCCGTTGCCCCCGCTTGCGGAGGAGCCCCCGCTGCGGAGCCTCGACCTGTTTACGGGCTGCGGTGGGCTCACGCTGGGCATCCGTCGCTGGGCGCGCCCCGTGGCGTACTGCGAGGCCGATGCCCAAGCCCGGCTCATTCTGCAGTCGCGGATCGACACAGGCCACCTACCCAACGCGACAGTGTTTGATGACGTGCGGACGCTGACTGAGGAGGGGCTCCGGACGGACTTAAGCGTGCCTCGAGATGAGCCCCTCTCTCGTAGCATCGACGTCATCGTTGCTGGCTTTCCATGCCAAGATCTCTCTCGAACGGGGACGCGGAAGGGTCTCGACGGACCACGGAGTTCGCTCTTCCACCGCGTCGTGGAAATCGTGGACTTTGTTCGCCCGCCTCTCGTTCTGCTCGAGAACGTGCACACACTGCTCTCGGCCAAGCATCACACGGCATGGAAGGCTGTGCTCCGCGCCTTTGACAGGCTCGGATACGACGCCCGGTGGCGGGTGCTGCAAGCAACGCACGGCGGGGCACCGCACCAACGCAAGCGGTGGTTCTTGCTCGCCATTCATCGCGGCGTCGTCCCTAAGGCGTCGCCACAGTGGGCCCCTCTGGGCGACCAAGCCAAGACGGCGTCGACGTGGCCGGAGCCCCCACCGCTGGAACGCAGGATGCACGACCACGACTTCGCCGCGACGGGGCGTGAGACGCGGATTGGGACCGCCAAGCCCCGTCTCGCCGCCATCGGCAACATGGTGTGCGTGCCGCAAGCAGCAGTGGCAATGCACATGCTCTTGTTCGGTTTGAAGCACCGCGTTTGAATCGCTTCGACCGGATCTGCGGACGGGCATACAGACCTCTCGAAAGTTGATAGCAGTTGTGATTTTTCATGGTGTGTATGCTCGTTTGGATGTATAAATATGACTCTCGTTTTCGTGACCATCGAAGATCGCATGAGTTCTCGACCAACCACCATAGACCACGCCGTAGGCCATGTAGTAGGCGGGTACAGCAGCAAGCGTATCATTGAGCAGTACTCCCCTCGCGTCATCGGCAGTAGCACGCCTACTGTGGAGTCGCAAGGGGCGCACGATCGAGCCGTGATGGCGGCAGTATCGACGCCATCCACCGCCAAGCGAGCGTCATGAGCCGAGGCAACGCTTCTGTACGAGACCATGGTTTCTGTCGAAACCTCGCGAACGGAGGGATGAGATCGCTTTGCTGCTAGGTGCGCGGAGCATCCATTTGCGGTGATGGCCACTGCCCACTGCGTCGGGTGCGTGGGCGTTAGGCTGCGTGTTCTGGATGGAGGTTGCCACCGAGAGCCCCCGTGAGAGTGCGGGGGCTGGCGGCAGCGACCTGCTCCACACGTCGAGGACGGCCCCGCTGGAATGATGGAGTATTAAAGAAAAAGGCGAACCACCATGCAATGATCGGTAATCGCATGAGCCTTCGCTCGATCGGTCCGGTGTACGCACACCGCTCAACTCCGCTCTTCTCGGATGACCGTCTCGACGCCATGGTGGCCGCCGCGGACGCGCATCCGGGCGGCTTCGAGTTCGCTGGGGCACGCTGGCACGTCGTCTCTGCTACGGACGCTCTCCGTCTGCAGAATGCCTACACGGTCGTGGCGCCCTGCGGACGCACGATTCATGTCCAGCGCCTCGAGGTGCTGCCAGCAGCGAAGACGCCTTTGGATTCGTCCGGCTCCGCGCGTGAACTAGCCGCCGCCGCCGCGGAGCGCCGTGCGGATGCGTGGAACAAACGTCTGAGCAAGAGAGCACGAAGATGACCACTCAGATCCAGTCGCCACTTCGAATTCTAGAGGCGGCGGGGATGTAGCGACGACGTGTTGCATTGCTGTGGTGTTTCGTAGTCGCACAGTGCTTCCGCCAGTGGTCGCTTCGGTTGAACACAACGTTGCATGCCTCACACCGCCACACCTTTGGGGTCGGTCTAGTGTTCATGATACGACGTCTATGCCGCGCACTCTTTAAGTGGCGTCGAAAATTGCTCCTGTCGTTCGTGTCGTACACGCAATCTGGGCACCGGAAACGCATCATCATGATCCCCACTCGCTCCCCAACGCTGCCAATAAATACTATAGTCGAAACGAGTCCCACAAGTCCCCACTTTTCGGGAATACACTGCCCATTACTTCAACACTGTAGTCCTTCCGTGCATCCGATGTATGCCCGGAATGATGGGACGCAACATGTAGACTATAAATAAGGATTGGTGGAGAGAAAAAGTGAAGAGCAGAGAATGCCATCCCGTACATGCAAAACCGACGTTTCAGAGACGGAGATTCGTGAATTCATGGAACTTCTGAGACCGAACATTGAGCCCATGGTGCTCCGCTCAGGAGCAATCGTGCCACCACCTGACGCCTCAACGGTGCGCCAGGTGCTCTCAAAGATTACCCACATGGATCGTGTTTCCCTCTTCAAGGCGACGAACGAAGCGGACCATCTCGACGGGTCGTGCTGGGCCGGACGCTGCTGCCGCGGTGCCCCAAGGCTGGGAAATCTGTACCTACGGCGAGTGCTTTATCACTGGATGAAGGGGCAACTCCGCGTCGATGACGAACTCGTCTCTGTCGGAAGGCGTCGAAACGGCACGACGTGCAACTGCGCCCTGCCGTACCATAACATCGTGCGCCCGCGGAACGGGAAGACACTGGACGATTTGCATGCCGCCGTTCCCCCTTGCACACGACGATACTTGCGTTCTCTTGGCGACGCGTTCGATATCGACCTTTGGAGCGCGCTGCTGAACCTCGACACGCCGTACATTGACGCTCTGATGCGCTGCGACGACCCACCGCCGCCGCTCGACGCACAGACTGCCGTGTTGGATGCGGAGCACTCCCACGCCCATCGCGTTTGTGTGAGCACTGGATTACACCGTGCGGTATTCGTGGGATCCACCTTTGGGGCGATCGCGATTAGATTGGGGCTCACCGTGCGGGAGATAGCGGAGCGCACTTCATTCTTCGACCTTGTGATGTTTGCTATTCGAAAGGGTGTCGACGGAGTCCTTCTCCACACCCCTCACGAAGATACGAATTGCGGACCGCGTGATCGTCCATGGATCCATGCCGGCACGCTCTCCCAAGCCATTCTGCTCGCCCAGCAGCACGCAGCACAAGTTCGCGAATCCATTCTCTCGGTACGAGCACCGGTGTGAACATTGTTGAGTATATATGTGGGCTGCATCGATAGATTCATGAACCTCAAGGAAAAAAATGGCTCGCATTACTTTCATCGTTGAAGCATTGGTGCGCGAGTATCAGCGCTACACACGATGGTGCACCCGTGTGAACACCATGCGGTGTCCAATTGAGCATTATTTCAAAGGAATCTGCGAAGAGTTAGACGTGGATGTGGCTGATGTCAAGGCTGCGTACGAGCGAGCGTGACGGGCATACATACGTCTCCAAAAAGTATTCAGAGTGGATCAGAAAGGGCTGTGTATGCCCGTCTCTCGAGGCGTGATTCTGAAATTCTGTTTTCTGATTTAAGGATTCATTTTTCTATTTATGTGATCAGTGTTGATCATTGTTGACGCACCCATGCCCACCACCGCTGGCCTGCAACGCCTCGTTGCATTTTTGAGAGCACGACGTGAGCAAAAGTACGCTATTGAAAAGCGGTTCGTTCTCACGAATCAAACCACAGGCGAGCAAAGGGTTCGCATCTACTGCGGTCCACTACTGCTTGATGAAGACGACCCTGCGTCCAAGCCTGACCTCAATGCGGATGAAAACGCGACCGACCTCGTCATTACTTGTTCATACCCCCACGACACAGACGGGGACAACCGTGATGATTTTGATATGGGCGACCTGTGGAGCGTGTTGCGTGTGCAACGTGGCGACGTCGTGCGGGTGAATCAGTGTGGCGTTGGGCTCTTTGGCGAAGTGGACAACATCGCGTCGCTGGACAAGCACGAGGTTCCGGCAAATCCGGCCCAATCCTCGCAGACGGTGCGCGTACGCATTTTTCGCGAGGGGCGTTCAAACGAGTACTTGCCGACGCAAAAGACGACCCACGCCGTTTTGGTGCGGCTGTGCTCGCACGAGTGGCTCACCCTGTGCCTCGAGTACGCGTCGAGCAAGAGCGAAGCAGCCAAGTACCTTGCGCTGCCTATTTGGACGGACGGCAGCCTCGATCGGGCCAAAGCCGCACACTACAACGAGTCCCAAAAAGAGGCACTAGGCATGTTCATTGGCACGCGATTTCGCTCTGATATTGCCAAGCACATGTCCGTGGCTCTCGCACCGCTCGAGTCTCTGCCAACGATCGAGACTGGCGCGGATGCCGTGCAAACGAGGCTCGAAGACGTGCGAAAGCGGGTTTGGGGCGCATTTCAGCAAGAAAACTTCGAGGCGGGCGGTGGTGGGCTAGACGACGACGACAGCGACGAAGAGGACGAAGCGGTTCCGTCGAATTCTGCGCTCATTGCTAGCAACGTGGACAACACGAGCGTCATCGGATGGAACACCGTGGATTTTCGTTGGCCGGCGAGCAAGAGGACTCATGCCACAAAGCACCTCCGCAATATCCGCAACGCGTCAACGGTCCGTGAGATTACGGGCGACTCGACCCACGACCGCACTTGGGCGGATTTCAAACGCTACAGCAAGCAGCCACACAGTGCCACGAGCGACGCCATGGGCGCGTTGATCAAAAGCCGCGTCTTTCAGGCGGTGGAGATGCTCACAATCTCGTCCGTCATTGGCACCCGCGTGCACCAGCGCCTCTGCAACGATGCCATCTTTGCCTCCGCCCGCCCCACTGCCACGACCGACACGACCGTCTCGTACCCCGCAACGCGAGTGTTTCAGATGCTCTACGCCAAGGTAGGAGGGCAAGTCGTGCTCCCCACCGCTTTGGAGCGCTACTGGCGCACCGAGGACGGAACGGGGCTGTCCATGCTGGACGGAGTGGCCGCAACGCTCGCCACGGCGGTCAGCAGTGCTCTGGCACGAGAGGGAATCACGATTGTGGGGACGGAGATTCCGGTCATCGACCCGTACAGGCTCTTCAAAAATCGCAGGAAACGGTGCCAAGTCATGGAGACCCGCATCGACGCGTTGGGCATGGATGCTGAGGGAAATTTGCTCCTCATCGAGTACAAATCGCGGATTGGAAACACGACGCAGGTCAGTTTTACGGGCATACATTGCCTTCCAAAGCACTTTCTAAACTCTCTTCTGACACCAATGTATGCCCGCAGTTGAAAATTGGTGACCCAGCACACATGCGTCAAGGCTATGTGAACGCATGGTTGCTGTGGCTGTGCTACGGAATCATGTGCAAATCCGTAATGCTGGTGTACGTGAATCGAGCACCAAGCGTGTACTTGGTGCGGTTGCCGTTCCGCCCCTCTTCGAGCAAACAGGTGGGGCACGTGGATCAGGCGAGCCGCTCGGTCCTCAAATTCCTCCGGTCATTCGTGCGCGACGTGCCCTCGCTGTACACAGACCGTATTTTTTTGCTGCGGGAAGGGCTCACTAGCACCCTCCGCACGCCTCCGCCAGAGGCACTATCGCTCGTGTGTGCCCTTCGTTGCTTCGAAACGGGCGTTTTTGAGCGAAGGGCGAAGTGGTGGGAGCCCGTCGTGGCCCCCGCGATGATGCTGTCGCTCCCACGGATGTACAAGATTGCAGACGGTGTGTTTCTGTGGTCCCTACCGGTGCGCTACGCGTACGGAGGCAACGAAGCCGTGGGTGCTTTTGCGGACTGGGACGGTGCACGCAGCGTCTCTGATCTCCGCGACGAGAATCGAAACCTTCGAAAGGCGCTGTGCGACGATGTGGATGCAGCGTGCAAGAGACTTTTGGGGCGGATGACGCTGGAGCGCAACGGCAAGGAATTGTATTATGCTCTGTATGCGTGGTTTGGTCAGGCGCGGATGTACCCACGGAGCCGTAGCATCACGTCGAGCACTCCGCCTCTCGTTGTATTGATCCGCACATTTCATCGGCTGGTGAATCATACTTTATTGGAGGAAATGGAGGCTAATGGTGCATTCGGCGATGATGAAGGATTGGACCGCAATTCGTTCCGCGATTTCTCGCACGCGTCGCAACGGCACAGGTGGAGCGATTTTCAACTCAATCGTGCCCGACACGAGTACGTCAGCGATGTCGAGAACAAGATGGAAGAGGTGCTCGATTTGCTGTAAACGGGAATAATTGATGCTTTATCACTGATGATTACATTGTTTGGGGGTGCGTGTATGCCCGTGAAAAATGGGTCAAATATATTTTTCAAAACAAAGCATCATCATCTGAACACTCTCGCCTTCTTTGCTTTACTACATGGCTTGCGGCAGATGGCACACTTTTCCAATCTTTTTAAACATTCTCCGCAGTATTTGTGCCCACATGGAGTGAACTCGATGTCGACTGAATGCTCTATGACTTCCAAGCATACTGGGCATTCAATCTTCTTACGAAGCGCTTCTAGCATCTCTTTGAACTCGTTCAGCACATGGACGGGGATCTCTGGTGTGGACGCCGCTGCATTTTTAATCGTATTGTAGGTCGCATAGTCGTCATCGTGACTTCGCGAGCACTCGCGGTAGTACATGCCCCATGCAAACCTTCGCTGCCGATCGAGGCTGATGATGGTTGGTGCCATATGTTTTCTCGATCTACCTTTGCAGACCTGTTTTCCATTTATACTCCGCTCTCAAAACGGGAATACATTGATGCTTTATCACTAGATGATTACTTTGTTAGGGGTGCGTGTATGCCCGTGATAATTGAAAATCATAATTCATTTAAGTAAAACTCTAATTCACAAGTCTTGGCTTCTTTGTTGGAGGGAGCAATTTTCGCTTAGAGGGATTCGCAAATCTGCGCGCGTTATCTGCGTCGATTTCGGCCATTCTCTTGTCGAAGTCCCTGACATTTTGTGCGTGCTCCTCTTTTAAACGACGATCCAAAGCGTCGCTGTACGCTTGCATGCGACTTTGAGATTGCTCACTTTCTCGTTCTGGACTGGGTGCCGGAAGCCCTGCGGCAGGAACGTGGGTGGTCTGCAGCGGAGATGATCGTGGTGGCTCAACTCGTCGCTGCTGATTGGCACTGCTGATGGTGGGTGGTGCCATGTTTTTTTTGGTCTACCTTTACAGACCGGTGTGCTATATATACACACCTGTGCCCCACATACAATGCATGGATCCAAAGCATGGTTGATAAGCAATTTTACATATTAATTATTAAGACTATTATCACGCTTTGCGACGCCTCTTTTCCTCAGGTTGGGTGCGATAATTGTGTAGGTAGCGTTCTTTCAAGTATCGCTTTGAGTAGAGGCATCTTCCAAATGGGTCAGCGTGGTCAAACAGGTCGTTCCTGCTCTCGTAGTCAAGGATATGGAATCTAACGCCGTTCTCGCCTTTGACAGCACCTGTTGTCTTGTGGATCTTTGCCCAGATCTGCATACACTCGTAGTCGCTCCGTATGTGGAAGTATTTGGCGTTCTTCTGCGTTGGGGTATGAACCCAATACGTGCTCTTGCTGCGATCCGTAAGCAACTGTGCGAGTGTTTCGCAGTGCTCGCGAATGGTCAGCGTTGCCATTTTTTTTCTTGGTCTACCTTTACAGACCGGTGTGCTATATATACTCAATCGAATTTTCACAAACGAGCATACACACCCGTGCCCACATACATTGGATGGATCCAAAGAATCATTGTATGCCCGTCAGCGTGCGACATATGATGCTCCTCACAGCATGAATTCGCTTCGTGAAGTACGTTTGTGTTCGGGATGTGCTCGCAAAAAACGGAGCAAATCGTGCCTCACATTGCGAATGTCGTGGATTACAGCAT